>OMEW01000061.1_pt1 | contig 84208 bp, 85 predicted proteins | sample 1645471 | NCBI WGS metagenome assembly OMEW01 (sample SAMEA103958126, study PRJEB25191) | human gut metagenome | reverse complement strand
TCGACCTCCTGTATTCAGTTTTTTCAGAATCCAGTTGATCGTGTCCCTGTTCATGATAAATTCAAGGCAACTGAACTCTTCACGAACAAGTATGGCATATCCTTTCCCAATTTCTGATAGGTAAGGCCGTGAGAAACCTGGCTGCCGCGGTTCTCCGATTGATTGAAACTGTCGATCGTTTCTTTCCCCAGTAGCTCCGAAATTTCTTTCAGGGTGGATTTCTCCTTGCCTCCCAAAAACAAGGTGCTGTCGCAGTTACCCACGATGGTATCCGCCGCGTCCTTGTAGATGGTCTTTAACTGGCTTTGGCTCTGCAAAATAATAGAAGCCGATATTTCACGGCTTCGGATGGTGGCAATCAGCTTGTCGAAGTTCGGGATTTGACCGATGTTCGCAAACTCGTCCAGCAAGCACCGCACATGGACCGGCAGGCGTCCCCCGTAGAAGTCGTCCGCCTTGTCGCACAGCAGGTTGAAAAGCTGAGAGTACATGAGCGCCGCCACAAAATTGAAGGTGCTGTCCGTATCTGACAAAATCACGAACAGCGCCGATTTGCGGTCGCCCAGAGTATCCAGCTCCAGCTCGTCCTCCGCCATGAGGTCCCGCAGCTCCTGGATGTCAAAGGGAGAGAGGCGGGCGCCGCAGCTAATCAGTATGGATTTTAGAGTTTTGCCCGCCGCCATCTTGAATTTGCGGTACTGCTTCACAGCAAAGTGGTCCGGGTGCTCCTTTTCCAGCTTGGCGAACAGGATGTCCACCGGGCTTTGGAACTCCTCGTCGTCCTCCCGCGCCTCACTGGCGTTGATGAGGTCCAGCAGGGTGATAAAGTTGCGCTCCTCCGGCTCCGCCTCGTACCAGATGTACCCGATGAGGGCGGAATAGTACAGCCGCTCGGCCTTCACCCAGAAATCCTCACTGGACTTTTCGCCCTCCCCCTTGGTGTTGAGGATCAGGGCGTTCACCAGCTTCAAAATGTCCTTCTCCGAGCGGATATATGCCAGAGGGTTATATTTCATGGACTTCTTGAAGTTGATAAGATTTAGGCTTTTGATGCGGTATCCCTTGCGCTCCAGGAGAGCCCCTACCTCGCATAATATCGTCCCCTTCGGATCGGTGACCACATACGAAGAATGGCACTGGAGGAGCGAAGGCTTGACAAAGAACCTTGTCTTTCCGCTGCCGGAACCGCCGATGACCAAAATATTCTTGTTCCTGGCGTACTTGGGCTCCTTGGGGCGGCTCGACATGGTGATCCGCTCCGTCTGGGTCATGGGGATGTTGTTGAAAAAATCCTTGTCCATGTAAGGGGCGATGTCGGCCTGGGTGCCCCAGCGGGCGCTGCCGTACTCGATCCCCCGGCGGTATTTCTTCGCGTTCTTGCCTTTGGAGTAGACCGCCAGCCGGATCAGCACCGCGCCGGCGGCGCCCACGCACAGGTCCAGCAGATGGAAGCTGGGCGCCAGGCTGGCAAAGGCCGCCGAAAAGCCCTGCCCGATATGGAGCAGCTTCTCCGAGGCGTCCGCCCCAGGAGCCAGCCGCACCCCCTGGCAGAGCTTGTCAAAGAGATACACGAAGATGAGATACGGAAGGTTGAGGATGATCTGCTTTTTCACCTTGTCGGTCATCGCGCCACCTCCCGGTCCTTGGCCTTGACCTTCTCCCGTTCCCGGTGTTTGGTCCTGGACTGTTCCTGGGCCTGGGCCAGCCGCTCCCGGATGGTGGGGCGCTCCTCCCGGCCCAGAGTCATGGCGGTGAACTCCTTGAAGGCCGGCTGGAGCTGGTCTTTGTCCTTCGCCTTGAAGAACACATAGTAGTGCGGTGGGTCGGTTGTGGGGTCCTTCTTCAGGGCATAGTCGATGTCATACTTCTTCGCCACCGCCGAAAACGCCTTGATGTTCTGCTCCGTGATCTCGATGTTGGTCAGGGAAGCCCCATGCTGTTTGAGCTGGTGCAGGGTCTGTTTCCCCTGGCGGAGGGTGCGCTGGGAGGGCTTCTTCTGCATCTCCTCCAGCACCTTCTTCACGGCCTTTTGGAGCAGGTCCGCCGTCATCTTGCCGGTCTCCACCGAGAGGGAGACCGCGCCCTGGGTGATTTCTTCCTGCACGCACATCACCTCCGATCTCCGCCGCCGTACATATCGTGGCTCACCAGGGAAGTGTAATAGCTGCCGATGGTGGCCGGGGCGTTATACAGGGCGGCCAGCAGGTATTTTTTGATATTGCGGACATAGGTGGTGTTCTCCCGCATCCGGTCCAGCACATACTCGATGTGGGAACTGTTCAGCTTCAGGAACCGGGACTTGACCACCTCCGCCGGGTAGTCGTCCCCGGCGATACGGATCATCTCCCGGTTGGAGCACACCGTGTCCACCATGAGCTCCACCAGCTCGTCCAGGCGGTCACGGTCAAGGCGGTGGTTCTGGATGAGGCAGTCATACTCGATGTTCTCCAAAATCAATTCCCGATAGCTCTCCCGTTCCCGCATCCGGTCCCGTCCTTTCTGGTCCGAGCCCCTGGGGGTTTGGGGGATTGATAGGACAGGATTTGATCCTTCCGTACTTGATAGATCTTTTTTTGATTTTTCTTTACTTGATCTATTAGTATTTAATTGTGCGGGGTTTCCCTGTTCAGGTTCTTCCAAGACAGGGGAAGCCTGTTCAGGATTATCCAAGACTGGATTTTCCCGTTCAGGTTTTTGCGGTTTTGGTTCCGGCGGTCTGGGCTGCTCCAGGATGGTGTACTCGATGGCGCCGAGCTGGCCGTTGGGGTTGCGGACCCGCTGGCGGATCACATAGCCGTGTTCCTCCAGCTCCCGCACCCCGGCGCAGATACTGTCAACGCCATCCTTGCAGATCCGGGCCAGCCCCTTGGTGGTATAGTCCCACTCCTCCGGCAGGGAGAGCATGAGGGAGAGAAGGCCCTTCGCTTTCAGCGAGAGCGACTTGTCCCGCAGGTGATGGTTGGACATCACCGTGTAATCGCGGGTTTTCTCAATGCGGAATACCGCCATATTGGATACCTCCTTCCTTCGGTTTTGAAAAGTGTTCGTTTCGGCGGGTTTACGCCCCCATATCACCGCCCGGCCTCCCATAAGGAAAAGGATATGGGCGGCCTCGTTTGCGCCGCCCACAGGCGAAAAAACAGGGGATTTCCCACCCTAAAACGCACACTAAATTTGGGGATAGAAAAAGGGCGACTGTTAAAAAACAGCCGCCCAAAAGGGGGTCTAATACAAGTTGTTTGCTATCCGACAAGCCCGGAAACCGTTGATATTACGGGATTTTTTGAAAAGTTCTGTATCGCCATTCGTACCACATCTTTGGAAATCAATCCTGGTGATAGCATTCATGTGTATATTTCGTTTCAACAAGCCAACGACAAGTTTAATTATTATATTGCCAACAATACAACCGGAAAGAGTGCAAGTGGGATTGTTGAAATTGATGCAGACGAGTATTTTGATGGATCAACAGCAGAATGGGTGATTGAAAAGGCAAAAACAAATCTACCCAAGTTTGGAAGTATCACAATGTCAAATTGTCAAGCGACACTTAACACATCAAACACATGGAAAAATCTTAACAGCTTGTCAGGTGTCAAGAAAATTATACTTACAGACAGCGGTTCTTCGTCTGGCACCGTACTCTGTTCCCCCGGCTCTATCTCCAGTAACTATAAATTCACTGCAACTTGGAAAGCATACAACTAAATTCTGAATTTCCAAATTTATCATTTATAGGCAACACCATGTGGTACTTGTTAGCTGACTGGATTAGATGGACATTCCTGAAAAAAGGCAGCGGGCGATCCGCTGCCTTTTTATTGTGCTCTTAATCTTCTTTTTGCCTCGTGAATATGCCGGCCGAAAACTACCCCCTGACCGTTAGCCGTCCGACACCCTGACCGCTGAAAACGGACACCCTGGGGTGCTGCCCCTACTTGTGTTCTGCGGCTCATTATCGGTAGACGTTTCTGAAAATCTGTCTCTGCTTCTTTATTGCCCATGGGCCGTAATATTTTCAAACTAAACCGTAATATTTTCAAAACGTCTCTTGAAGAAGTGCCAGCTTTTTCGTATAATAGAATTGTTACTTATAAGGAGCGAGGAAGAAGGACTCGTCTTGAAAGTGTATCCGCCCAGCGTTAAGTTTGAAATCGCTGTATAGAGACAGCCAGGGAAAGTGAGAAAACACGATCAGGCTCGGAGACCATTCCTGTTAGAAAGCTGTTTCCGTCTCTCGGCATATATTTCATCGCAGTTTCTGTTAAGAAGTTCCAAGCCAAGAGGGGAGAATATCCCTGTGTAAAAGGGCTTTTTGACGAAAAGTATAACACAATAATCCAAAGCATTCGTTGATAGAAGGGAGGCTGCTGCCATGTTTATCATTTATCTTATCCGGTTTAGCTTTGTGCGAATGCAATATTGGTGTAGCCTCCTCAGTAGGAGTTGTCAAAACCAAATTAAGATTAGCGGCGCATAAGCTAGACCGAGCGGTCTACTTGTGCGATTTTCTTTTTTAGGGCATGAAGTGAATTGGGGAATTTGGATCTTTCGTCATAACGGAAAAACACGAACCTTTTTACGATGGTTCTTTGTTTACCAATTGATATCAGGCAGTGCGAAGGAGGCAGGAGATGTAGGCGGTATCATAACATGAGATGCCTATAGAAAAGACGGCGGTGTTCAGGGTGCTTATCCTTGTTCATTTATTGTTTTCAGAAAACAATAACGACTGGCGCATAGGACGGCACTTAGAGAATCTCCTCTGTATCAATAAAGAAGGCGGCAAGAGCCCTCCTGCTCCGTTCAAGCCTGTGTTTTCTCGCTCCTTTGAGATAATGAGAATGTGCGGCCGTACAGGATAGAGCAAGGAGGGTTTTTAATGAAAATTGCCATCGGAATGATTGTGCGGAATCTTATATCTGCGCATCCGCTGACAGACTTTCTGGATAATGCCGAGAAGTATGACCACCCGATTGAACGCGTGATTGTCGTGTACTCTCATGAGGCTGATCCGGAGGCGATTCAAGAATTGCAGCGCAGGACGAAGGTTTCTCTGATCCGGCTTCAAAGCTACGAAAGGGCGCATATGATTTTGAAGCAGCTCGGCGTTCGCTTCTCATCCATTCAGCAGCTCTTGTTCTGCCCGTTGATTGATACGCACGGACTGATTCCTTATGGCTTTAATCGGAACCATGTGTTGATGGAAGCGCTGTTCACAGGCGTGGACTATCTGATTTTTGTGGACTCGGATGTGCAGCCTAGCGTGTTGCATCGAACACCTGACGGAGAGGTTGGGTTTGAGGAGGTAGACTTTATCGGAGCGCATCTATACGGGATGTCTCTGGGGGCGACCATCACCAGCAGTGATTACAGCGGATACAACATCCTGCCTCCGGCTTCCTTTGAGGGAATGACAGCCCTGCTATGGGGCCTCCACAAGGAGGATATGGCGGAGTTTTGGCAGAGCAGCGAGGTTCACGGCGGGCTTATTGTACAGGAAGCAGGGACACCTGAGCTGCAGCCCACCACAAAGGTTCTGGGTGGAAACATGGGAATCCGCATGAGCGCATTGACGACACTGCCGCCGTTTTTCTCGCCTTACTATTTTTACAATAAGACTCCGCTCCTCGCCAGAGGTGAGGATACGCTCATGGGACTGGCGGCATCCCGAAGTCAGATCAAATGTCTGGATATCCAAACGCCTATCTTCCATGATACTTATGGGGATTACCCCAAGATTCCGAATCTCAAAAATGACAGCAGTGTTCGGGACAGGCTCTACTATGCCTGTACGGGCTGGATCGGCCGCAATGTGTTTCTCCGCTGGAAGACGGGACATGCGCCCACGGAGTTTTTCGAGAGAGGCCGGAGGCTGTCGGATGGAGCGAAAGCACTGTACCGCTATACAAACGACAGGCGCTTCTTATATCTTCCGGATATCCAGTCCGCAGCGGAAGCGTGGCTGCCGGATATGGTGAAACAGCATCAAAAGACGAAGGAGGCATGGACCGAGTTAACAGAAAGGTGGTTTAGACGATGAAAGTATTGCTAATCAATCATTTCCCGCTGGAAGGATCGGGTAGCGGCACCTACACCAAAAATATTGCGCTGCATCTGCGCAAGCGTGGGCATGAGGTTGCGGTCATTTTTCCTGAAAACCAGCCGTTCCCTATGCTGCCCGGGATCCAAATGCACCCGGTGATGTTTTCAAAGGGTAAAGTGCAGAGAGATGAGCTCCCCTTTAATTTTCCTTGCTTCACCACACATCCCCAAAGCCGGACTACATTTGCGGACTTAGGTGTCGGGCAGCTTACACGGTATCTTACAGCCTTCTCCGCTACCTTGAGACAGGCATTGCAAGAGTTTCACCCAGATATCATTCATGCACAGCACGCATGGTGTCTCTCTTGGTTGGCTTCTCTGTGTAACCTTCCTCTGGTCATAACCATACATGGGACGGAGCTGATGGGCTGCAAAAAGTGGCCTGCCTTTCAGAGCTTTGCTGAGGAGGCTGTCGCGGGAAGCGCGAAAGTGCTTGCCATCTCCGCAGACAATCGGGACCTTGCTATTGAGCAGCTTCCTATGGCGACGGATAAGCTTTTGCTGCTGCCCAACGGCTACAATGAGGATGTTTTCTATCGGGAAGATGTGGACAGGGAAGCGCTTTTCGATTCACTCGGCCTTTCTTATCGCGGAGAGTATGTCATTCTATTTGTTGGAAAGCTTGCAGCATTTAAGGGTGTGGACACGTTGTTGCGCACGGCGCGCCGCTATGAGCGGCTGGCGGATCGGGAGTTCATCACACTGATTGCCGGTGATGGCGAGGAGCGGGAGAGCTTGTCAGAGCTGCACAAGCAGCTCGGTCTGAGGAACACCTTCTTCCTTGGCAACCAGAAGCAGGACGAGCTGCGGCGACTCTACAATGCGGCGGATGTTTTTGTAATGCCCTCCCGCCGTGAGCCATTCGGACTCGTCGCCTTGGAGGCGATGGCCTGCGGACTGCCTGTTGTCGGCTCCAATGAAGGCGGTCTGCCGGAGTTTATCAACAGTCAAGTGGGAACATTAGTCTCTCCGGAGGACGAGGAATCTTTCTGCGCTGCGATTTTGAATGAACTGACGAGACATCATACAGAGCCGGAGCGGCGTGACATCATCGCACACTATGCCAGCAGCAATTTTGCGCAGGCACAGTTCGTGGCAAAGCTGGAGCAGGTCTACCAACGCGCTGTAAGAGATTTTTCGAGCTAAGGAGGGCGAGCCGTATGAGGAAAACCATGATAATCCCCACCTACTGGTGCCGCAAAACAGGCGACCCTTGGCAGGAGGGCGACGCCGTCTATGACCATCCCACTCCGGTGGATCAGGAGGGAACGCTGGAGCGCACCTTAGTCAGCATGAAGCAGTTCCATGAAAAAGACTTCAAGCTGGTGATTCTGATTTGTCCTACCACCCCGGAGGTGGAGGCGGCGGCCTATGAGCAGGTGCTCCGTATCGTGGGCCGGGTGCAGCTGAATGCGGAGACATACCTGTTCACTGCGGGAGATTTGCGTGAGATAACTGAAATCTTGAGAAAAGCCGGACTGAACGATCGGGGAGTCCAGCTCCTGTCCATGTTCGGATACTCAAATGTGCGCAATATCTGCCTGTTGGCCGCCTCTATCCTGACGGCGGACGCCGCTCTGCTCATCGACGATGATGAGGTCTTCGAGCTGCCGGACTTTGTGCCGCGCTCACTGGAATTTTTAGGCAGAAGAGTTTACGGAGACATCGTGCACGGCGTTGCCGGCTACTACCTAAACAGCAAGGGCCAATACTACGATGATGTGAGCCCGGAGCCGTGGATGACCTATTGGGACCGCTTCGGCTGCAAGGCTCGAGCCTTTGACCAGATCATCGGCAGCGGGCCGCGGCTCAAGCGCACACCCTTTGCCTTCGGCGGCGCCATGATCCTGCACAGAGAGCTTTTCGAGTGTGTACCCTTTGATCCCCTTGTAACCCGAGGTGAGGATGTGGATTATCTTATAAACAGTCGGATCTTCGGTTTCAGCTTCTTTCTGGATAACACCCTATCCATCAAGCATCTGCCTCAGCCAAAGTCTCACCCACAGTGGAAGCGTCTGCGGGAGGATATTTACCGTTTTGTATATCAGCGCGCCAAAATGCAGTCTCAGCACAAAACAGGGAATCTTGTCCATGTCAGTCCGGAGGACTTTGACCCCTATCCCGGGGAATTTCTCAAGCCGGATCTGGACGAGAAGATCTATCGAAGCAGCATGATGCTCTCATCGCAGTACCTTGCAAATAACGATCCTGATGCCGCTATGGAAGCCATGCGGAACATCTATATTGCCAAGCACAATGCCCCGCCCGCCCTTGATGCCTTCCGTGCCTATCTGGACACCCAAACACAATGGGAGAGGCTCATCCGCCTTGTACGGCAGGAGCGATACGCCGTCCGCGCCGTGCTGGAGAGACACAATATTTCCGCGCCAGAGATTCATCTCGACAAGGAGCACCGCCGAAGACTCACCCGGGAGGAGCTTCTGGCTGTATTGGCGAAGCTGCCGATATTTTCTGTTTTTACTGAGCAGGAGCATGCGGTTTTCTTTGATTACTGCCATGTAAAAACCTACTATGAGCATGAAACCGTATTCACCAGCGGCGACTACAATGAGGAGGTCTGTCTTGTTCTCAAGGGCAAGCTGCGGCTTGTTGCCAACCGGGAAGCAAACAGCCGCTCCGCGCCGCTGGAGATCGCGTATCTCACACCGGGCAGCTTCCTGGGAGAAAATTGCCTTTCCCACAGTGTATTCCGCCTCAGCGGGACGGCGGCAGAGTTCACTGAGCTGCTGTGCATCTCCAGAGGGCGGTTGAAGGCTCTGCTGGAGGAGCATCCCGCCATCGGCGTCAAGCTGCTCCAGTGCTTCCTCGCCAGTCTGTCCGAGAAGATCATGCGCTCCAACGAGCTGCGGAAGGAAGCGGCTGCGTATGACCATAATGCGGTCAACGGGATTTTGGAGGAATGAGCACGGGGGCTTCTGCCAGCAAATGAAACGCCGGAGCGCTGGGCGCGCCGCACTTGATCGGTGCAGTGGGTGCAGGAAAGCTCATTACTATAATACAATAAAGAGCTAAAACAAGGATATCTGGACATTGATGTGTATGAGGTGGTACAGGGGCGCTTTGATTTTCTATTCCGTGAATTTGTAATCAATCAGGATGATTGCAGATGTTCAAGAAGAGGAGGCAAAAGCATAGCTTCATTGATGCGCAGAATCGTGAGGTAAAAAAAGATACCAAAATTGCCGAGATTATCAGCGATATTATAAACGCGGGTATTGACAATACCTAAAGCAAAATGCAGGGTGCAGCAGCCATCGTCGGTTGCCGCATCCTGCGTTGGCTTTTGCTTTACATCATTCTGCAATAATCTGCCCTGACTGTATTTGATAGGTGTGGTCGCAGAGAGATTCAATATCTTCCTTATTATGAGATGTAAGGATAATCAACTTCTCCTGTTTCTTGTATTCGATCAAAAGTTCTCGAAATAGCTTTACCGATTTTTCGTCTAAGGCATTAAAGGGTTCATCTAAGACCAATAGCTTTTGGTTTTCCATAACGGCTTGAATAATCCCAAGTTTCTGCTTCATTCCCTGTGAGTATTTGCGGACAGGCTTTTTTTCCTCTGGGTCTAAATCGAAATAATTCATGTACTCTGCTATATTGGCATCAGATATGTTACCTTTTATTTCAGATAGCATTTTGAGATTCTCAAATCCAGATAAGTGTCCCAGAAATTCAGGCTTCTCTATAAGAACGCCAATCTCAGGAGGAAATGATATTTCTGTGCCGAGAGCCTTTCCATCAACATAAACAACACCACTACTTGGAACGATAAGACCAGATATAGCTCTGAGAAGCATGGTCTTTCCGCTTCCATTTTTCCCTATAATACCGTAGATATGTCCACTCTCAAAATGAATTGAAATATTGTCGAGGATTACAGATCCTCTAATTATCTTCGATAAATTAGTAACATCTATTCTCATAGTCAGTCCAGTCCTCCATATATATTTTTTTGAGCGCAGTGATTTCTAAAAAACACAGTAGCGAATAAATGATTCCACCGAGTGCGAATCTATATAAAAATGCAGATGAATCCAATGGTGAATACGACAGTTTCAAAAAAGTATAACCTACTGCAAGCAACAGAATTACTCCAAAGCATTTTGTCTCTCCAATGCGGATGAGCAGCATTGCTTGAAAAAATGCCAGAATGACACAATGGAAAAATCCTCTTGTGAGTATCGCTATAGAATCCATTGAAAATAAACCACTTAAAGAACCTGTACAGAAATACAAAGCAACTACAGCGCCAACAAAAGTTGTAAATACTAAAACCATGTTGGAGAAAAATACCCACTTAAGCAGGCTTCTCAATGTCTGATATTTACTCCCGTATCTTATCCATAGGTAGTCAATATTTTTGATATAAAAAATAAAACCATCTGCATTAAAGTATTGTGCAAGTATAACGAACATGAAAAAGCAGATCTTTAATGTTAATGGCGCGGGTGATGAACAGCCAAACAATATAGAAAGTGAATAAATGAAATCATGGTCGGCTAGTTTCAACATACCTGTGACGATTAACACTATTACCGGAAAAAGGAAAATCACCTTTGCAAATTGATTTTTTATATATTTCATTTCAACAAATCGCCTCGATTAGCTCTAGCATATACAACTACTGTCGATAGTAAGCAGAGCACCCCTAATGGCACATACCCCCATATATCAGCAAAAAAGATCCAAGAAAACAAAAGATTCAAACTATTGCAAGTGTGCAAATGAAGCCTTGGAATAAGCAACAATAGTTCAAAATTCAGAAGTAGAAACGAAATAATTTGTGCTCCAGCAGAAAGGCTCTTAACGCCTGAGTACTCAAATATCAAATCTATAGTCTCTAATAGGTATGAGCCAAGTAAAAATCTGAAGTATAAATCCAATAGCGTTTGAAGTGTAAAGAAGCTTTTTGCTCCACCCAATATCATAGTTACGGCCATTGCAAAAACAAAAAGCATTGTAACCAGGATCAAATTCAGCAAAGAATAAAGAAATAGCTGATTTGTAACTATCCGCCTTCTTGTTTCAAAGCGATTATATGTTTGACTGTTGTAGTATGAACTGATTATCGAATATCCTATCAGCAAAACTATTGCGTACTGGTAAACAAAAAACTTATCTGAAAACCAACTTGCCTGCCAAACAGTTGTAGCATTTAAAAAAAACAGATAGCAAATAGTGAACGCAAAGTATACCGCGCAACATCCAATATACTTGTAGAATTTTTTGTCATATAACATCATAGAATATCCTTATTCCTTGCTAACCCAATCAAAGTCAAAAAAGAATCAGCGACTATCCATGCGCAAAAGGTTATTTCAAAATCCTGCTTCGTAACGATCTCGGTAATGGCATTTGCTGAACGTGGTTGGATAATAATTCTTATATCATAAGGTAGTAGAAGCGGAACCGAATCAAAAGCAAATGTAATCGCATAGAGTAAAATCACTGGTATCACAATAGCAACGTATTGATTTTTAAATTTAACAATCATTTGAATGGCTAATGCAAAAACAGCAAATAGCGCAAGCGCAAGTGAATTAAAAAAGGAATACACGACCGCCATAAGTAAAGGACTAATCTGATACAGCGTATATCCAAATGTTCCCGCATTAGGAACAAGCCGTTGATACTGCTCTGTAAAAGGAGCTCTCACGTCAAAGATGAGAAAGGTTAAAAGCAAATTCAAGGACAGCAAAAACATACAAAAAGCAAACGTGAATGAAAATACTGAGATTACCTTTGACAACATATATCGTAGTTTGCTTTTTCTTACGACTAAGAATTTGCTCATTGAACTTGATTGTTCATTATAGTAAATCATTCCTGTAGCTAAAACAGGAATAACCCAAAACAGCATATTATAAACCTTATTTCCCCAACTTGCTGAGTTCATAAGTAGCCAAAACTGAAAAGGGTTTGCTCCTATATTTTCAAAGAAACCCGTATACCGTCTCGCATGAATCAATACTGATATAGGGTCAGCTAACATAGTAACCAGCAGAAATATAAATGTAATCTGCACTATCCGGCTTGACAACATTTTTTTGATGTCAGATATAAAATACATAGTTAATCAACTCCCTCAATAAAGGAGCGGACTTGCGGCCTTCTGCCAACAAGTCCGCTCTCTATGGTTTAAGCCTTATTAAACTCTAAAAAACGGCCCATCAATTAGGTGTCCATTTTCCGGAAACGCTGGGAGTAATGGTTGTGCTAACGGGGTTATCCAAATTCAGCGTGATGTTGGTTCCTCTAGACGGAATATTATTGGAATAGTAATAAACATTCCAGTTGCTTCCAACGCCGAGTTCCCAATAAGGATCGGAGTAGTTTCCGCCCCAAGAACCCTCTGCCCACGCACGGACAGCCGTGTATCCATTGCTGAGGCTGTTAATCTGAATGTTGAAGTGGTCAACACTATCAGAAGCCCGCGCGACAGTGCTAACTTCGGTATCCCCCTGATTTGCAGGCAATTTTGTACTAAAGGAATCCCACGCAGAGGAAGCAAAGGCAGTTACGCTCAATGCCATAACAAGCACTACTCCCAGCACAATCATGCTGAGCTTTTTTCTCATTTTATTCATACAATTCAACCTCCATATTTTATGATTACTTATCCACCATTTAGGCGCACAGCCCAAGTCTCTATGTAATCTGCTTGGCTGTGCGCCTATCCTGCTGATTTTAAGTCGCAGCCTCCATAGTTGGCAGGAGAAATAAGCAGACCCGCACAAGCACCTGTATAGAATATCAACCGTTGTCATTGCTTATTTCACCCCCCTGTTGTGTCCTTTTACCTATATAACGGACGGAAGCAGAAAAATGGACAATCTCTTTTCAATAATTTTAGACGGTGCGCTCGTTAGAAGCTACATCAATCTCGTCTGCCCCAGTTGTAACAACTACTCTGGTACGGTAGGTAACGCCCGTTGTGCCGGTGTAGGTTTTGGTAAAACTGACAGTCCCAGTTCCATCAATCGGCCAAGAAGTAACTGGTGACCAACTGTTTCCGCTTTTCTTTTCAAGATAGAGTGTTCCATTGGATTTAGTCGTTTGTTTTTTAGGCGCAATTACTACTGACACAGAAATCTGTTTACCAGAAATCGAAATAGCTGGAACAACCATATTTGTACTTTCCCATCGGAGAGTAATAGCTTGCGCTGACATTGTTGGCGATGTGGTATCAGGTGCAGCACTTTCCGCTGCTGCTACGGGTACTGATTGAGCCGTCATTAAAAGAGCAGCTACCAATGTCGTTGTAATGATTTCTTTCTTTCCCATAAATAGAATCCTCCTTGTGCAATATTGGGAGATCACCCATATAACGCACAAGGAGGGAAAAAGGGACACATATTTTGAATTATTCTTTTGCGATACCTGCGGCAATTTTTATCAGTTCATCCATATCAAGCGATCCATAGACCGAGAAAGAACAAGCATCACGTTCAAAGCACACATAGTTCAAATCCTCTTTTTTGAAGAAATAGCCTGCTATTCCGTCCTTATCAAACGGTTCTACGTCTGCATTTTCGGCGTCAATATAAATTCGTATGTCAGATTGACTGAGCCAAATGCTAAAGTAAGCTGTATCGTCGATTGCATACTCATACCCATAAAATTCCGGCAATTCAACCGTATTCTGCAATTCCGCCCCGTCGGGAAGATAGGTAGGCTTATAGCTCTGCAAATCAGGCTGCGTGTTTGCCCCGTCACTTTGCAGTTCAAAGCTACTGTACTTTTCAAATGTTTCGACTACCCAAGTGATTACCTTTTCCCTGAACTGTGCATTAGCCACCATAGCCGTTGAGAACAACAGGGTCATGGTAATTGCTGCGACTGCAACAGCTTTGCCGAACCGTCTGAACACAATATTCGTCCGGCCCTTTCCGGCACTACTTACAGCAGCATCCTCTTTTAGCTCCGTGCGTAAATAGTCTTTCATTGCAATTTTACAGGCGTGATTGAGAGAATCATCCGAAATCACTTGTTCCGAGCTAAGATCCATACTTGAAGAAAGCAGCTCGCGGTAAAAGCGGAAGCGACCCTTTGCATTTTTCATTTGGAAGAACTTTTCCGTTTCTTGTGGGGATAGCCGGAAGCAGTATCTACTAAATAACAGAATAATTCCCTGATGTGGCAAGTGCAGAATCTTTTCGCTCAATTCTCGGAGCTTTGCTTTCGGCAAATCTATACAGGAGTAGGCGTCATCATCGGCGGCGGAGCGAACTTCTATATCCTTTTCAAAGCTGGCATTTGCTGCTTCATGCAACATGGCCTGCCAATTCATATCCATATCGTCACCTTTCCTCATACAGTTTTTGGAGCTTCTTGACGAGCCGCTGCCCGCGCTTTTTTGCGGCATCCTCCGAAATATTCAGCAGTTCACCAATCTCTCCATATCCCATTTCCAGCGTATAGCGGAGATAGATAAAATGCCGATCATCAGGATCAAGCTGATCTATTACCTCAGTCAACCTATGTACGTCCGCATTGTGAATACATTCATCTGCAATATCGTCCGTGTCCTCGTCCGAAATATTGTCCCAGTAATCAATGTGAACCCTCTGTTGTAATTGACGCAACACGTCAATAGAAGCGTTTTTCACTATGGTAACGCAGAAAGCGGTCATTTGGGGACAGGGTAAATCAGAAATTTTTTCGATGTTGTCCATGATTTTTATAAATGCAGTGGACACGACATCCTCTGCGGCTTCCTCTGACTTCACAATATTAAACGAAATGCGCTGGAAGTGGATATGATGCTCATGGAATATCCGCTCTACCAGCGCACATTGTTCATCATTCAAAACACTAAATAGGAGTATCATCATATAGTTTCCTCATGGACAGCCCTGCGGCCGCCCATTCTAAGCGAGCAAGTAAGTTTATCCTTGCGCATTATGGGTATTCGTTGCAGTAACAATCGACTGCTTATTTTAAATTATACCACAAAAATGTTCCACAGAAAAGTAGCAACCCATTAACAAGGTAAATACATTGTGCATTGAATCGAAGAAACTACAAACATCCATGTGTTCTCTCGTGGAAAGGAGCGTAATCAATGCAGAAGATACTGTCTATCGTTTTGTCACTTTTGCTGGTGTGTTCGTTAGCTCCTATTTCAGCATTTGCTGCATCCGAGGATCAAAGCACTGCAAAAGTAGGGGTTTTCGTGGAAGTCGTCGATGAAGACCTATCCTCTCTTTACGACTTTTCAACTCCCCGCCGCGCTAGAAGTGTGGTTGACCTTTCCGCAGGTCAGGACACGTTCACTGTAGGGACACTACAGGCAAACTCTACTTATCGGACGAATACATACAGCATTACGAAAAGTACAATCAAAATTGGTTTGCAAAGTCTTGCCGGTGCATCTCCGCATATCAAGGTTACCTTGTACAAGAGCAATGGAGTAAGTGTTGCTACTACTATGAATCTCCCATGGTCAAGTCCTATGAGCGGCGGCACCACCTACGTTTCATTTACTAATCTCGATACGGCATATAACTATTATGCCGTCATCCAAAACATGGATACTGTACAAACGGGAACAATTTTGGGTATTGCAAAGCAGAAAATCACCTCGGAAAACTCGCTATTTCCACGCTCTCGGAATTGTGGTAGAATAGAAAAAGAATAATGCGAGGTGATAGAGATGGATAAGTTGGAGTTATTTTCAAAGTGCTTAAATTTAGTAGAGGGCAGGGAAAATCCTGAGAGTTGGTGGGGTTGGTGGAACGAACACGAATCCGAAGTGGAAAAACTATTGAACCACGGCGAGTTTTTGAAGTTAAAACCCCGGTCGCATGGATTTTCTTGGGTACCAGTATTTGGTAGCCAAAAGGGAGCCATCACTATTCTGGAGAAGAACGGAATAGCGTTTGAAATTAGCAATCTCTATCAAGAACGGTATCTGGAGGAATTGGACGCTTACTGTAAGGAACAGAAACGAGTACAACGGGAAAAGCAAAAGAAATTCAAGGCACAGCACCCCGAATGGTTTACTCAATACCCTAAGTTCTCAAAAATGTTGGCAAAAGTCTTGGACTCCTCTGATGAAATAAAATCTGCTGCAACTGTGGAGAAGATTGTAGAGATAGAAAAGAAATTAGGATTTATTCTCCCAACACAAGTTCGGGAATTTTTTCTCATAACTGAGGGAGTTAATGTATCTACAGGTTTGAGTATCAGCTTATCCCAGCTCTTTAATCTAACTATTCACGAGGAGCATTATTGTGTACTAGGCGAATTTTGGAAAGAGGCTGACGGAGATTTACTCCTACTTCGCCCCGGCGAAGAAACTGTCTGGTACTATGCCCATGAGCAAGACAAAGTAAAATTTTTGCGGAATACCATGTATGAATTGTTAGAAAAAGAGTTAGTGAATTATCTGCGAGAAAATTAAAAATATTTTTGACTATCAAGCAGACAAGGAGGGGGAGCATGGAACTATCCATACAGGAACGATTGAAAGACCTGCGTGTGGAACGAGGGCTGACGCTGGAACAGCTTGCGGAGGAAACACATCTTTCCAAATCTGCTTTAGGCAGTTATGAGGGAGACAATCTCAAAGACATCAGCCACCATGCCCTTATCCAGCTGGCAAAGGTTTATGAAGTGACCGTTGATTACCTGCTGGGACGCTCTAAAACAAAAAATCACCCAAACGCCGATCTTGCAGACCTGCGCTTGAGTGATGATATGATTGAACTATTGAAAAGTGGGCGGGTGGATACTTCCCTCTTGTGTGAGCTGGCGGTACACCCGGATTTCCCCCGGCTGATGGCTGACCTTGAAATCTATGTGAACGGAACGGCAGTCAAGCAGGTACAGAGCGCAAATGCCATTGTGGATATTATGAGCGCAACCATTATGAAGCAGCACAATCCCGGCTTGTCCGACCCGCAGTTAAGGCAGCTTGTCGCCGCCCATATTGACGATGACAGCTTTTGCCGCTATGTGATACAGCAAGACATAAACAAGATAGCCCTTGACCTGCGGGAAGCCCATAAGGACGATTTTTTCAGCGTTCCGGAGGACAATCCGCTGGAAGATTTCTTGCAGACCGCCGAGGAAACTGCCAGTCCAGACAGCGACCCGGAGCAAGCGGCTTTGGCGTTTATCTGTAAGCGGCTCAAGCTGAATTTGAAAAAGCTGTCCGAGGAAGAAAAGAAGTGGCTGAAAAAGATTGCACAGAAGTCGGACTTGCTGAAAAATCCGAACCCGCAGCGGGGGAGGAAATAAAAGAAATATATTACGGAGGAAATACAGATGAGATTTTGGGGCAAAGACAGAAAACAGGATAACAGAAAAAATATTTGGATTGAGCATCTCAATATTGATACAGGAAATTGGTTTCAAGTGTTTTCAGCTTGCTTAGGTAAAATGATAGCAATACAGACTGCTTGTAGTGAGCAGGTGGTAAAGGGGCAGGACTGGAATGTTGATTTTTCAGAGGGCGTAATACTTTTTGGAAATCAAAAGTATCCGCTTCAATTCATCGGAAGCGAAGCAACATCAAGTAACACATGGCTGTGGGGGTGGGAAAATGTCAATGGATTTTCCGAGAAAATTATTCAGGTAGCCACACACGCAAAAGTAGTGGGGGAACGCTGGAATTTAGAGCCACTAACGACAGCAGAATTTACATTGGACGATACATTCAACGGGCATAACCTGTCTATCGTAACTTGCGGCTTAGTTGATAAGTATTGTTATTACAGAGGTCCACATTCTGGTGGAGCAATTTTTGTTGCATTTTCAGGTGTTCCTGATAGTGTGTTTGCCTCCATCGATGTTCAAAAATTCGTATCTATAACGACGCAATGTATTCTACAATTTCATATTGATCACAAAATTTTTGTGGAGGGATTTCTCTCGTGGAACAATACGCAATATGAATGGAACAATCAAACATTACTCGCTCATTTTCAGCAAGATTTGAAAATTGACTTTGAACAAGTAAATAATTTTTGGCGTATTTGCGCTATGAATACCATTTTATCTGGAAAATAGCAAAGCCAGCCGAGCCAGTCAACGGTCAAGATGAACGGCACATTTTATGTGCCGCCGTTGACAGTCCTGCCCGTCTTTGTTGATGGGCAATCAAGGCGGGAAAGCCCTAAAATGGCTTCCCGCCCATTTCAATTTTTGCGGGAGTATGTCCACAAGTTCGGGACATTTTGTCCCGAAGTCCGGCATGGGACGAAGGACGGGAGTTTTCATATACGTCCTGTCTGCTGATGAAACCAGCCTTGCGCTTGCGGCTCCACGCCACGCAATCACAGTCCTGTTTTTCTGCTGCTTCAAATGCCCTTGCCCTCCCCGGTGGCAACCGCATTTTCGCAGCAACGCCGACAGAGCGTATAACACACTACACTTTGCGAGCAAAGTCGTGTGCCAAGGGGCAAGCCCCTTTGGAAACCCCTGACAACAAAACAGGCTGAATATCTTGCACTTTCCCGGTGCTTGATATTCAGCCTTTATTTGTTGTCAGCAGCCCCCGTTTCGTGGTCTGCGTGTAGTTCCTTGTAAACTGACCTAACCATGATACAAAATATTCAATCCGACCGAAAAGCCAATCCACCAGCTCACTACATTGATATCCACTGGAATATACCTTACGGCAATCAATGCCAAAGTTACGCTGACAATACATAAGGCAAGGTTGCTGTGGTATTCTCTGCGAAAAACACATTTACCTTATAGGTGGTCTGTCCTTTTCTTTTGGTAAAAGAGGACATCGCCCGCTCCTTACTTGCTGTCTGCTCCATAATAATTTCACCTCCTCCTTGAAATGCAAACATATGTTTGTTATAATTGAAGTATCTTTGATGGACTGCGACAACGGATAAGATAAATCTTCATGGAATACGGACGATGTGCAGATGATGTTTTCTTTTATGCTTACAGATGAAAAGTCCTCGCTGAAGGTATGTAAACACTGCGGAAAAGCCTTTGTTGCCAGCAGACCCAACAGCGTATTTTGCAGTGGTAAATGCAAAAACCGGTATAATGTGTATAAGAGCCGGGCTAAGGATAAAGACAACACTAACTAATTCATCTGCTATAAGAAAGAAGGCTGATTATGAATACAGATATTACAAAGCAAATGGAAATGGTGCTGTACAGAACCGAAGATGACAATGTAACGGTCAGTGCCTTGATAAAAGATGAAACGATATGGCTGACACAAAAAGCTATGGCTGAATTGTTTGGTATTGACAAATCAGGCATCAGCCGCCATTTAGCAAAGATTTTTGAATCCGGTGAACTGGATGAGGAAGTGGTTGTTGCAAAAATTGCAACAACCACTCAGCACGGAGCAATGCAGGATAAAACGCAGACTATTCCTACCAATTATTACAATCTGGATGCCATTATTTCCGTTGGTTACAGAGTAAACTCCATTCAGGCAACCAGATTCCGTATATGGGCAACCGGTATTTTGAAGGAATATATGATAAAGGGCTTTGCTATGGATGATGAACGCCTGAAGCAGGGTAAAACAGCTTTTGGAAAAGACTATTTCCGTGAATTGCTGGAAAGAGTTCGCTCCATCCGTGCCAGCGAACGCAGAATATGGCAACAGATAACGGATATATTTGCCGAGTGCAGCATTGATTACAATAGAGATTCTGATACTGCATATCATTTTTATGCAACCATACAGAACAAATTTCATTATGCCATTACCGGTAAAACAGCGGCTGAAATCGTCTATAATCAGGCTGACCACACCAAGGAAAATATGGGCTTGACCACATGGAAAAATGCTCCCGATGGTCGTATTCTCAAATCTGATACACCGATTGCCAAAAACTATTTGGACGAAAAACAGATTCGTCAGTTAGAACGTGCTGTCACAGGATATTTTGATTACATAGAGGATTTGATTGAACGTGAAAACGTCTTTACTATGGAGGAATTTTCAAAAAGCGTGAACGAGTTCCTTGCGTTCCGCAGATACGATATCTTGAAAGATAATGGACGTGTTTCCCATAAGCAGGCAGTGGAGAAAGCATATCAGGAATATGATATTTTTAACAAGACACAGCCGATAGAATCTGATTTTGATAAGATAGTAAAAGGATTGGAAAAGAAAATTTAATTTCTTTTCTGGATTATGCGATTATGATACAATTACGGAAAATAGTTTTTTAGAATCTGACAAATCGGGATTGACCGAGCTCTTTGAGCGAGGGATACTTCTTGTCCGAAGGGCAAGAAGGTGGGCGTGAAAAGAATTAGAACAATCGTAATTTTATGAAGAGAAATGGATAATTATAAAATGAATGCAGATGATGAATTACTAAAGAATTTGGATAAATTGCACACAACAGAATTAGGCGTAGAACGCATTAAAAGAAATCTGTTTTTAGATACAGATGATGTAGTCGGCTGGTGTAAAGCTAAAATCGATTCTGTAAAGGCTGTAATCACAAGAAGTGGGAAGAACTGGTATGTGAATATAGATAACTGTATCATAACTGTAAATGCTTATAGTTATACGATTATTACGGCACATAGGGAAAAGAAATGAAATATACAATTCGTGAATTAGAAGCATTTTCAGTTATAGGACAAGAAGTAGAACTTACAAATTATCAAAAACGAAATATTCAAATCAGCACACAATTTTGGAGAAAGTTTAACGCTGATTTGAAGAAATCCTATCTTTCGCAATTTGAGAATTGGATAAAATATGCCTTTATGATAAAGAGAAACGGAAAACTGTTTTATTTTTGTTCTATTCCAAAAAGAAACGTAATTCCAGACGGCTTTATCTATAAAGATATACAGTCGTATAAATATCTTGCTGTAGAGCATATTGGTTCTATGGATAACCTATATGAAACTTACAGAAAGATTTATCAGGAAATATTACCTAATACGGACTACACGCCTCTGCAAGAGGAGTTTTTGCACTTTGAAAGATACGATTATCGTTTTCATTGGAATAGAGAAAATTCAATCATTGAAATATGGATACCAATTAAGGGTTAGTGAAATTCAAGTTTATATAGCTGTAAATGTTTTTTACAGCGGAAAAGGAGATGATTGATAAATGAGAATTGGAGCGTATCAATTTGCGATATCTGGAGATGTAAATGAGAATTATAAAGAAATAGAAAAAGCAATATATTTAGCAAAACATAAAGATGTTCAATTACTGATATTTCCAGAATGTTCATTAACAGGATATCCACCTAGAGATATATCAAATTCATCATGTGTCAATTTTAACCTTGTGCAGTCAATGTGTGATAGACTTCAATCGGTAGCTGACCAAAATGATATTTCTTTTATTGTCGGAACCATATTTAAAGAAAAAGAAATATATAATAGAGCATTACTATTTCAGCCTAATAAACAAATCAAGTCTTATGACAAGCGGGCTTTATGGGGATGGGATAATGATAATTTCGCAAAAGGGAATAGTGATGGAATAGTTGAGATAGATGGGGTTGTGTTTGGAATTAGAATTTGTTTTGAAATAAGATTTCCCGAATTTTTCAGAGAATTGTATAAAAGAAATACCGACATAAATGTGGTTTTGTTTTATGATGTAGCGGATACGGACGACAAGGAGCGATATAGTATGATTAGAGGACATCTGCAAACTCGTGCAGTTGAAAATGTTACTACTACTATTTCAGTAAATGCTACCTCGCCTTTTCAAACGGCACCGACAATGGTTTTTGGAAAATCTGGTCAATGTATCAAGGAATATGTTAGAAATAAACCGGAACTATTGATTTATGATTTTGAAAAGACTGTTAATGATTTCGGAGAAAATGGAAGAACATCTATATCTAATTCATTGATTAACTGGTAACTGATTCTTTTGCAATTTCTTATTTATTGTGAATGAGCTTACATGTGCTATAATAAAACAAATTAACAGATTGAAATTTGGAGGTGAATTATGAAAATCGAACACATTGCTTTATATGTAAACGACCTGCAAAAAACTCGTAGCTTTTTTATGAAGTATCTAGGTGCAAAATCAAACGAAGGATATCATAACCTGCAAACTAACTTTCGCTCCTATTTTCTGTCATTTGATGATAGCACACGATTGGAGATTATGAATAAGCCAGAAATGCTTGATTCACCTAAGGAGCTTGCTCGCACGGGGTATGCACATATCGCATTTAGTGTAGGAAGTAAAGAAAAGGTTGATGCCTTGACCATAGAGTTGAAAACTGATGGATATGAAGTAATCAGCGGTCCCCGGACAACAGGAGATGGTTACTACGAAAGCTGTATTGTTGCAATCGAAGGCAATCAAATTGAGATTACAGTTTGAACCCGTTAACTTCAAGTTTACCAAAATGACAACCGACAGGAAACGTGATATTTTTTACAACAAAGATATCAATATATCTCCACTAATTTCCATAAATTTATGGAATTAAAATTTCATGATACTTATAACATAGAAGGAAACGGACCGATGCAGGAGCTTACACCCGAACAGATAAAAGAGGAAGAACACAAACGCCGCAAACGTGCTTGGAATCGTACTTATTGGAGACGTAGAAAAGAGCGTGAACAGGCGGCAAAAGCTGCAAAAGAAAAAGAGCTATCTGAGGCAGTCGGCTAGACTGTCCCAGAAATAACCCTTAGATAATGAAACTTGCCACAGAGTCTTATTATCTGGCATAATCTGCTCCTGTCAGATAATAATGCTCCCAATCATATTTTCCATCCTCCGCCAGATCTTTTGCCGTCTCTGCAATATGATCTGCCCAAAGGCTCTCCGATAAATAATATTTATAATTTTCATATCCTCCGCCAACCGGATCATCCCAGGTACAATCAATATAATACCACTTTCCGTTAACCTTAACCTGATTCCATGCATGACCACCTCCATCTGCTGTACCGGACACAAACCTGCATTCAAGCCCTGCAGATATTGCCATCATATAAAAAGCAAACGCATAACTCTGGCAGACACCTTCTTTATGTAACAATACTCCACCAGCTCCATATGCCCAGTTTTCCGCGGTACTATAATCTCCATTATTGACATAATTGGCATGATAGATTAAATAATCATGAATGGCTTTTACTTTCTCTTCCTCGCCCATTCCGTCCTTCACTACCTGATCAACTGCTGCAAAGGCCGCATCAAATACAGCTTTTCCATCCTCTGTATATCCTCTTGCGTCTTTTTTTATCAGCGTATCTTTGACCGAATAACTGACACCAATTTTTTTGCTATATATCTCTTTTCCAGCAATAACAGTAAATGTATGATCTCCCGGAGTATAAACAATCTGATCCGGCAATGCACTGCCATCCATCTGAATTTCGATGCCTTTATTTTTTAACTGTTTATAATGGAATGATTTCCCCAAAAATTCCCATTGCAGAGAATCTGCATCATAGTTTACCCCAGCCTTTGAATTCTCTATTAATCCATCAAAAATCACATCTTTATCACAGATGTACATGGTAATATTTCTGGTAAACTGCCCATACGAATAATAAAGCGATCCACTTGCCTGATAACCATTGTATTTCTTGAAATTACAATTTCCCCTGTGGTCAATTTCCTTAAAGGCACTATCAACATACAGCTTTACCTGACTTGTGTCATACTTATCGGATACTAACTTTAACTGAACCATCTGTCCGCCAAGAATCAGTTCCTGATTAAGTCTTACATCACTTTTCTTTTCCGGAACAACCGTGATCGTATAGCTTTTCTTTTTCGTACCGCTTTTTACCGTGATGGTTGTAACGCCCAGACGAAGGGCTTTTAATTTTCCCTTTGCATCTATGGAAGCCACCTTGGGATTCGTACTTGAATATTTACAATTTTTATATCCTGACGGTGCTTTCACCGCAACCGTCTTCCTGCATACAACCTTTGCTGACTTCGTAATATTTTGCACAGTGGCCGCATATGTCGTTTCCACTGTTGGTTTCACTGCGCTCATCGAAGTACACATAATTGTCAATGTAAGTACAAATGCCATGCACCGTTTCGTCCACCTGTTCATCTTTAAACTCCTCCATCTTTTCCTTTATCTGTTTTTTAATATTATTCTTGGGCTGATTTTATCGTCAGCCCAAGAAGTTCGTTAATGGAATCCGCTCCCTTTTAATTTACTTTAGTTTTTAATCCAGTAATTTTCCATCTCTGTATGACCATTCAAGGTAGTCCGGATTCTGATAATATAAATCCGTATTAAATTCTGAAATTTTATCACTGACCTGCTCAAAGCTAAGGCAATGATCCATTTCCGCATCATGTAGTAATTTCTTAATACCTTCTTCACCGATGGCTTTAACGATATCACCTCTGTGATTCAAGGTCTCCCTTGCAATATACTCAATCAATGCACACACATAAAAATAATCATTTCTTTCTTTCGCTGTCATAAATTACCTCGCTTTTTATGAATGTCAAACAGTCAAGTGCAGACAATGTATGGAAACTGATCTGTCATCTGATATTTCCAAAAATTTTAAAATATTCACGAAAAAATCGCTATACCGTTTATTACAGTATAACGATTTTTTATAAAAATTACAATTTTTGATTTTCTATCGCTGTGTATTTCCTGCATTCTGCTCTGAATCACTTAACATTGTAGCAATCCCGGAAATCTTAACCGTATCTACATCCGTATTTTCTATAAAAACACTCCGTATAAATTCTTTGTCGGATGTTTCAAATAACTGTCCCACCTCTCCATTTGCCTCAATATAGACCCGTTTATGGGCGGATGTCAGAATCCCCACACAAATTGTTTTGTCTGCGCGGATGGTATCGACCGTGATGCTGATTTTCTGTGGTTTTCCTTTAACCGCCCATTTGCATAACGTCTGTTTTGGAATCTCTGCGGAAAGTTTTATGCTATCCTCTGTAATATCCTCAGGAAATGCATCCATAACTGCCTGTTTATAAACATCATACGGTTCTTCCTTTACCATATAACTGTGTCTGGCATCCGGATCTGTCTCTATTTGCGTCGCATAGCAGACCTGATTGTCCATAACCTCCATCTGTACATTCACTTTTTTCTGCTGTACAGTCTTTGCATAGATTTTTTGTACAGCTTTTTGTGTACCGATGCCGGCTCCACAGGTAAAGCAGATACTGCCAAGAAAAACCAGAATAAAACTTGCCAAAACAGCCAGTGGTTTCATCTCTTTTTGTTTTCGGTACTGCTTCATCCGGCGGATACGCTCCTGTAAATGATTCTGCGCCACAAACATGGAAAACGGAAATTCGAGAGGACGGGTCTCTTCCGTAAGCAGTTCAAGTGCTGCACGAAAATACTGTCCGACAGAAAAAACATTTTCGGAATCACGGCAGCATTCCATGTCGCATGCCATTTCCGACCAGAAATCCAGCCTGCGATTGAAAATATAGATCAGCGGATTATACCAGAATAAATCTTCCAGCACTCTGCCCACACATTTCAACGTCAGGATGTGCTGCCGCACATGTACAAACTCATGCGTAAGCACAATCTGCAGACTCTCCGGAGAAAAATCCCTCACCGGCAATACAATCCATTTATGAAATAGCCCCAGCACCATCGGGGAAGAAATACCATAGCAGCAATACACTTCTACATTTCCCCGGATCTTTAAACGCTCCTTTGTCCCTGCCGCAACGAGCTGCAGCCGTTTTTCCGCCGGCATCCGGTGCTTTTTTATGTAATGTTCCACCCGGTAATAACGAACCAGATGAAGCACAAGAACCGTTGCTGCACCAAGCAGCCAGACCACTGCCGCCACACACTCTATGTGCGCAATCACAGGTGTCAGTTCAAACAGGTGTCCCTTGATAAACAGTGCCTCCCCCATTTTGCGGTAATGCGTAACATACAACAGGAGAAACAGCCCCGGAAACAGCCAGAACGGTAACACCACAAGCAACAGCCCATATATATAGCGGTATTTTTTTAACCCATCCAAAACGCCTGCAACAACTGCATATACCGCAAATGCAATACTGCCTGTAAGTGCAGTAAACAGCCCCATGTAAAACAAATTATTGATCCAGTTCATCAATGCTTTTTCTCAACTCCTCTATTTCCTCTTTGGTAAGTTTATGATCTTTATAAAAAGCAGTTAAAAACTGTGCAACCGATCCACGGTTCCAGAATTTTACAAATTTGCGACTCTGCTCCTGCTGATAGGAAAGTTCCGGTATTATGATCTCATATGTGGCATTGCGCCCGCTCTGGTTCATCCTTAGAAAGCCCTTTTTCACCAGCTTTGCAATATAAGTTGATACGGTCTGGGATTTCCAGTCTTTTCCGTATGTTTCGTTTGTCAGTTTCATAATTTCCTGTAGTGCCATTTCATGGGGATGATCCCAGATTGTTTTCATCACCATGGATTCCGCTGTAGTCAGTTCCTCCATATTTTCCCCTTTCATCGTTAACATTGATAATATTTTTTGAGTATAAACTAAGATTATAGTTTTAGGTTATAGTGGGATAATAACATAAAGATATACAAATTACAACTATTTTACGCAAGTTTCAAGATTTTACGACCAAAACAACATTTTTCTATCAATTTTGATAATTTTATTCTCTTGAAAACTTTCTGATTTTTTTATACTATATAGATAATGAATGTTACGAAAAAGAGTAATTTAATCACAATGATAACGGAGGAATAAGATGAAAAAAGTAACCGTTTTACTTATCCTTTCTTTGGCGATATGCCTTGCTGCTTGCGGAAAAAAAGTGAGTACACCTGATGAAATGTTAGATGTTGTGAAAGAAAAAGAAAATATATCTGCTGAAGTTGATATGATAGAGTGTGGCCGTATTGTAGATAATGATACTACCATAGTTGTCGGAATGACAGGGGAAAACGACAAAACATATCATTATTATGCAGCACAGTTTTCCAAAAATCAGGATGGAAAATATAAATATAAAAATGCCATTTCCTTGAATGATATAGGATGGCAATTAAGGTTAGGTAAACTGAATACCGGATATATCATAGTCTGCAATAATGAAAATGTTAGTACCATACAGGCTGTCATATCGCCACGAAATGGAGCTGATATAACCAAAAATATAGAAATTAATAATATTCCATTTGTATATTATTTGGACATGTCGAATATTCCATCTGATTATGATATACAATACAAGTTTTTAAATGAAAATGGAGAAGAAATTCAGTAAAATAGAAGGGCCTTTTAGTCAGTGTTATTATGTAATCAAAATCTCAGTCTTAGAAATAATCCTGAGATCTTTTTATTTTGTAATAAATACTTGCTGTATTTGTCAACCGAAAATTCGGTCAACCGCTCATTGAAAACTAGGTCACTTTAGACCAAGTTTGGCACCTGCAGCATTACTGCCACAGGTGCAGTTACTATTTTACTACTGTTTCGAAGTCGGTTCCGTTGTTCCGCAGGGTTTCACGGAGCCTGTAGGAATCGCCTTCCATATCAATCAGATAAGCTTTGTATGTAAGCCTATCAACGATTGCACTTGTAATGGCGGCATCTCCGAAGATTTCGTCCCATCTCTCAAATGTAAGGTTTGAAGTAATAATGGTTGATTTCTGGGATGCCCTTAATGAAAGGACTGTGAATAACAAATCAGCAGCTTCCCGATCAAAAGATATGTAACCAAGCTCATCAGCTATGATCAGATCGCATTTTTCAAAGCGTTTCTGATATGTGCGGAGTTTTTGCTTGCTATTACTTTCTTTTAGTTCTATTACCAGATAAGGAATTGTTGTATACAGGACACGATAGCCCTGTTCACAGGCCTTTATTCCAAGTCCGATAGCCGTGTGCGTTTTCCCGGTTCCCGGATTGCCGGTCATAATGATGTTTTTTCCTTCTCTGATAAAATCCAGCGTACACAGCTCCGGTAGGCATTTTCGCATTCCTTCCGGAAGAAGATTCATTTCCAGATCTTCGATGTATTTTCGGTATGGAAATTTAGCCGCTTTGATTTTTTGACTTCATTTATACCACCTTCCTTTCCGATTGGCTTTGAATCATGCGAAGGCGGTCATACTGCGAAAGTGTTGTTTTTGATTTTTCACTTAGGCGGTCTGTTTTTATATTTGCTTGTTTTAGTGGCTCCTCCTTATTCTTTCTGAAAATCATGTTAAAAGTTATTGCCATAGTTAAAAACGGGTTCAGCTCTTGAATTCCATTTTATTTTCATCCGATAAACATGACGATTGTGATCATACAACGGATCACCTATAATTTCATCATACTGTCTGGCATGATAAATCATTACATCATTACCTGTTTCATCTTTTACAAACGAATTATGTCCTGGTCCATATATTTGCTTATCAACATCAGTTTTCAAAACAGGATTACATTCCTTCTTCCAAGCACGAGGATTCAAAATCTCTTCATTTTCGCCAATGCTCAGCATTCCCATACAATAGCATTCTCCCGTTTCACTTGCTGAATATGTCAAGAAAATCTTTCCATTATGTTTGATTACTGCCGGTCCTTCATTTACCCAAAAACCAACCCTTTCCCATTCATAATCAGGAGAGGATAAAAGTACTTGCGCTGTAGCAAGTTCTGTAGGAGACTTCATCTCTGCAATATACAAGTTAGATATTTTCTTACCGATATTTACTTTCTCAGCCCATACACAATATCTCTTACCTTTGTTTTCAAACACCGTCATATCCAATGAAAAATCATTGAAAGAAAAAGCATCAGTTGCCTTTACCATTCCAAGTTCTTTCCACGGATCATTTAACGGATTCTGTCCTTCACACACTAACACATATGGTCTTATAGCCCATATATCATCAATATCTCCTCCTGCATAATAAATAAACCATTTATTGTCTAGATAATGAATCTCTGGTGCCCAAATATGCACGCTCATGATTCCCTTATCATGCTTTTTCCATATAGTTACTTCATCTGACTCTCTTAACCCATTTAAAGTATTACTCCGTCGCAATACTATTCTGTCATACTCCGGCACGGAAGCTGTAAAATAATAGCTTCCATCCGAATGCCTATACACATATGGATCTGCACGCTGTCTAATAAATGGTTTATTGTACTCAGTTTCTATATAATTGTTCTTATTCATATTCATATCTCCTTTATTCGCACAGGAAATATGAATACGGTAATTATAATGTATCTCTATCTAATATTTTGTGATTCAAATATATAGACTTAGGCGAATATACTTCTGATTCTATCTGTTGGATAAGTTCCACTACCGCAGTAGATGCAACTCCCTCAACATTTGTCGAAACCGTTGTAAGTTTTGGAGAAATATATTGTAAAACACTGATATCATCAAATCCCATTAATCCAAAATCTTTTGGAATTTCATAGCCTTCCTTAGCAGCCCATTGCATTATCATCAATGCATAGCTGTCTCCTGAACAAAGAAAAGCGGTTCTTTTATCCAGATTATTTTTGCAAACTGTTTGCACTTCTTGTAAAAATTCATTTTTTCCAATTACATGCATATTTACATCTGGATACATCCCCATAGCATTTCTAAATCCCAATTCTCTCTGCTCATGCGTATAAGTATTTTTCACTTCTTTCATCTCAAGCGGAGGACAGATAAACAGAATCTTCTCATAGCCCTTTGATACAATATGTTTTACCGCATCCATGGTCGCAACCATTTCATTTACCTGCACAGTTGTAATCTTTTCTGATACCTGATTGCCAATACATACTACCGGAACATGCAGTGATAAGAGAAAATCTTCAAATTCTTTTCCTTTGTTTATTGGGTTAATCAATATCCCTTCCATTTGACGTTCAGCCAATCCCTGAATAAGTTTTTTCTCCCATTCAAGGCTATCATCACAAACTACTATATTAGTAAAATATCCTCTTTTATCAGCCTCTTTATTAATAGTATTTAATGATTGTACAAAGTACATGTTTTCGATATTGATTGTTACAACCCCAAGTGACATTGTTCTTCCATGATTTAAGCTCCTAGCCAGAAGATTCGGGCGATAATTATTATCTTTAGCAACCTGCAATATTCGTTCCTTAGTGTCCTTTGACACACTTCCACCATTTAATGCTCTAAGAACTGTCGTTCTGGAAACACCACACTGCTCTGCTATCTGATTTACTGTAATTGCCATATCCGTACCCCCGTATATTTCTAGTCAGAGTATACCATAATCGCCTGTTATCATCAATGAACTCACGATTTTTTCAGGATTCACTATATATTCCTGTTACTGATTTATTCTTAATCTAACCACATTAAATGATAATGGTTTTAATACTACTTTCGCCTCCCCATTGCCCAGTTTCACATTGTCAACTGTTTCCGGTTTAACAGCATCATGCTGAAATTGATTTGTCATTTTTTTATCTGCTGCTGTCATACCGATACTTTCGATTACACTATCTACTTCAAAATCCGACAATTGAAGTGACACTTTCTGTTTATTATCTTCATCACGATTTACTGCAAAAAAGACTAACTCTCCATCCTCATCATTCCATACAACAATAGAATCTACATAAGGCACATTGTTAAATTCTTTACAGTCATATACTGGCCCAGTACTCGAGACATTTAAAACTATCCCCTTAGCGTAATTTGCGAAATAATAAAATGGATAATATATAGTCTGTAACCAATGCCCCCCACCCTTTTCTGTCATAATACATGCACTTATATTAGTAAGAAGTGACTGGCATGCGATTTTAATTGCATCTGCATTTCTAATTATTACCATCTGCATCTCTGCAAACAATAACGCATCTTCAAGGGTGTAAATCTGTTCACTGATTGCGGGTGCTATCTGCCATGGTTTCTCATCAATTTCATTATTTACAGTATTGCTTGGCACAGCCCATACGCCCCACTCATCAACGCTAAACTTCATATCTTTTTTAGAACGTTTTTTTTGCTTGATAACCTGTGCAACAGATCTAATAGTATGAATATACTCTTCCATATCAACCGATTGTGCCAGAAAAGTTTTTGTTCCCTTTTCCTGTCCTGCATAATACTGATGCAGTGCCAGATAATCTGCAACATCATAAGTTTTATCCAATACTTCCATATCCCACTCAGGATATGTATCCATACTTGACAGAGAACTTCCGCATACAATCAGTTCAATATCAGGATCTATCAACTTCATAACCTTTCCGGTCTCAGCCGCAATCTTTCCATACTCTTCCGCTGATTTGTGTCCTATCTGCCAGCTTCCGTCCATCTCATTCCCCAAACACCACATTTTTATTCCGTATGGCTCATCTACACCATGAGATTTACGCATGTCACTATACTGTGTTCCGCTAGGAAAATTACAGTATTCAAGATAATGTGCAGCATCTTCAACACCCCGTGTTCCTAAATTTACCGTAAAAATAGGATTAACATTTGTTTTTTTTGCCCATTTCATAAACTCATTTGTACCGAATTCATTTGTTTCAATTGACCTCCATGCAAGATCAAGTTTATGCGGTCTCTTTTCTTTAGCCCCAACACCATCCTCCCAATGGTATGCAGAAACAAAATTACCACCTGGATAACGTACTGTTGTTACATTCATTTCTTTTACGCGATCAATCACATCCTGCCTAAAGCCGTCTTCATCTGCATTCTTGTTGTCAGGTTCATATATTCCAGAATATATGACTCTTCCCATATGCTCAAGAAAAGAGCCAAACAATCTAGAATCTACTCTGTCAATTTGAAATTCTTTATTACATACTACTTTTGTAGTTTCCATCTTCCTCAACTCCTATCCTTTTAATCCACCACTGCTCATACCTTCAACAAAGTACTTCTGTCCAAACATATAAAGTACAAACATCGGCAGTAATGAAACAAGTGCTCCTGCAAAAGCAGCACCATATTCAATAGTATTTTGTCCTATAAATAATGCTAATCCATTTGCAAGTGTTCTCATTTCTGTACTGCTTGTAACAATCATCGGCCATAACAGATCATTCCAAGAGCCATTAACACTTAAAATAACCAATGTTATTACCGCTGGTTTTACCTGCGGAAGCATAATTTTCCAGAATATTCCAAATTCCGACAGGCCATCAATTCTGGCTGCCTCTGCCATTTCTTTCGGTATCCCCGTAAACGCAGCTCTCATCATAAATATTGAACCAGCAACTGCCACTCTCGGAATTATAAGTCCCCAATAAGTGTCATACATTCCCATCTTGTATACAACAAGAAATAACGGAACCATAATTACCTGAAAAGGAACCATCATTGTTGCCAATGTCATCAAAAATGTTCCTGTTTTACCTTTAAATTCGTAAAATGCATATGCATATCCAGCCATACTATTTACGACAACAGCTAAAGCAGTTGTTACACCTGCATATATTACAGAGTTTGCAATATAACGAATAATGTTAATTCGCCCCTGCACGTCCACAAAGTTTTCAAGTGTAAATGTTTTAGGAATAAATGTAGGTGGCCATGAAATGATCTCTCTTTCTGTCTTGAAAGCACTAAATGTCATCCAAATGACCGGCACTAAAACCAGCAAAGCAATTATGATCAATATCAAAGCAACCGGTACATTAAAGAATACTTTCCCAATACTTATCGTCTTTTTCTTTTTCATACCGTTAGTCCTCCTTTACCATTCTTCTATACATCAAGACAGTAATGAACATAATAATAATGAAAAGTACTACCGACATTGCCGATGCATATCCCATGCTTGAATTTGATGAAAACGCTCTTGAATATATATAACTAACAGTTGACTCTGTAGTATAATTTGGTCCACCGTTTGTCGTTACATATATGATATCAAAAATCTGAAGAGCACCTGCAAATCTGGTCATCATGATATACCAGAATGTAGGCCGTATGGAAGGAACTGTTATATGTAAAAACTGAAGAATTTTTCCCGCCCCATCCATTTGAGCTGCTTCAAATAATGAAGGTGATACCTGCTGGATTGCAGTAACATATATTATTGTCGAAATACCAAAGCTTCTCCATATTGATATAAACGAGATTACAAATATTGTAAGTCCCGGAGTATTCATAAAATTAATTTTTCCTAATCCCATTGACTGTAAAGCAGCCGTTATAAAGCCTATATTTGAATGTAAAATCATTCTCCACATAATACCTATTACAGTTGCAGAACAAATAACAGGGAGAAAGTACACTGCACGTAAAAACTTATTTCTCTTATTATTTTTGCTAATAAATGCTGCTATTACCAAGGCCCCTAATACTTGCACAGGTACCTCAATGCCTGTAAAAATCGCAGTAACCTTTAAACTGTTTATAAAGCGTGGATCATGAAATGCTTCTACAAAATTATCCCATCCTACGAATGTAGCATGATTCATCGTAATAGGAACATCAAAAAAGCTTAAACCAAATGCCATAATTAAGGGAATTATATTGAATAATATCAATAAAATTATTGAAGGAGCGATAAAAACATATGCACTTCTGGATGGTCTATTCCAATACTTTCTTATTTTTTCCATCTATTACTTCAACCTTTCTATTGAAAGGGCGACCTTTTATTAAAGCCGCCCCTTCTTTTGCTATTTATGTTTCCTGCTATTTGTTGTATTTATCAACTATCTTCTGGGTCGATTTCTGAGCTTTTGCTAACGCATCTTCAACCGATGAATTACCAAATGCCACTGAGTTGATCATCTCTGGAATAACATCTGATAATACAGAATTAATGCCAGGGAAGTTTGAATCAACTATAAAATCTGTAGGAGCTTCCGGATTAGCTGCCGACATGGCGCTCAGTTTCTTATTAGCCTTATATTCTTTGTTATTTTGAACTGAATATGTATATGCCGGGAATCCATTCTGAAGAGACCACTCTAAAGCAGGACTGCTTCCATCTTTATCCTGGGTATTCCACCACTTGATGAATTTATAAGCAGCTTCTTTTTCGGCATCACTTGCTGCTGTTGTAATACCAAATCCAATAACCTCAACAGAATTCATATCTCCTGCATCGCCCTGTGGAATAAGCCCGATACCATAATCCACCCCGGCAGTGTCAAGTCCTGCTGTTACCCAAGGACCTCCAACAGTAATTCCAACCTGTCCTGCACTCATCATTGAATCCGTATCTGCTTCAAGAGGATTATCGCCATCGTCCACCATATCTTTGTACATGTTAAGGAAATTCTCATATCCCGCATTATTTTCAAAATTAGCCTTCCACGTTCCATTATCATCAGTAACAGCCAATCCCCCAAATCTCTGCATAATGTGTGCAATTTGGTAGGCATAATCATAAGAAATTCCTGAGCCGTAAATATTTTTGGTTGAATCAGAAATCTTTGCTGCATCCTGCTGCCACTCATCCCATGATGTAGGAGGTGTCTCAGGGTCAAGACCAGCCTTTTTAAACAGATCTTTGTTCCAGTACATATAGTATCCAACTACCTGGAATGGGACGAAATATGTTTTATCACCATCAGAACAATAATCCAAATATGACTGAATAAAATCATCCTTATTCAAATCTGTCTTATCAAACACATCACTAACATCCTGCAAATAGTCCCCATATGTAAATCTGTAAGCACTTGAGCTAAGAATCATTGTTGGCCCTTCGCCAGCTGCAAATGCTGTTGATAACTGGCTGTCAAAATCTGATGAAATATCCATCTTTACTTTGATTCCATCAGTATTTTCCTTATTGAATTTATCAACCATCTTTACCAGCATATCTCCATCAGCTCCGGTAAAGCTATTCCAGAAAGTAACTGTTGTCCCTTTTGATGAATCTGATTTCTTATTTTTTGCATTACCTGTTGATCCACCACAGGCTACAAGTGATGTAACCATCATTGCCGCCAATCCCAATGCCATAAACTTTTTAAACTTATTCATATATCCTCCATTCTGAAATATGTCCAATTATTCTGCTTCGTCAAGCAAATAACCTTCAACTATTCTTGCTGCGTCGTGTTGTACACGTGTACATTTATCTTGTAAATTAAATATATTACCTGTTCTTGTTAATGTCAATATTCTTTTGCATTTTTGTCTGTAGTGTCATATTTCCAATTATTTTTTTGTGCATTTTTACTATTTGTAATATTTGTACTCGTGTTCATTTCAGAAAATTAAAATCTCTGTGTAAAGTATTATATTATTCTTCGCAATATTCTAGGCAAATGCATCCATAATTGCCTGCTTATAAACATCATACGATTTTTGCTTCGACATCCACAGGTGTCAGTTTAAACAGCACACAATCAAAAACTATATATAACAACTGACTGACCAAAAAAGATAGTACAAGATGGGTATCAGATGTTTCTGATTCAATAGTATAGTCTTATTTTCGTCACCACCACGCTTGAAATATGCCCTGACTTGAGCTCACGAAAACTGAAATGAAATTGATTAAATAATTATTCTCCTGAGAATTTCCTGATTATTTTATACTATATAGAAAACGAATATTTTTAGAATTGATTATGTAGATTGCGGTTTGAAATTTTCCAGATGGTTTACTGCATACCTACAACAGGGAACGCTCCCCGTTTGCAGTAATTCCACTGGAAAAGTAACCGCCTGTTTACTCCTCGATTCCGGCAAGTGCCGTCAGTTTTTCCTTTGTAAAATGATTAAAGACCGCAATCGTACGCCCTACAAGGATCACGGCAAGCACCGTTCCGATCCCGATACCATGCAGCCGCCCGGTGCAGACCAGGCTGATCACAATCGTAATTGTCACGTTGAGCACATCAAAACAGTTCTTCGTAAATCCGACACTTCTGTGAATACAATCCGCAATCGCCTGTACGATTCCATCGCCAGGATTCGGGACAATCCGCATATTCAAAGACATTGCTGCACCGATTCCTGTACAGAGCAGGGCAAGAAGCAATACGAGCAACCGCTGCACCATAACCGGTGCTGTCATATTTCCTTCCGGAAATGCCGGCAAAACCGATGAAAACACATTTAAAAACCGCGTAAACACGATGCTGAGTGGAATCTGCAAAATGTCCATAACAAAAATAAGCTTCCGGTTCATCCGGTTTGCATGTTTCAGTAAATCTTCCGTGCCGTTTTCTGTCTCCCGAAGTGACTTTTCCACCCTTTTTTCATACTGCTTTTCCCTGATATTGTGCAAAACCAGTTCCAGTATTACGAAAATTGTGTATAACACAAGTGTTGTATTTCCGAAATTGTGATGTGTGATCTCCGATACGCTGTAAGATACCGAAATGATTGGAGATACGCCAAGTCCCGCTTTCGTATTCAGGGTAAGACCCATCGCCAGGATTAATAATCCCGCAATATAGATCAATACACGATAGATCATTGATTTTTTCATAGAATAATTTCCCTTTCTTCTATAACCTATTATGCACTTTTTTATTTATTTTTCAATGCCTGAGATTCCTTCTTGTTTTACTTGACATTTTGTATTGTTTGTATTATTGTAACTAATACAAAATATTGTATGATATTTACGGAAGGAGAAAACATGGTAATTTCCATCAATGATGCCTCCGAAATTCCGATCTACCAGCAGATCCGCAATCAGATTGTGCTCGGCATTTCGGACGGGCGGCTTGCTCCGGGCGAACAACTTCCCACCGTGCGGGCACTGGCAGAGGAGATCGGTATCAACTCCATGACCGTCAGCAAAGCCTACACCCTCTTAAAACAGGAGGGCTACATCTACACCGACCGCAGAAGCGGTGCCCGCGTGCGGCAGGAATTTGAAACGAATAAAGAATTGTCGGAAAAATCCCAGGAACTGCTGCGCCAGATCATTTCCGAAGCGAAAGTAAGCGGCATGACGCAGACAGAATTTTTCGACTTATGCAAACGCATCTATAAGGGGTGATTGTTATGATTATGAATATTATCTTTTTTGCAACCATGTATCCGATCGTCTTTATCATGCTGTTTTTATTTTCCACACAAAACAAGTATGAGAACGGACGCCTGTTTGCCGTAAACATGAAAAAAGAATGGATAAAAAATGCCACCGTCGCAGACATCCGGCAAAAATTCAAAAAGGAAATGCGTTACTACGCCATTCTCCTTGCGATTGTTCCATTTGTAAGTCTGCTGACCTCCCATATGTCCATTCAGCTAACCATCTGGATGTTCTGGCTTCTGGCAGCGATTTTTCTGCTTTCCCTGCCGATCATGCGTGCGAATCACCGGCTGAAAACATGGAAAACGCAAAACCATCTGTACGAAGACCGGCAGCCAGAACATTATGTGGAATTAAAACAGGCAGGCTCCGTAAGAAAAGTCCGTTTTCTCCCGTTTTTCCTGCCAAATATCATCAGTATCGCAAGTGCCCTGTTGCTGCTTCCAAAGTCCAGCGGGCTTGGGATTTCCTGTCTGATCGGTGCCTCCTGTGGGCTGGTCTTCTGGCTTGCAGCTGTATGGATGGACCGCCAGCCGGTTTCCGTCATCAGTACGGACAGTGACGTGAATATCAATTATGCACGCGCAAAGAAAAACCTCTGGAAGAACTTCTGGCTGATCTCCTGCTGGCTGAACACGGCACTGATCCTGTTTCTGGAGATCCTTACCCTGTCTGCCAGACACATGGGAATATGTTCCATCACCGGCATGATTGTTTATACACTGCTTTTACTCCTGCTGTGCATTTTCTGCATGATAAAGCTGAAAAAAATTGACCGGAGCTATGCACAAAAACGGAATCTGACCAGCGATGAAAATGATGACAGAAACTGGATCGGCGGCATCCTCTACTACAATCCATCCGATCCCCATACGATGGTAGAACAGCGCGTCGGCATCGGGACAACGGTAAATATGGCCACATCCCTCGGAAAAGGACTTACTATTTTCAGTGCCATTATGATGCTTTCCTGCCCTCTGTTATGCATATGGCTGATTCAGGAGGAATTTACTCCCATTGATCTGGTGATCCAAAACCACACACTATGCGCACAGCATCTGAAAACAGATTATCAGATTCCGCTTAGTGAAATCAAAGATCCCACACTTCTTACCGCAAGTGATCTGCCGGACTGGACCAGAACATACGGCACCAGCATGGATACATTGGAAAAAGGCACATTTACCATCTCCGGAGGGGAGGATGTCAATGTTTTCTTAAATCCAGAAAATGATGCGTTTCTCCAATTTTCCGCAAATGGGAAAACTTACTATATGGGCGGTGTAGACGATACCCAGACAAAGGGGATTTATGAAGAACTGCTGACCCATTAGGTCCGCAGTCTTTATTGGAAGGTCGCAAGACTTTTTATATGATACGTCCCTTGTATGACTGGATTTACTGATAAAAGAAGACATCTCTGTTCCGAAAAATTGAATGAACCGGTATATTCACAAAACGTCTGTTTCAGAATCTGCAGATGAAGAACTTGAGTTTGATTAAACCTTGTAAAAATGGTGGCTGATTTATTGACCATCACAAAAAAATTGAAAAGCTCACACCCTAACCTGACAAACTTTATTCAAATTTTATTTCAGGTAAACTTAAATAGGATGTGGGACATATGGAGCTTTTTCTTTCAACTATGTCCCACATTTTCCTTTTGTTGGGACATATGCAGATTTTCTTTTGACTATGTCCCACATTTTCCTTTTGTTGGGACATATGCAGATTTTCTTTCTGATTATGTCCCGTTTTTGGATTTCTGTGGGAGGTTCCCTCGCCTTTTTTTTGCATATGTCCTGCTTTCGGATTTCTGTGGGAGGTTCCCTCGCCTTTTTTGCATATGTCCTGCTTTCGGATTTCTGTGGGAGGTTTCCTCGCCTTTTTTTGCATATGTCCTGCTTTCGGATTTCTGTGGGAGGTTTCCTTGCCTTTTTTGGCATATGTCCCACCTTTTAATACCGCCACAAAATCTTTATCAGATGATACTTATTTGTTTATCAACATACCCTGTATATAAATTTCCAGAGCAAAATACTCTCATTTTCCTGCCTTTCAGAATTATTTAAAATGATAAGTAATTAACTTTTGCACAATTGCAGTATCCAGCGGCTGCTCCATAGTCTCATATGTTGTAATCAGCCGATCTCCCGGATATATCCCATTTCTCGCATACATATGTAACTTATCCGCGGCATTCTTTGCATATTCAGGCAAGTCCATCTTCCCAAAATGTTCCCAATAAATTTCTTTTCCTGTCAGCGGATGAAGAATTGTAAAATCCGGATAAAACACTGCCTTCCCGATTTTTAATTCACACTCATAACGGTATGCAATTTTTTCCATATACAAATTCATTGCAATCAATGCTTCTGACTTGGATCGTACATATTCATTTTTACAGCTTTTATACTTCAATTGTTCGGGATAATTGGGATTTTTAGGATAGGAAGTATCACTCCATATAAGTTCTTCCTGCGTAACCATCTGATAGAATGGACAGAGCAATTCCTGATACGCCGGATCTTCTGAAAGAAACCTGTCCGACTTTTTATTTTCACCAACTGCATGTCGTTGATAAAGTTCTAATGCATACAGTTCTTTTTTACACTCTGTCTGTTTTTCCAATAAGAATCTTTTGTATGCCAACTGCTGTGCATACTCTCTGTGTTTCTTTGGAATATACGTCTGTGTGTGACCGTCACTGTGAAACCATTTCACCCGGTTTCCATTGTGAACACAAATAATTTTTCCATCAGGAAGATGCAATAGTTCTTCACTGATTTGTTGTAATTCTTTCGTAAGCCTTCTCTTCTCCGAAAGAATCTGATGATAAATTGTTATAAAAACCTCTCCTTTCTGTGCATTAATATGACGTTATTAAAACACAACTTCATTCTCATGTAAAGTAAATTTTTATATTTTTTAACAATGGGATATATCGGAAAAAAGTAAATTCATATATCCCGCACCTCCCTTCTGTTGGGACATATAAAATTTTTCTTTACATAGATATCCCGGCAATTTATCTCTTCAGGATATATAGCAACTTTCTTTGCAATTATGTCCCATTTAGAAATCACTACGGGACTTTTTGTCTTATTTTTGGTGTATACATCCCGTTTTCAGTCTCTCAAGGGACTTTTTCATCAAATTTTTTTACATATGTCCACTCCCCTGTTTCTCGCAGGATCTTTTCATAACTTTTTCCCACATATGTCCCATATTTTAATTTTTTCGTACAGATTTATATATTCGCATGCCGTACTTCTCTGCCAGAATCCGGTAATCCTTCAGCTGTTTGTTGGTCTCTGCCTGTAAAACTGCCTTCGCCAGTTCCAGATTTTTCGTTTTTTCTTCTGTGGAAAGTTTTAAAAAATGCATTGCTCATACAACTTCCTACACCCTATATAAGTTTATATAATTTTTCACAACAAGGTGATGAACTTTCTCTCTATTCTGTAAATAATCAACATGTATCCTTTTGAGTTTCTGATACCATTCTTTTTTCCACATCTTCCATACAAATTCTGATCCCCGTTATTATATATTTACAACTGCAATTCTTACAGATCCCACCATTGTTTTCGCATTTTGATACAAACGCATAATAGTTTACAAAAATTTTACTGTAAATTCGTATATCCTCACAAATGCGTTATTATGTAGATGATGTTATAATACGTAGAATAAATACAGGAGAAATTTAAACATATGTCAAAAGTGGTTCACAGGAAGAAAAGACTTTCCTCCTTTAAATTAATTGTACTGGGCTTTGCCGCTGTCATTTTTGTCGGCGCACTGCTGCTGATGCTTCCGGTCTCTTCGGTTTCCGGAACACAGACTCCTTTTCATGAGGCACTATTCACCTCTGTTTCAGCGGTATGTGTCACAGGGCTTGTTGTACAGGATACCGGCAGTTACTGGTCTTCTTTTGGTCAGACAGTTATTTTGCTGCTGATCCAGACCGGCGGGCTGGGTGTCATCACCGTTGCTGTTTCCTTTGCCATTTTATCCGGACGGAAAATTTCGCTCATGCAGCGCAGTACAATGCAGGATGCAATTTCTGCACCGAAAATCGGCGGTATTGTCCGCCTGACCAAATTCAGCGTACAGGGTACATTATTTATTGAATTGCTCGGCATGACTGCCATGCTTCCGGTTTTCTTCCGTGATTATGGCATCAAAGGCATCTGGATGGCAGCCTTTCACTCTGTATCTGCATTTTGCAATGCCGGTTTTGACCTTCTGGGAACTTCCAGCCAGCCTTTTGTATCTCTGGGCAGATACATCGCCAACCCACTGATCAACCTTGTAATTATGCTTTTGATCATAATTGGTGGCATCGGTTTTCTGACGTGGGACGATATCTGCACTCATAAATGGCATATCAGACGTTATCGCGTACAGAGCAAAGTCATTCTTTGGACATCAGCTTTACTTATTATAATTCCGGCCGTATTCTTTTTTGTTGTGGATTTTACGGGTTCATCAACCGGCACCAGACTGCTGGCCTCCACGTTTCAGTCTGTAACAACAAGAACTGCTGGTTTTAACACCGCAGATCTTACAGCAATGACACCGACATCAAAATCTGTTATGATTCTGCTGATGCTGATCGGAGGATCTCCCGGCTCTACTGCCGGCGGCATGAAAACAACAACTTTTGCAGTCCTTATTTTAAATATGGTTGCCACGTTCCGCCAGAAAGAGGACATTGAAATTTTCGGTCGGCGGCTTGACAGTCATGCCATTAAAAATGCGGCCACCATCGTTGCTTTATATATCATTTTGTTCTTTATTGGAGGGATTGCCATCAGTTCCATCGAACACCTTCCGCTTCTGGACTGCCTGTTTGAAACGGCATCCGCTGTCGGAACCGTCGGACTTACACTTGGAATTACACCAACTCTCGGCATCCCGTCCCAGCTGATTCTGATCCTTCTGATGTTTTTCGGCAGAGTCGGTGGACTTACCTTAATTTATGCGGCAATTTCCGTAAAACAAAACGGAGTAAAACTGCCGCTCGAAAAGATAACAGTTGGTTAAAAAGGAGTTGAAAATACCATGAAAAATATATTATTAATTGGATTAGGAAGATTTGGAAGACATGTTGCCATACAGCTGAACGATCTTGGTCACGAAGTGATGGCAGTCGACAACAACGAAGAACGTGTCAATGAGGTTCTTCCGTTTGTCACCAATGCTCAGATCGGTGACAGTACCAATGCCGATTTTTTAAAATCCCTTGGCATTGGTAATTTTGATGTGTGTATGGTAACGATAGGTGGAAATTTCCAGAATTCCCTTGAAACTACTTCCCTGCTCAAGGAACTCGGTGCAAAAACGGTTGTATCGCGTGCAGAACGGGATGTACAGAAAAAATTTCTTCTGCGAAACGGTGCAGACGAAGTTGTTTATCCGGAAAAACAGATTGCAGAGTGGGCTGCTATCCGGTATACTGCCGATCACATACGCGATTATATTCAGGTGGATGAGGCACATGCAATTTTTGAAGTGGAAGTTCCAGAAAACTGGATTTCCAAAACAATCGGTCAACTGGATATCCGGAAAAAATTCGGAATCAATATTGTTGCCATCCGGGAAGACAGCAAAATTAATATGGCAATTTCTCCAAATACCGTATTCCAGTCTGGTACCACATTGCTTGTTCTCGGTGAATATAAAGAACTTCAAAAATGTTTCCGTATGTAGTTTCTATTTCCATAACAGATTCCACAGGTTCTGATAAGCAGCTGTTTCATACAGATTTATATAATTACATGCCGTACTTCTCTGCCGGAATGCCGGATATAAAAATCCTGCTTCTGGCAGCCCCGGCTCATATTCTCCCTCAAGCGGTCCCACGGCACACAGAAGATAATTGTATACTTCCTCGGAACCTTCCTGCCATTCCTTATCGGTTCCTTTCACTGGAACATCATACATTCCATGAAACAAAAAACAATAACTTTCTTTTCCCGGTGCAACACGTTCCCCGATCATTTCATAAAGCAGATCCAAAAACGCATCGTTCTGCAGCCCGGACTCTTTGATTCCATCCAGAAGCTGCCAGATACTTCCCGGTTTTCTTGCGGTTTCCGGAATCCGGTAATCCTTCAGCTGTTTGTTGGTCTCTGCCTGTAAAACTGCCTTCGCCAGTTCCAGATTTTTCGTTTTTTCTGCTGTGGAAAGTTTTAAAAAATGCGTGTTGAATGTACCATCTATATATCCTTCTGCATCATAATATGCACCGGCGATCCGGTCAATGTGTGACCGCGCCGGAGTCATGCGCCGTGTCAGTTCGAGCATGTCTTCCCGATTAATCATGATTTCCTTCTCCGTTCTTCATTTAAGAAAATTATACTGGTATTTTCCAGATTTTCCAAGAGAATATCAGATTATAATTTACATAATCCTGTTATTTTTGTATATTTAATCGCATAATAGTATGTAAGTGTGCTGTTTCTGCGGAAATAGTTGAGTCTGCAGGCATTCCTGTGATATGATACATTTACACGGGCAAACGTGTAATTAGAGGAGGGTACTGCATGGGAAATTATTTAAACCAGGATGGAAAAAAATTTTACGAAATTACACATTCTGATATCTACGTGGATAAGACAGAATTATTGACCTATACAAATTCTGTCTTACAGACTCTGCAGAAATATATATGTATCAGCCGTCCCCGCCGTTTTGGGAAATCAATAACCGCCAGCATGATTGCTGCCTACTACAGCCGTGGCTGTGATGCAAAAGAACTCTTTTCCCCATATAAAATTGCCCGGAATCTGGATTTTGACACCTATCGTAATAAATACAACACCCTGTTTTTAAATATGCAGGAATTTTTAAGCCGGACGAAAAACATCTATGAACTGCTTGATCGCATGAAACGGCTGGTACTGCGGGATTTAAAACGGGAATACCCGAATGTTGATTATTTTGATGATACAGATCTTATTGAATCCATGCAGGATGTATATCAGGAAACTAACTGTCCTTTTGTCGTAATCATTGATGAATGGGACTGTATTTTCCGGGAATACAAACAGGATAAAGAAGCCCAGGAAATCTATCTGGATTTTTTGAGGGATATGCTAAAAGATAAGTCCTGTATTGCACTCGCTTATATGACAGGAATTCTTCCGATCAAAAAATACGGAACCCATTCCGCTTTAAATATGTTTGATGAATTTTCCATGATAAATCCGGGACCTCTTGCATCCTATGTCGGCTTTACCGAACTGGAAGTCGCTGCCCTTTGTACAGATTATCATATGGATCTGGATGAAATAAAAGCATGGTATAATGGATACTCTTTTGAAAAAATACCATCCATCTATAATCCGAGGTCTGTTGTAAGCTGCATGCGTTTTGGGAAAATTGGAAATTACTGGAACCAGACAGAAACATTTGAAGCCCTGCAGATTTATATCGATATGAATTTTGAAGGATTAAAAGATGATGTTCTCAGTATGATAGCCGGGGAATCCGTTCCTGTCAATACCGGAAGTTTTACCAATGATATGACAACCTTTCGCACCGAAGATGATGTGTTGACTCTTTTAATCCATCTGGGCTATCTTAGCTATGACTACGAAAACAAAACCGTAAAAATACCAAACAATGAAGTGCGTGAAGAATACGTTAACAGTGTTTCCGTATCCGACTGGGGCGAAATCTCTAAAGCCCTGAAAAATTCAGCAGACACCCTGCAGGCAATCTGGCAGGGAAGACCAGAACAGGTAGCACTTGGGATTCAGCAGGCGCATTTTGAGACATCACATATCCAGTATAATGATGAAAATGCGTTAAGTTATACGGTTTCACTGGCACTCTATGCCGCACGCAATTTCTATACGATACACAGGGAATTTGCCGGCGGTAAGGGATTTGCGGATATGGTATTTCTTCCACGGAAGAAGTTTCCGGATAAACCAGCACTTGTTATCGAATTAAAATGGGATCATAGTGCACAGGGCGCAATCACGCAGATTAAACAAAAACAATATTGTGAAAGCCTGAAAGAGTATCATGGAAACCTTTTACTGGTCGGAATCAATTACGATACCAAAAGCAGGATTCATACATGTAAGATAGAACCATTTTCTTTGTAAGAAACGGGAGGGCACTGCCCTCCCATTTCTTATAGCATTTTTTCAATTTCTTCTTTCTCCGGCATCACGCGGAGCGCGCCTTTGCGCGTCGTGATCAGAGAAGCCGCCGCATTGGCAAAACGAAGCATCTCTTTCAAATTTTTCTCTTCAAGCCCCTCCAGTCCATGCTCCAGCACATAATGCAGAACACACGCACAGAACGTATCTCCCGCACCGGTCGTCTCAATCGTATTTGGCTGAAGAAACGGCTTTGCCTCCACAATTCTGTCTTTATAATACGCCCGGCTTCCCTCTTTTCCCATGGAAACCAGTATGAGCGGAACCGGATAGCGTTCCCGTATCCAGCGGACTCCATCCGTATAATCTTCTTTACCCGTCAGCCACTGGATTTCATTATCCGATATTTTTAAAATATCACATTGTCCCAGACCATATAACACCTGTTCCCTGGCATCTTCCATGGAGTCCCAGAGCGGTTTGCGGATATTCGGATCAAAGGAAATGAGCGCACCTGCTTCTTTTGCGACCGCGATCGCTTTTTTCGTTGCTGCGCGGACACCCGGATGCGTCATGGACAACGTTCCGAAATGAAAGATTTTCGTTCCGCGGATTATTTCCTCCGGCAATTCTTCTTCCGTCAGCATCATGTCCGCGCCCGGATTGCGGTAAAACGAGAAGTCCCTGTCTCCATCCGGATACGTATGCACCAGTGCCAGCGTTGTGTGCACCTTGTCATCCTTTAAAAGTCCGGCTGCATCAATCCCGACTTCCGTGATCGCATCTTCCAGCTGCTTTCCGAAAAAATCGTTTCCTACTTTTCCGATAAAAGCCGTCCTGTGTCCTAAGCGTGACAGCATTGCCAGCACATTGCACGGTGCGCCTCCCGGATTTGCCTCAAACAGCGGATTGCCCTGCCCGCTGACTCCGTTTTCGGTAAAATCAATGAGCAGTTCCCCCAAAGCCACTACGTCCATGTTCTCTTCCTCCTGTTACTTTTTATAATACAATATCATACTTTTCGACCGTAATATACATCTTTTTATCGCTGAAAAACCGGATTCCCTCTGCCTCCAAAGGGGTACAGACCGCCGTTGTTGCCACCTGCTGCCCGTCATTGATAAAAAGCTCAATGGACTGACGGTCCAGAATAAACCGCATTTTTTTAAGTCCTTTTGGATCTGCAATTTTAATTTTGCGCACGCAGACCACATCTTTTGTCACACCACAGTATGTGCGGTCAATCTCCAATATTCCCGTTCCCTTATGATAAGTAAAACTTGTCTCGTATTCCTCATCTGCGGCAAGCTGTATGGAAAAAACGTTAAAATCCTGTTCATCCATTGTAACAGTCAGATCCATCGTCCGTCCGCAAATGCCGGAAAGTGCTGTCTCACCATCAATCTCTGCATGCTCATAATGGCACGGATTCTTATGATACTGCGCAATCTCCCGAACCGGCTGCTGCCAGATCTGTCCGTCTTTTACTTCCAGTTCCCGCGGAAGGGTCATCATGCCCTGCCAGTCCTGTGTATCCGGCACCACACAGGCATCCCATGACTTCATCCATGCAATCATCACACGCCGCCCATCCGGGAGAAGTGTGGTCTGAGGTGCATAAAAGTCCAGTCCGTAGTCAATCGTATGCGGTTCTTCTTTTTCAAATATATGCGAATTTTTATCATAATTTCCAAGAAAATAAACAGAATTATTTCCATTGTGGAATTCGTATTTTTCCGCTTTCATATTCTGTGGGGAACAGATCAGTACATGTTTATCTCCCAGTGGGAAAAAGTCCGGACATTCCCACATCGTTCCGACTTTTCCGGTACTGTTTGCCGCAAGAACGGTCTCAAATTTCCATTCTTTTAAATCTTTGCTGGAACAGAGCACGACCTGTCCGATCTGCCTGTTATCCTTGCTTCCGACAATCAGATAATAGGTGTCCTCTTCCTTCCAGATTTTCGGGTCACGGAAATCAATCCGGCTGCAGTTTTCCGGCAGCATCTCCCCGGTCACAACCGGGTTGTTTTCATACTTTACATAATCCCTGCCATCCCCGAATGCGATGCACTGGTTCTGTCGTTCCTCTTCCCTGCCGTCCGGCAGTGTAATCTTTGTGACACCGGTATAGACCAGCACATGTTTGTTATCCGCTTCAATAGCACTTCCGGAAAAACATCCGATCCGGTCATAGTCCTGATCCGGTGCAAGTGCTGCCGGAAGCTGTTCCCAGCTTATCATATCCGTTGTCACACTGTGCCCCCAGTGCATCGGTCCCCACTCCCTTGCATATGGGTAATACTGGTAAAACAGATGAATTTTTCCATTGTAAACGGAAAAACCGTTCGGATCATTGATCCATCCGGCAGGTGCCGAGATATGAAACAACGGTCTGGTATTTTTATCGGTCTGTGCTGCTTTTTCTGCCTCATATGCTCTCGCTTTTTTTAACATCTCACTCATACAAATTCTCCTGTTTATTTTTCTTCTTTCAATGACTCCTGATACTGATCGAAATATTTCTGTTTGATTGCCAGATAATCGGAAAGCCCGTATTTCTCCATTTTCTTTAAATAGGAATCCCACTCTTTGTCGATTCCGCCATTTAAAATCCAGTCTGCTTTTTTCTGCTCCGCATATTTTTTAATATCGGTATCATACTGGGATACTTTATTGGTATCGTCAATACTCATAAACACATTCGGATATACATACTTGCTTTTCATATCCTTCAGATATGTTTCATGCATATTGTCCAGACGCCATTTGGCATCCGCCGGCTGTGTGACATACATATCATAATACTCATTGAGAACTGCAAGCGGACCATTGACGGACTGCGCCTCACGTACCTCTACCGGTGACTGGTCGCCCAGATCCAGATGCTTCAACATTTCACCGCCATCTTTATTTGTGGACAGTTCAAAAATATTAAACGAATCCTTTTCCCCATAACTTCCCCAGTTATTCTGCGGGGACTGAAGCGGCGCATACATCTGATCAATCCAGGCTGCCGCCAGTGCCGTGTTCCGGCAGCTGGATGTAAGCACGCAGCGGCCTCTGTCAAAACCACTTGTTTCACTGTTATTCTGTCTTGTGATATTTCTGACTCCCTCCGGACCGGTCAGTGCCGGAAGCATCACATAATCGGTATTGTTGTCAATATTTGCAATATCCCAGGTAAAGCAGAGACCGTAACGGTGATTTTTACCTTTTGCCACATAGGTTGACCACTCCTGCGTAAATGCCTCCGGGTCTACAAGATCCTCTGTTACCAGCTTATGCAGCCATTCGATGCCTTCTTTGTAACCTTCCTGCACGGTCGTATAAATCACGGTTCCGTCATCTTTTACGGCAAAATGATCGCCCGTATCTCCATATCCTTCGCCAAATCCGTTGATGAGAATCGCCGGATCCTGATCGCCATTGTTGATGATAAATGACATCGGAATCACATCTCCCTCGATATCAAACTGTTTTTTTAGATCATCCGCATGATCCCGGAACGCAATCAGCACCTGTTCCAGTTCATCGGTTGTCGTTGGAATATCCAGTCCCAGATAATCCAGCCACTTTTTATTGATATAAGGAATATCCCCGATTGCCTGAATGGCTTCTTTCCCTGCGCCAAGCTGCTCAATCCACGGAAATGAATAAATATGTCCGTCCGGTGCGGTACACATCGTCCGGTATTCCGGATATTTCTCAAAGACCGCCTGAAGGTTTGGCATATATTTGTCAATCAGATTTTCCAGCGGAATAATAATTCCCTGCTTTGCATAACGAAGCAGATCATAATCGCTCATTCCTGCATTAAACAAACCATCCGGAAGGTTTCCAAACTGCGCCAGTGCCAGATTCTTTTTATCGGAAAACTGGTCTGCCACAAAACAGGTCCAGTCAATATGTACATTCGTCTGTTTTTCGAGTCTCTTAAAAATAATCCGCTCGTTCGGATTCTGCGTAGAGGTTGCCGGAGCACTTGTGATAAATGATAATTCTGCCTGTTCTTTCAGTGGAAACTGCACTTCTGAAACCGGTATATCCGGATTGATCTCTGCCTCCAGATGCTGCTCTTTTCCGCATCCTGCCACACCGGTCATCATAGCAAATGCCAGTCCGAGTGCCAGACATTTTTTAATTTTTCTCTTCCACATATCTGTACCTGTCCTTTCTGCTTAACCTTTTACCGATCCAACCATAACACCTTTGTCAAAGTATTTCTGGAAAAATGGATACATAATAAGCAATGGTAAACTTGATACTACAATTGTTGCGTATTTTAACTGTTCGGCAACTTTTGCCATCTCCGCGGTACTCTGAATATCCGCGATCATGCCCGGCTGCGGTGTATTCTGTACCAGAATGGAACGCAGAACCAGCTGCAGTGGCTGTAAGTTTGCATCATTTAAGTAAATCATCGCATCAAAATAACTGTTCCACATACCGACAAAAGACCACAGTGCCAGCACCGCGATAATCGGTTTGCACACCGGCATCATAATCTGGAAGAAATGCTGGATCTCATTTGCCCCGTCAATTGCGGATGCCTCCCGCAGTTCTTTTGGAATGGACTGATAGTACGTTCTTGCCAGAATCATATTCCAGACATTAAATGCTCCCGGAATGAGAATTGCCCATACGGTATTTACCATATGAAGCTGATTGATCAAAATAAACGTCGGGATCATTCCACCGCCGAAAAACATGGTGATCAGAAAAATCACGTTAAAAAATTTTCTTCCGACAAATTCTTTTTTCGACATCGGATACGCTGCTAACAATGTGACAAATACGGAAATTGCCGCAAATGCCAGTGAATACAAAAACGAATTTAAAAATCCGCGCCAGATCATTCCGTTTTCCAGTACACGCCGGTATGCATCCAGTGTCCAGTCTTTGATGTGAAAACTCAGTCCCTGATTATTCAATACCGTCGGATCCATAAAAGATGCTAAAACAACATAGACCAGCGGAACAACAATTGAAAGAACAAACAGTCCAAGAATGGCATAACCGATTCCAAGCACCAGCCGGTCTGTCCGTGAATATTTCATTTTACTAACTGTTTCCATTTCACGTTCCTCCTATAATCCTTCTCCATCGTTTAATTTCTTTACCACCCAGTTCACAAATATAAGCAGGATCACATTGATCACCGAATTAAACAGTCCCACTGCCGTAGAATAACCGTAATCGCCATTCAAAAGACCTATCCGGTATACATAGGTTGATAAAATTTCAGAAGCCGGTAAGTTCATATCTGTCTGCAGGGCATATGCCTTTTCAAAGCCGATGCTCATAATGTTTCCGGCCTGTAAAATAAACTGGATCACGATAATATCCTTGATTGCCGGAAGTTCCACATACCAGATCTGCTGCAGAAGATTTGCACCATCCACAATGGCTGCCTCTTCCAGTTCCTTGCTTGCATTGGATAATGCTGCAGTATACATGATGGATGCCCATCCTGCTCCCTGCCAGATTCCGCTTGCAATATAAATGGTACGGAATGCGGACGGCATGGTCATCCAGTTTGTATTCGTTCCCAGCAGACGGTTTAACGGTCCTACCGGAGATAAAAACATACGCACCATACCACAGAGCACGATGACGGAAATAAAATTCGGTGCATAGATCAGCAGCTGGATTTTTTTCTTAATCCCCGCCTTGCGGATACGGTTCAGTAAAAGTGCCAGAATAATTGGTATCGGAAAACTCCAGAGAAGTCCAAAGATACTCAGCTTTAATGTGTTCAGCAGGTAGTTCATAAAATCCGGTGATGATAAAAATCTCTGGAAATATTCCAGCCCCACCCACGGGCTTCCCAAAACTCCTTTAATGACATTGTAATCCTCAAATGCAATCAGAAGTCCTCCCATCGGAAGATACTTGAAAATGATTGTGAGTAACAGTGCCGGCATCAGAAAAAAAACATACAGCTGCCAGTTTTTCTTTACATAAGACAGCTTACTCCCCATGGTTTGTTTTTTCGCAGAGCCGACTTGTTTTGCCAGTTTTTTCATGCGATTGCTCCTCCCTTTTCATCGTATTACTCGTTCTGCTTTGATGTAATCGGTAAAGTAACCGGTTACTTTATATTCTGATAGTACTACAACGTTTCCGATATGTCAACACTTTTATTTATTAAAGTAACCGATTACGTAACCAGTTATTTTTTCATTGCTATTTTTCTTTCCGGTTGTTATACTATGGATAAAACAGATAAAGGAGACAGCTTTCAGATGGGAAAGAAACAGGTAACATTTGCAGATATTGCAGCATATACGAATTTTTCAAAGACAACCATTTCCAGATATTTTAATCATCCGGACTCCCTGACGCTTGAAAATCAGGAGAAAATTTCACAGGCTCTTGATACTCTGGGTTACAAAAAGAATAAGCTTGCAAAGGTTCTTGCCAATGGAAAGAGTGAATTTATCGGAATCATTATTCCGAACCTTTATCTGCACTATTATTCTGAAATGCTTACACAGATTCTTTCCAGCTACCGCGATTTTCATTATAAATTTCTCGTATTCGTCAGCGACAACGGACCGTCCGAGGAGGAACAGTACATTGATGAACTGATGGCATACCAGATTGAGGGCCTGATCGTGTTAAGTCACACTCTTTCTTCCGAAAAACTGGCTTCTTACCAGATCCCTGTCATTGCCATTGAGCGCGAAGCCGAACATATCTGTGGCGTAACCAGCGACAATTATATGGGTGCGCTCCAGGCGGCAACACTTCTGATCCGGGACAAATGCGATGTACTGATTCACGTTAATGCGGATGTTCCAAAGTCCATCCCTGCCTATGACCGTATCCGTGCCTTTGAAGATACCTGTCAGGAATATCACGTTCCTTATGAACTGAATTTAAATGTAATAGGGGATTCTTATCAGGACATTTTTGCACAAATGAAACACATTTTCTCTGATATTGATGAGAAGTATCCATGCAAAAAAAAGGGGATTTTCCTCGCCAATGATACCTATGCAAATATGTTTTTAAACCTGATTTTCCAAAAATACGGATGCTTTCCTGACAGTTATGAACTGGTCGGATTTGACAATTCCCCGATTGCAAACGAGGCAATTCTGCCTATCACAACGGTCGGACAGCAGATCGACCTGATCGCCAAAACCGCAATGGAACTTCTGGTGCAGCAGATGGAAGAACGAAAAAAAAGAAGACCGGTTTCTCTTTCGAAACCGATCCATAAACAGATTACACCGGTACTGATCCGCAGGGATACGACCAGCTGATTTTTTATAAATTTATGATTTTTCTTTCTGCTCCATCCCCGTATGCGTCAGATCCTTCACCCACTTATATTTCCGAAAATGATAGAGCGTCCACGGAATTTTTCCAACCTCATCAATACAGGTACACGCGTATACGACAATCACCGGCCAGTGGAATCGGTAAGTTCCAAGCACAGCAAGTGGAATCGCGATTCCCCACATTGTTACGGCAAGGCTGTACACATCAAACATTGTATCACCGCCGGAACCAAACACGCCATTGATGGTAATTTCGTTGACGGAGCGGCCAATCATATAGACGCAGAGCACAACAAACATTCCCTTTAAATATACGGCTGCCTGCGGTGTCAGTTTGACAAAATGCAAAATAAACGGTGCCGAAATTCCCATGAGAACCATCATGGCAACTCCGCACACAAAGGAAATCTTCATCATCCGCGTACCATATAATTTCCCCCGTTTTAGGTTGCCGGCACCAAGCTCATTTCCGACCATAATCCCCGCCGCACCGGAAATTCCGGCACTCAGGCAGCAGATGATATCACGGACAACCGCCGCCACAGAATTGGCAGCGGCCGCGTCTACTCCCAGATGTCCCATAAAAGAAGAATACGAAGTAAATCCGACTCCCCAGAACAGGGACGCACCGAGAATCGGCATTGCGCATTTCCGGAAATCCCGTGCCAGTTCCCGGTTTCTTTGAAACAGACGGGTCAGATACGGACGGATGTAGCCCGGACGGCTGGAAATCAGGATACAACAGGCCAGTTCTATCATCCTTGCGCTTAATGTCGCTGTTGCTGCACCCCGGACACCCATCGGGGTAATGCCCAGTTTTCCGTAGATCAAAATGGCATTCAGTGCAATATTGATCCCTACCGTAGCAGAACTGATCAATGCCGTCGTCAATGCGTGCTCACTGATTTTCATAACCACCAGATAGCATTGGGAAATTCCTGTAAGCAGATAAGAAAATCCGGCAATCCGCAGATACTGCACGCCATAACCGATCAATACCGGTTCATCCGTAAAAAACAGCATCAGATACTGTGGAAAACAGATACAGGCAATGAAAAATGCAATCGACACCAGACCACAAAGCCGCAGTGCCATACAGAAAATATCATCCAGCGTTTTGATATTGCCCCTGCCCCAGTACTGTGCCCCGAGAATCGCCAGTCCTCCGGTTGCAGCAGAAAGAAGCATATTCTGGATAAACTGAATCTGCGTGGCAAGCGAAACTGCCGACATGTAATTCTGGTCCATCCCTCCGAGCATAAACGCATCTGCCACGGCAACCAGTGCCAGCATCAGGTTCTGCAGCATCATCGGAAGCATAAGACTCCAGAGTTTTTTATAAAAAATTGTATCGTTTGTAAACATAAAATTCTCTCTTTTTTCCTGTGTCATTTCATCTCAATCCATTTATTATATTGCCTTTTTCATCATTAAGCAACATCAATCATTGCCACTTGCCTCTATACCTGTATATAAAGTTTTGTTTCTTCGGAAAAAAGAATTGTGACGCGAAAAAAGCCGCCGCAGGAAAAATACCTGCAACGGCTCAAAAATCAGGGGATATTTATAAAGGATTACGCAATGGTAATATATTTCTTTTCTTCCGTCTTTGTCTTATCTTCCTTTGGAACAAACAGGGTAAGAATACCGTTCTGGAAACTTGCCCGGATATCTTCCTGACGGAGATACTCGCCCACATAGAATGATCTCTGGCAGCTTCCGGTATAACGCTCGCGGCGCAGATACTTACCTTCCACGGTCTCTTCTGCACCCTTGGCTGCACTGATCGTCAGATAGCCTTTGTGCAATGCTGCCTGCACTTCTTCTTTCTTATAACCAGGCAGTTCCATCTGCAGCTCATATCCGTCTGCCAGTTCTCTGATATCTGTCTTCATCAGATTCTGTGTATTCTGCGGTGCCTGCTGCTTCGGGGCTTTCTTGTTATATTCACTATCGTCATACCATGGGTTAAAAAATGTATCAAATAAATCGTACATAAGTCATTTCCTCCTGTAAACGTTTTGTTCTTTGTTTATGCCCCTATTATAGCACGTTATTAGCACTCGTCAAGTATGAGTGCTAATAAAATTTCTAAAAATTTTATTAAGTCCCGGTTTCAAAGGCTTTGTGGGTTTTTAAAATTTCTAAAATTGCCTGTTTTGTGATTACTGTACCCTTTTTAGAATTAGGTTTGACTGCGTAGACCGGGCGCCTTTTGCGGAAATCAAAGGTACGGATTTGCAAGAAACTGTTTTAAATACAAGTTTTTTCTATGCGACAAATATAAAGGCGCCAGAACTTGCAGTTAAAGGGACGCCTTAAAAGCAGTTACGAATCCCATGAACTAGAATAAACATAAAAATACCCTGTTAAATCACTTGATGATAAGGCCGGGTATCTATAGATGAAAAATTAAAGTTTTGGGTGACGGTTTTCTGGAATTTTAATGCTTGAAATCAGAAAATGTCACCTATATAGTAAAAATTGCTTCTCCAGATACCGCATTTTTCAATAAAGCGGTATCTGGAGAAGCAATTTTTGATCTATAGAGACTTTCCGGTATCTGCATGTTAAGTTTTCAATGTATAGGTACCGCAATGGTATCTTTTACATGAATTTTATTGGAATAGATACCACGATGGCATCTTTCCTATGAATTTTAATTATATAGAACCCATCCTTTATTTATAAGTTTATAATGCCCGATCATATAAAGGCTTCAATAGAACTATTGTTTCACAAAACACCGGCAATGAAATTTCCACCTATTAGCATGTCAGGATTCCAAAGTATTTATCACTTTACCGTAAACGCTCATTGCACGCATTTCCTTCCGGGAGCGCCTTTAACTGCAGGTTCTGGTGCCTTTATATTTGTCAAACTTACCTGAAATCAATATCGGCGTTAATTTGTAAATTTTTCTGGAGAAAAAGAATGTCCCCCTTCTTACGTCACATCGAAAAAACTTATATTTAGAACAATCTCCGCAAATCCGTCCCACTTGCCAAACCCCAAAGGCGCCAGACCCCGCAGTTAACCAGCAAATTAAATGACATTGCCATATACAAAAAAGATAAAAAGGTTATAAAATATCTACGTCTGCAGCCATTTCCGGATTTTTTCCACATCCGTTTTTCGCAGATCCCCATGAATATTGGATTCAAACGTTACATACTCATAATCTTTCTGATTTTTCTTTAACTGTTTTACCAGCTTATCCGCCTGTTTGATCGACACCTTATCATCTCCTGTCGTATGGAAAATCAAAAGCGGTGTATTAATCTCATCTGCCCATGCAACCGCGGAACGCCTGCTGTATTCCTCCGGCAATTGTTCCGGTGTCCCCCCGATCAGCTCCGTAAGCAGCGATCTCATATCTTCGCGTTCTTCGTAGTTCATGGTACAATCCGCAACTCCGGCAACAACAACCGCTTTGTGGATGCGCCGGTCTTCGCGCAATGTTTCATAGGTCATCATTCCCCCACGGGAAACTCCAAACATATTAATATTCTTTGTATCAACAGAATTCAGTTTTTCGCACAAATCCAGGAGATGGATCACATCGTGGACATCATCCCCGCCAAAAGCATCGGTTCCCTCACTTTTTCCACAGCCACGATAATTGGATGCCACACAGATCATATGAAACTGATAGGCATAATATGTCGTTTCCACATTTTTTAATGCCCCGTATGACCGGTTGCCTCCGTGATTATAAATCAGACACGGTGACTTCTTTTTCCCAAGCAGATCTATCGGAGCGCTGAGAAACGCCTCAATCTTTAAATCATCGCTGGTATAAAAAAAGCGATAGGAAACATACTTCGAGAGATCCACTCCCGCCTGTTTTTCATATGCCTGCAGATCTATTTTTTCATATTCTGAAACTCCTGCCGCCCTCAGATTCTCTTCTATCTGTTTTTCTGCATCCTTCACAGAAATGTCCGAAGACGATTTTATCCAAAAATGAATTCCCAACAGAATCAGTATGACAGCGATTGCCAAAAGCAAAAAAATCTTCCGGGATACAAAATCTTTTGATATGTTTTTTCCTTCGATCATAACCTCTCCCACTCTTAATAAAGTTATTTTAACTCATAAACAACGACTGCTGCACATATTTTTCCGGATACTGATGCAGATATGAAAAACACTTTTCTGGCATACACATTATCCCGTGTTCCCGGCATGTATTCCATATCATCTGTGTCAATTCCTCTGTATGTGGACTTGGCAGTTCATATGCATTCCCATATGTGTGTATATATTTTTGTCTGAGTCCTGGAAACTTCTGATCCAATGCATGATAAAAATACTCCCGGTCTCCATCCCGCAGCGTCACTCCCATTCCCCAAAACATGATTCCCTTTACTTCTGCCTGCAGACAATATTCCAGTAACCCCCGGATATTTTCCGCAGTATCATTGATAAACGGTAAAATCGGTGTCATCCATACAAGCGTAGGAATTCCTCTTTTTTTACATTCCATCAACACTTCAAAGCGCTGTCTTGTTGTCGATACATTTGGCTCGATCTTTTTGCATAGCTCTTCATCATAAGTGGTCAGCGTCATCTGGACAACTGCCTTTGCTTTTTCATTGATCGACTGTAGTAAATCCAGGTCCCGCAGTATACGGTTGGATTTCGTCTGAATTGCAACACCATATTCATATCTGTCAATCAGTTCCAGACACTTTCGCGTCAGGCCAAGCGTTTCTTCGATATGAAGATAGGAATCACACATTGCACCTGTTCCAATCATGCATTTCTGCCGTTTGGAGCGAAGCGCTTTTTCCAGAAGTTCCGGTGCATTTTCCTTTACCTCGATATCCTCAAATGCGTGAGTAAATCCGTAACATTTGCTTCTGCTGTCACAGTAGATACAGCCGTGCGAACAACCACGGTAAATGTTCATACCGTTATTTTTCGATAAAATTCCTTTTGCCTGTACAAAATGCATAATTTTTTATTTCTCCATTACTTCCACGGCCGTTTATTGCCCGTCCAGCCCATCACTTTCCAGTACTCGGCATCCGGCTTTGAAAGACCGCCTTTGCTCTGCAGCATGCGCATCACTGAAAAGAATCCTTTTGTTTTGATTCCCGGTTTCACTTTACCGTTGTTTTTTAAGATCTTTGCGGCAGTTTTGTCTACTGCCTGATCAATTTTCTGCCGGATCTTCGGGGAAACGGTATCCCAGTTTACGGAACGCACGGCAATTCCGATTTTATAAACTTTTGGCACGCCCCAGAAAAACAGACTGTCCTGCATATCTTTGTTGGTGCTTTTCATACCTGCTCCGGCGGCGGTGGAAATACACACCGCCTGCTTGTGGAACATCTCCGGTCTCGGGCGGTGTACCATCCAGCGGTGCCCCTGATGATCCAGGAAATTTTTCATCGGAGCGGTCACATGATACACATAGACCGGGCTGGTCAGGATGATCAGATCCGCCTCATCCATTGCCTTTAAAATGGGCTGTTGTTTTTCAAAATGCGGACACTTATCTGCTGCCACACTGAAACACTGCGCACAGCCGATACAGTAGTCGGAGAAATCCCGCGGAAGAAAAAATTCTGTCACTTCCCCACCGATTTTGTCTGCCAGCAGTTTTCCGATATGATAGGTGGAACCCTTGTGGTTCTGCCCATTAATGATTACGGTCTTCATTCGTTCTGTACACCTCTCTGATTTTTTCTTTCAGGTCAAGAAACACCCTGCAATCACCGGATCAAAATCCTGTCCGCTTCCGTTTTCTATAATACGGAAACACTCTTCCAGCGGAAGCGCATCCCGGTAACACCTCTTTGCCGATACCGCATCAAACACATCCGCTACCGCCATAATTCTCGCGGATAATGGAATTTCCTTCTGCGAAAGTCCATCCGGATAGCCTCTTCCGTTCCACTTTTCATGATGATGTCTGGCCACTTCATACGCCATTTTTTCGTATTCATCATCCCCCAGATGTCCAAATGTTTCCCGGATGATTTTTCCGCCCCGCGCCGCATGGGTTTTCATAATATCAAATTCTTCACTGGTGAGTTTTCCCGGTTTCTGCAGGATAGCATCCGGTATGGCGATCTTCCCGACATCATGCATAGGTGCAGCCATGACAAGATTTTTAATATAATCCCCCGTAAGCTGCTTTTTGTACAATCCACGTGTGCGGAGCTCTTCTGCCAGCATACGCACATACGCGGTGGTCCGCTTGATATGACCGCCCGTATTGTCATCACGGTTTTCCACAAGCGTCGCAAATCCCATGACCATCTCATTACTGTAATCCTGCAGCTTTGTAAACACGGGATTTTCCATATTCAGATAAGTTCCCACAATTACCGGTGTCGGCACAATACATGAAATCAGTGCCTGTGGATGAAACATCTGATAACAGGTCACAACAATTGATGCAAATACATAGGTTGATACCGTAATCAGTTTATGATGTCCAAGCTGATGCCAGCTTGTAAATAAAATAACAATCGCAGCAAGAATATATACGGCCACCATGATAAAACAGGTATATGCAGAAATTCCCATGGAATAGTTCGTAATATTCCCGTGCAGATAGGAAAGCTGCGGCATAAAAATAATAACAATGGCAAGATTGATCACCAATGGAGCCATCAGCAATATCCTTTTTTTCCTATTTTTTGGAATTCCTCTTGTAATATCCAGAAGATACAAAAACATGAGAAACATCATAATATCCAGACTGCACAGGAAACACATATGTAACACCATATTCACCACAGCCGGCACACTGTCCAGATGGTTAACGGTGTATGCGGTAATACCATCCAAAGTGATTTCCAGTATTCCCATAACCAGAAGCCACGCAAACACCGGCTCTTTTTTCTATTTTATATGCATATCTTTCCCTTACATAAATAAAAGCCACATAAAGTACAATCAGCAGACATCCCAACTGCAGCTTATCGTATTGCATAATTTTCCCTCTTTCGTAAGAACCTCAATATTTTAATTTTACAGTATATGAACCCAAACGGTACGTCAAGTATTATCTTTAAATTGCGTTGACAATCTCCCCTGAAAATTTATAATAAAATTAGTATTATTGTATTACCTTACTTTCAGATAAAGGAGACCCCCATTATGATATTTGCGACAGGATGGCTTTCCCTGCACCTGTTTGGTGTTTTTATAACATTTGCCCTGCTGGTGATTGTTTCCCAGAAAGAGGATGCCACCTATAAAAGTGAACTTCTTCTGACAATCGCATGCTGCCTTGTCACACTGGTAGCAAAAAGCATTTATATTGTGGGTGGTTCCAGACAAACGCTTCTTACCATAGGAAAACTCGAATATCTCGGAAAATCTTTTGCCAATTACTGCGCACTGATGTTTATTCTCCGCTGGCAGAACATTAAAATTCCAAAATGGTTTATCAATGCCCTGTTGTTTATCAACTGTGCTTTCTATATCCTGATTGCAACCGTTGACCTTCACCACTGGTATTATAAGGATTACTGGCTTAACCCGTCACAGGCGAATATACGTGGGTATACTCTCGAAATTGCCCCGGCTCCTATGTATTACATATTTATGGCTTTTCAGGTTCTGGAAATTATAGGCAGTGTATGTGTGATTGTTTCCTCGTATCTTTCCAAAAAGGATATGCCAGATCGCCTGAATCTGCATATCATCCTGCTGTTTTCCATGCTTTCCCCTGCGATCCTTCTCTCCCTGCGCCTTCTTGGCATTTTAAAATGGGACGACCCGACACCGCTCGGAATGTTTTTCGCCTGCGTGTTTATGTGTATTGCCGTCGTCAAATACAAAATGATCGACCCGGTAAAAAGCGCAAAAAACCTGATCATCCAGAATCTGAATGAGGCTGTTGTCGTCACGGATCTGGAGGGAAGGTTTCTCTTTTTAAACCCTATGGCAGAAGCACTGGTTTCTTCTATGAAGAAAAAAGCCATCCACCGCCGGAAAGACATCGAAATCTACGATATTCTCCGGGGTTCGGAAGGATATTTTGACTGGCTGGATCACCACTATCAGGTCGAGGAAACGGAATTGCAAAGCTGTAACACCCCACAGGGATATATGCTGACACTGGTAGATGTCACAAAAATTCTGGAACAGAACCACCGCATGAAAGAACTCGTCACACAGGCAGAAGCTGCCACACAGGCAAAATCCGCGTTTGTATCCAATATATCCCATGAAATCCGTACCCCTATAAATTCCATTGTCGGAATCACGGAAGTCATGCTGCGTTCCCGGCATTCCCCAAGGGAACAGGAATTCCTGCTAAACATCCAGAGTTCCGGACAGGCACTGCTTTCCATCATCAACGATGTACTGGACTTTTCCAAGATTGAATCTGGAAAAATGCAGCTGGTTTTAGAGCCTTATGATACGCTCTCCCTGTTCCATGACCTGAAGCTGACAATGGAAAACCAGATCAGCAAATGCCCTCTGGAACTGATTTATGAAATTGACCAGACCATACCATGCCTTTTATATGGAGATGCCGGACGCATCCGGCAGGTAATTACAAATCTGGTCAGCAATGCCATCAAATATACCGAACATGGACATGTCCGTTTTTCCGTCCATGTCCATAAAAAAGATTATGATAAAGTTTCCCTTTATTATGAAGTGGAAGATACCGGTATCGGAATCCGCAAAGAAGATCAGGAAATATTATTCGATTCCTTCCAGCGTGTGGATTTAAAAAAGAACCGCCGTATTCAGGGAACCGGTTTGGGCTTGACAATTTCGAAAAATTTCGTCAATATGATGGGAGGGACTATTGGTGTAGAAAGTGAATACGGAAAGGGAAGTAAATTTTATTTCTGTATTGACCAGACGATTATGGACTCGACACCAATTTCAGAAATCAACTACGAGCAGCGGCACAACAGTGTTGTCAGCAAAGAAGCAGAAAGCCTGTTTACCGCAGAGGATGCCCACATTCTCCTGGTAGATGATAATTCCCTGAACCTGCTCGTTGCCCAAGAGCTTCTAAAACCTCTGCAGCTTCAGATTGATACCGCAGAAAATGGAAAAGATGCTGTCGCTATGGTACAGGAACGGCATTATGATCTGGTACTGATGGATCACATGATGCCTGTGATGGACGGCATTGAAGCTACCAAAGCAATCCGGGCACTTCCGGAACCACAATACCAGAACCTGCCGATCATTGCCCTGACTGCAAATGCCATGGTAAACGCACAAAAGGAGTTTGCAAATGCAGGCATGAACGGATTTGTTGCAAAACCGATTGATTTCCAGATGATCTGTAACCAGCTGCGCAAATGGCTTCCTAAAGATATGATCCATGAACTTACCCGGGAAGAAGCCGAAAAGATTCTGTCGGATGAAACGGACACTGCGGATTCCATAACGGATACTTCCGCCGGAAGTTCCGCGGAAAATCCTGCGGGATTCCGCTTCGAAAACGGTCTGCCCTACTGCGGATCGGAGGAAGCATTAAAACAGATCATACAGATTTTTTACAACACCATCGATAGCAAATCCAAAAAGATTGAACAATGTCTAAAGGAACAATTAATAAAGGATTATACGATTGAAGTCCACGCATTAAAAAGTTCCGCATTGCTGATCGGTGCCCCCGGTCTGTCCGAAGCTGCAAAGGAACTGGAAATGTATGGAAATGCACAAAATCTTGCTGCACTTGAAGAAAAAACAGAACCGATGCTTGCCATGTACCGAAGTCTTAAGTCCCTCCTGCGTCCTTATGTGGAGGATAACGAAAGCAGCAAAAAGGAAGTTTCTTCTGATGACTGGATTACCGTTCTTGAGCAGATGCATCAGTGTGTAGAACAGTTTGACATGGATGGCGTGGATCATGCCATGGAAACCATGGATACGTTTCAGACACCGGATAAGCTCAAAGACCTGATGGAACAGCTGCGTGTCTGCGTTGCAGATGTGGAAATGGAAGAAATTATGAAATTAACTGATACAATGGTCAATTTATTACAATAGAAGGAGAGACATCATGCACGAAATAAAAAGCCCATTTCTCATCCTGATGGAGGAACAAAGTTATCTCGCACAATCATTAGAAAGTGCTTTTGAAAAACAAGATGTCAAAGTAAAAATTGTAACGATAGCAGAAGCCAGCAGCATTGTCATCTCGGAAAAACCAAGTGGTTACCTGATCTGCACAAGCCCGGAGCTTTTAAAGAAGGCGGTCAGCGTAAAAGTAATGGTTGACCAGGCGATAAAAAACAAAACTCCGGTATTTATCATGGGAAACATCGATGAACTGGAACTGCTGTGGGAAACCCTCCCACAGCAGATGGTCATGGATGTGTTCATCCGCCCGATTACGGTGGGCGATATGGTCGATAATGTCTGCACACAGATGAACGATTTCTATCAGCTGAAAAAACACACGATTCTGGCTGTGGATGATTCTGGTATTATCCTGCGCAAAATCAAGGCTCTGCTCGAAGACACCTATCAGGTTGTACTGGCAAACTCCGGTGCAATGGCGATCAAATACCTGACCTTAAACACCCCTGATCTGATTCTGTTAGATTATGCCATGCCGATCGTTGACGGAAGCCAGATCATGCAGATGCTTCGGGAAGATCCGGAATTTCACCATATTCCGATCATATTTCTGACTGGAAAAAATGATGCAGAAACCGTAAAAAATGTCATGTCTTTAAAACCAGATGGTTATTTATTAAAGAGCATGAATCCTCAGAAACTGCACGCGGCAATTGATGACTTTTTTGCATCACGGGGCAAATAAACCGGTTACGATACCCATCGCTTTTTGCGGTGGGTATATTGATATCCCACAAAAATGCTCCCTGCAGGCGAACGTTTTCCCTTCTGAAAGAACCGCATCATTTTCTTTAACGCTTTTATCGCACGGATAAATTTCTAAAATACTATTCTGCTTTGTTACAGCAGGCAATTCCCAGCCCGTCCGGTCCAATATGACAGGACAGCCCCAGCGACAGATTATCGCACATGACATCCATACCCGGAAAGCTTTCTTTGATCTGCCGTATCCACTCTTCCGTTACTTCTGCGGTAGAACTTGATGCAGCCATAAGATATAGTTTTCCTGCTTCATAAGCCTCCTTAAAATTCGTCTCAAATTCTTTTTTCATTGCGTCTATCATTGCTTTTCTCGCATTTTTCATTCCACGGCACTTCTGATAGACATCTAACTTTCCCACACCAAATTTCATAACCGGCTTAATCTTCAGCACATCTGCTGCCACCGCAGCAACAGAACTGATCCGTCCACCCTTTTTCAGATATGTCAGCGTGCTGAGTCCCACATAAATGACCATATGCTGTCTGTTTTTTTCGAGAATGTCTTTAATTTTCTGTGCACGGTATCCTTTCTCTGCAAGCTCCACGGCATCGAGAACCGAACGGTGCATCGGCGTAGACACGCGTCCATTATCTACAACAAATACTCTTCCGGCATACGGCTCCTCCTGTGCCATTGCCTGTGCCGTCATGCAGGAACCGCTCAGACCGCTGCTGATCGGAATATAGACAAGTTCTTCATATTCCTGCAGCATGGCTGACCACATATGCATCACACTCTCCGGTGACGGCTGGGATGTTGCCACATCCGCACCTTTACGAAGCTTTTCATAAAATTCCTCTCTGGAAATATCCACCCCTTCACGATATAATTTTTCATCAATATAAAAAGGCATTGGCAGTACAGCAATCCCCAGCTTAGATGCTTCGTTTTCTAAGATGCCACTGTGGCTGTCTGTCATGATTCCTGTTTTTTTCATAGAATAGTCCTGTCCTTTATCGTTTTGTTTTAGTATAACACAAAGCAGGGGACAATTATACTGCTGGCGTAAACTGTAACAAATATTTCCCCAGTTCCTCCAAAATTATCTGCTGGCTCTCCCGAGTGTGAATCAGTGCATAATAATTTCTTCCGTATTTTGCCTGTCTCTCCTCTTCCCGGATTCCTACGGCTCTTCCCTTTTCCGTCACACGCTTTATCTTTTCTTCTCCCTGCACGGTTTCCTCAAGATATCCTTTTTCCACAAGCAGCTGATTGATAAATGAAGCGGTCAGTTTCTTTCGATCCGTCTCCCAACATAGCGCATTGATCCGGTTTGTCAGTTCTGAAAGCATACAGGTGTCGGTCAGTTCCACCTCATCAAGTTTTTCCGGAGCGATATAAAACGGCAGCTTCTTTTTTCTTGCCGGAGCTGCTGTCGTGGTATCTACTGTCATGCCGGAAAATGCCTCCGCTGTAGCAGTTTCTCCACCATGCTCGTTCAGAAATGCTGTGATAACCTGTGTAAAACGCGCACCGTAACTTTCGATTTTCTGTGCACCCATTCCGTACACAGCGGCCATCGCAGTGGAATCCACAGGACATTTGGCACACATATCTTTTAATGTCTTATCGGAACAGATAATATACGGTGGCACACCTTTTTCCACGGCAAGTTCCGTCCGGCATTTGCGAAGCTGCTCAAACAGTTCCTGCCCTTCCGGTGTCAGATCAGCAAGCTGCAATGCCTTTTTCTTTTCTCTTCCGGTCTGGATATAAGTTTCTTCCGCCTCATCTTCCACAACCACACAATTGCTGCATTTTTCACAGGTACACGGACTGTTGTCCCCGAAATAGGACAGGATAAACTGGCGCAGACACTCATCGGTCTCGCAGTAACGGATCATCTCATTGAGTTTCCTCTGCTCATTTGCCCGCACCACGGGATCATCGGATGCCTGCCCGGATGTGGATTTGTACTGCAACAGGCGTTTGTTTATCATGATATCCTGTTTCGAGAAAAATAACACACACTCCGCTTCTTCCCCATCGCGCCCGGCACGGCCAGCTTCCTGATAATAATATTCCAGACTCTGCGGCATATTGTAATGAAGCACATAGCGCACATTGGATTTGTCGATTCCCATGCCAAATGCATTGGTTGCAACCATCACACGGATTCTGTCATAAGTAAAATCATCCTGATTCTTTTTCCGTTCCTCTAAAGACAGACCTGCATGATAGCGCCCCGCCGCAATGCCATATTGCAACAAAAGGGCATACACACTGTCCACATTCTTTTTCGTGGCACAATAGATGATTCCACTCTCATCCTCATGCCTTTTCACATAATTTAAGATACTGTTGTCCGTCTCTTTTCCGCCCTTGCGGTTGACCACACGGAAGAACAGATTCGGGCGGTCAAATCCTGTCACGACCGTCACTGGATTCTGCAAATGCAAACTTGCGGTAATATCCTGCTTGACGCGCTCTGTGGCGGTCGCGGTAAATGCACTGACAATTGGACGGTCTGGCAGTTTTGCTAAAAAATCCGCAATTTCAAGATAGCTCGGCCGAAAATCCTGTCCCCACTGGGAAATACAGTGTGCCTCATCCACTGTCACCATGGAAATGTCGGCATAATATGCAAAGTCGAGAAAACGCGCAGTGTTGAGCCGCTCCGGTGCCACATAAATAATTTTGTATTTTCCCTGCGCTGCATAGGCAAGCGCAGCATGTATCTGGTTTTCCGTCAGGGAACTGTTGATGTAGGCTGCATGCACACCTGCCTGATTCAATGCCTTGACCTGATCTGACATGAGCGAAATCAGCGGGGAGATCACAAGCGTAATTCCCTCAAGCATCAGCGCCGGAACCTGATAACACAGGGATTTCCCCGCGCCTGTCGGCATAATGCCAAGGACATCCTTTCCTTGCAGGATTCCATCCATCAGTTCCTTCTGTCCTGGCCGCAGGCTGTCGTATCCAAAATAATGTTTTAATGTTTCGAGTAAATTCAATTGGTTCTCCTTGTTGTGTTTTTGCTGCTGTCCAGATGATCTTTTCTGTTTAGGTGCTAGGTGAACAGGAACCATCTGTATACAGTAAAATTTAAAAATTACTTGACTGTAAAATGAAATGGGGTTATTCTTTATTAAGAAATGGGTTTTTACCGGGTAGGGTTTATGCCTGACAGGACTTGCTCGTTTCTTTTTTTATTTCCAGAACATCATACAGGTACTTCTTTCCACTGGAAGCGTGCCGTATCAATAATCGACCTGTAAAGATATTATATCTGTCCACTTCCCCATGATCATTATATACTGGCAATGCAAATCTCGTATCATACCGATACCAGCCCATCTTCGCATCGCGCGCATGTTTTGCTTTGCGGTTATGTTCAAATACACCATTAGAAGCTATCTCTATCATTTCCGGTAAAATCTGTACTGCATTTGCTTTTGCCTTTGCATTCATCCCTCTTAATTTTTTCGTGTAAACAGATCCTGCATATTCCCCTGGCAATTCTGTTCCTATAAAAACAATTTCTTTATCTTCTGCAATACTATAAACCTCACCAACTTATTTTCTGAGATATTTTTCGACATCATCCCAGGCTATTTTCTTTCCCTTAAATATAATATCATTTATCACAACAATTTTGTTTCCATCTGCATCTTTTACAACAGAAATATTGCGTTTTGTCCCCTCACTCATGCATGTTTCCTTTATTTTTCTGCAGCTCATCGTAATAAGCTTTATACCGGTACGCTGTCCTACGGCTGATTTCCCCCTGTGCAGCAATTTCCATAATTGTCATCCCACTCTCATATTTTACAGCAAAATCCCGGTAAGAAGTCATCCATGCTTCGTCATGCTTTTTCCTCCCGCCGGTATTGCGATTTTTATATACTTCGAGTTCCGCCCGAAGCTGTTCGTTTTCCTGTTCCAGTTGCGCAATTCGCTGCAATGCACTTTTCAATGATGTAATTGTCATATGCCTCCCGTGCCACTTTTGTTTTTGACACGATTATAATCAATTTGCTTTCATGTGTCAATATCTGTTTCTGGCACATTTTCAAAAAATAATTTATAATGAAAGTGTAACAAAACAAACAAAAATTCTATTTATATATAGATTGCGCAATACGAGGAGGTGAAACAGGAAAATGCAAAAGAATACTCCACTTGAAACGATGTACATGGAGTATGCAAATACTGTAAAACATTTTTTAATTTCCTTATGCGGCAATTTTGATCTGGCAGAAGACCTGACACAGGAGACCTTTTATCAGGCATACAAATCAGCGCACCGTTATAACGGAAACTGTAAAATTTCGGTCTGGTTATGTCAGATTGCAAAACACTTATATTTTGATTATCTGAAAAAAGAGAAACATAAAACCACAGTCGGAATTGAACATTTAGAATCTTTTGAAGCGGTAAACAATCAGAGGAATCTTGAGGACACGTATCTCATAAAAGAAGAAACCAAAGAATTACTATCTGCTTTAAGACAGGTAAAGCACCCTTATGGACAAGTGTTCTGGCTGCGTGCATACGAGGAAATGAGTTTTAAAGAAATCGGAGAAATTTTTGACAAAAGTGAAAATTGGGCGCGCGTTAACTATTTCCGTGCAAAAACAAAGATCAGAAAGGTAATTGAAGATGAAAATAACATGTGATATCGTAAGAGATTTAATGCCATTATATGTTGATGACGTCTGTTCTGACGACAGCCGAAAACTTATTGAAGACCATATAAATCATTGCAGCAAATGTCAAAACGAACTGGCAGCCATGAAAGATCCGATCGAATGTCCCCCACTTAGTGAAGCCGGAGACAGTAAGACTCCATTTTTTAAAATCAGAAAAAAAGTACGGATCAAAATGATTGCTGCAATTATTTCTACCGCGTTTCTTGTAATGGCTGCTATGTTTGCCATTCAGGAAGTAGGAGTACTTCACGACTTTTTTATGCCCATGGATATAGCATTCATAGATAACAACCATGGTTCGGATGAATGGTTTCAAGTACGCATAAACGACGGTGATTATTTGATTTTTTCATCTGTTTTTTATAAAAAAGAAGTAATAAATGACATAAACAATCCCTATGATATAACCATACGCATTCTAGATGAGAACCAAACAATTGTTTTAAAGGATACAACTATTAAACTTGGAGAATCCATAAATTTACATTGTTTGAAATACAATAAAAATTACATTGTGCAGGTAAAATGTAAACCCGGAAGATATAATTTAAATTTTACATAATCCATCACTTAATGATGATTTTAATGCTTTATGCTATTAAAATAAAAAATGGCATTGGTTAGGTTGCTCTAACTGATGCCATTTTTGAATGGAATACCCCCGTTTTGAAATTTTCCTTATGCACTGCATAACCGTTGTTGTTTCGGTTTATTTCTTCTCCAATACCTCTTGTGCCGTTTTTGCATCGTAGCCCAATGCGGTAAGTTTTTCTACGGTATCATTTCCCCTGTTGATCGCATCCAGAATTTCCAGAATTGATTCGCGGCCTTCGGTATAGCCTGAGTCATGTCCCTCAGTGTAACCTGATTCATGCCCCTCTTTCCACATGGACTTTGCAAATTTCTTTTCATCAAATTCTGTTAACAGCATATGGCGCACCTCGCTTCGATTCTTGAGCAAAACATCCTTTAAAATGTCATGCCGGATACAATATGATATGGATTCATTCATTCGGCATTGTGTCCACTGTTTACATTAAGTATCCGGGTCTTGCATTCTAATGCTGGACATATAGACAAAAAGTTATTTGTTATGTCCCTCTTTCCTCTAACACCGGGACATATAGTGGAAAAGTCTCTTGTTATGCCCCCCTCTCCATCAGCACGGGGACATATAGACAAAAAATCATTTACGATGTCCCATTAGTGCTGTCTTGTGGGACATACAAAACAATTTTTTCTATATATGTCCCAACTATATAAAAAAGAAGGACATAATCAAGAACTTTTTCTGTATATGTCCTTCAACCACTCCCCATTGCCCTCATTTTACCTGACCGTCAGTTGCCTTACCACTTCCTCAAACCGTTTCGTATGCTGCCTGATATCCTCCTGCGAAACGCCGTAATACCGGTACACCTTTCGAAAATCCGCCCCATATCTGCGCATCACCCGCGTCGAGCCGGATGCGGAGCCACTGAAACTTTCATATGTTTTTCTATTGATATACTCATCTCAAAATCCCAGCCTGTTTTCCGGTACAGATGAAAATCAATATCAAACTCTGTCTTTGGAACTGCCCGCGCAGCCTCGGTTCTCTGTTCGATCTGCTTCATAAACTCCATCACGCTTTTTTCATCCCACTGTTGTGGTCTTTGGGGCTCCGTGAGATCTCCAAGCAGTTCCGGACGATATTGCAACAGAAACGATGCGCGCATATTGGAATATTCTGTCTGGTATGTTTCATCCGATGAACTTACTTCGGTATACCCCAGTTCCCTGACCACATAATCTGCCACCTCATCCACGGAGTGCGAATCTGCCCTCAGAAATTTAATTACACGCTTTCGCCGGAAGTCATACATGCTCTTTTCTATCTTCTGTCTTAACGTTTTCTTTTTGTCTTTTCCGGCAATAAAAACGGATGTCGGGCCATCGGATTTTCCTATTATACGAATGTTATCTGCTGTTTTTTTCATATCAATTAATCTTTGAACCTTTTCTTATCCGGATACCAGATCACTTATTATAATGTCCGTTTAAAAAATGCAATGATCTGTTGCCATACTTCATCCTGGAAAAACATCAGGTCCGCATGCTCTGCACCATCAAGCGCAAGCAATGTCACATCACAGCCGGCTGCTTCTAACGCATCATACAATTCCTCACTCTGCGAAAAAGGCACGGTACTGTCTTTGGTTCCATGAATCAGCAGGAATGGCGGCGCATCCGGTGTCACTTTGGAAACCGGGGAATTCTCATAAGCTTCCTGCGGATGTGTCATAACATTAAATCCCATCAGCAGCGACTCTGAAGACATGGCTGCCTTTTCCACATCATCATATGGAAAATGGGACGCATCGGTCGGCGGATACCACGGACAGGCCGCCTGTACCTGACTGGAATACTCCAGATACTCACCTGTATCCAGTTTTTTATCCTGATCCAGTGCTGCCATACATGTCAGATATCCTCCTGCAGATTCTCCCATCACACCAAATTTTTCACTGTTAATCCGATATCTTTTTGCATATGCACGAAGATATCGGATTGCTGCCTTGATATCACACAGCTGCATCGGATGCGTTCCCTCGTTGGATGTCCGGTACTCTACGCTGGCAACAACAAACTCTTCCTGTGCCAGTGTGCCCAGATATGCCAGATGCGCTGCTTTGTCCATGCGCTGCCATGCGCCACCGCAAATCCATACAATACATGGATATGTCTTTCCTTCCCCGTCCTCCGGATAGATGAGATCCAATTTGAGATCTCTCCGGCAATGACCGAACCAGGAATCAACCTGCGCATAAGTAATGTCTGTTGTCACAACATATTGTGGTTTTGTGGTTTCCGGTTTTAATGTTTTCTTCATTATAATTTTCCTCGTTTCCGATGTAAAATTTCCTTTTTCAATCCAAATGGAACTGCGCGACAAAATCCCGGATCACATTGACGGACTGTGTGCACTCCTGCAGCTTGTCGTAACCCTCGGTTACAAGGTTCTGCGTACTGCCGGATTTCTCGGCAATACCGCTGATTCCATCTGTGGACTGTTCCACCATGGAGTTGATCTCTGATACGGTAGAAGAGATCTCTCCAATGTGCTGCTCTAATGCATCCACTGCTTCTTTTGTCTGCTGCATGATCTGCTGGAATGTGTCCGCATCGGCATGATACTGCTCCCCCACCTGTGCGAAATGCTCATAATCCCCAAGAACGGTCTGTTCCAGAAATTCCATAATCGTTGTGAGGCATTCGGTCATATTGGAAACCGAACTGTTGACCTCTCCTACAATCTCGTCAATTGTGGAAACGGTATCCAGTGTCTGCGTTGCCAGATCTCCGATTTCGGAAGCAACAACCGCAAATCCCCTGCCCGCTTCACCAGCCCTGGCTGCCTCAATATTGGCATTTAATGCCAGAAGGTTTGTCTGGGAAGAAATCTGTTTGATGTTGTCTGTCAGCGCATTGATCTTCTGTACGGATTTCGCCTGCTCCACAGCGGCATCCGTCTTCTGTTTCATGACCGCATACATCTGGTCTGTCTTGTGGCGGGACTCCGTACTGATCCGCTCCATCTCTCCGGCACGCTCCTGAATCTGTCCGGAATTTTTCTCTCCATCCTCTGCAAGCCGCTGGATATTGTCGGAACTTTCTCTCATAATTCCAACGTTTTCCACAATGTGCGCCGCATTTGCACTGGTCTCTTCCATCCCTGCCGCCAGTTCCTGCGTAGCCGCCGAATTGTCCTCCGCATAAGCGCTGTTCTGTTTCATAAGCTGGTTTAAATTTCCGGTATTTGTTTCCAAAACCTGCTGCGTCTGCTGCAGGTTTTCCATCATCGCCCGGAGCTTCTTTCGCATATCGTGGATCTTTGTTGCCATATCCCCGATTTCATCCTTCTGCTTCCGCAGCTTTGCTCCAGCCTCTGTCGGGCGGAAATCCAATGCAGCGGTCTGCTCAATCACAGAAGTCAGCTGACGGATTGGCTTTGTTAAGCCGGTACCCATAACAATACCAATCACTGCCGAGAGAATAAATGCAACAATCATTGCAAGAATAATCATCTTTGCAAGTCCGTATGCCTCGGAATAAATCTCCGACACCGGTGCCGTAAGCACCAGCTTCATGCCATTGTCCAGATTATAAAAGGCCAGCTTCTTGTCTACATTTTTGTAAGTATACTCTAAGGTTTTCCCCTGATTGCCATCCTCTGCCAGAAAATCTGCACCCTTTTTCAAGGAGCTGTCCAGATCGGTAATGACTGTACCCTCATCCACATTTTTGTGATGCATGATGGAACCGGAAGCATCCATCAGGAATGCATAGCCGGACTGATATACGGTTGTCTCATCCACCAGATCAGTAATCTGTGAAAAATCAATATCCATACCGACAACACCGATAGATGTTCCGTCTTCCGCAAACAATGGTACAACGTATGAAATCATGTAAATATTGACATTTTCATTCATATATGGAGACATCCAGATAGCTTCCTTTGCCTGCACCGGAAGATAATACCAGCCGACATGCTCCACATCGCTTTCATCATACATGGAAAAATCCGTCGGTGTCAGACACTGCAGATCACTGTCAAGTGACTGACGCTGTGCAAAGATACCGGACGTTGGATTGGAGTAATTCGGGTTATACCGCAGATATACCGTCACTGCTCCGTTCGTATGGTTTGCGAAATCAAGCACCGCCTGCTGTACAGTCTCGGTGTATGTATCCGCATAATCCTTGCTTTGTCGAAAAGAATCGTAATCAAAATTGCTCATCGCAACTTCACTAAGCGTATCAACCGACTGCTCAATCTTCTGAATTGTGGAATTGATCTCTTCGGTCTTCTTCTGCCCGGTAAGCTGCATCATGGTCATTGCATCTTTTCCGGCTGTCCGCACAGAATTTGAAATTGCAATCACCCCGATCAGCACCGATGTAAAAAGAGAACAGATCAAAATAGATGCTATAAGCTTTGTCCGTACTGATTTCATAATCCTTTGCCTCCCAAACTCATTTTTTCTGTTGTTTTTATAAGTAGTCCCCTTATGTATTCCGAAAATCATCCAGTACCGGTATCTGCACAACGGTGTCCCGGTAATTTCCACTTTCCATTATAACATACCATGCTGAATTTTTTAGATGTAATCGGAAATATATGGAATTTTATGAAACAGTACATCATCCAGACGGTCTACCGCTTCCTGCTTTCCTTCAATGCGTTCAAGGGCATACAGACGCTCAGCCGTTTTATATCCCAGTAAAAGGGTAGTCAGCGTGCCTATCTCCATTTTTAACTTATACTCTGCCGGTTCATCGGTCAGCATACATGTTCCATCGGAAAAACAGAGCCGAAAACTGCGATTGTTCCACGGAAGCAGATGATCCTCAATTTCAAGTTCAATATACAGTGTTCCGCCATCCGGATCACATGGATAATCCTGTAAAAAGCTCTCGATATCAATAATCCGTCCCATGGCATACGGCCGGATCGTTTCCTTGATATCCCCATCATCCATCTCAAACGCAATCGGTTCACTGAAATAGGTATAACCATGCACCGCATCGATCATGGAATCATGCGCGTGGATATACTCCCACAGCCCTTTTTTTGCCTCGCGGTTTAAGTAAATCATTTCCTTGATATGCATGATATCGTTTTTGATCAGATAGACCATAAATCCGCATGGCTTGTCCTTGGTGTTATAGTAAACTGCCACATTCGTATCGTCCTCATCCCAGCGCCAGTATTCCTCCCATGCCAGTGCATTCCGGAACAGACAGCCGTGCGTAATCGACGCAAAATGCGAATGCAGCTCATGAAAATCGGTATTGTCCCAGTCCACACGCCGTACATATCCGGGTGCTTTTACTTTCGTCGGAATCTGACGGTCCTTGATATTGAAAGAAATTTTATTGGATATGATCTCCCAGCCCAGATGATGATACAGCGGTATGGAATATGGATACAGAAGGGCAAACGATCTTCCCTGCTGTTTCATATGTTCCAGACTCCGATACATCAGTTTTTTCATAATGCCCTGCCCGGTATATTCCGGATATGTACAAACACTCGTAACAAATCCAACGGGAAATACCTCCCCATATATATTCATTTTCAATGGATATACGGCAAACTGAGAAATCAGGGTATCCCCGTCAAAACATCCCAGCACATCCGCACGCTCCAGTACCGGGAACTTCGACTGTTTGATCTCTTCATCCTTCCATCCGGTTGCCGTCAGCTCATCCTCCGTTACCTGAAAGGTATAGCGCAGCAGCGCGTTGTACTGATCCAGATCCTTCACATCCTTTGGTTCTAAGTATCGTATGGCATAATTTTCTACCGAATTCATTTTTCCTCCTTCGGAATTTCTTCTTTAATAATGAGTATTTCTTCTTGATTTATAAATTCTCTTAAAATTCCCTTAACACTATACTGTTCCCCTATATCAGTGACATCAATTTCATTTATACAAAGATATAACCATGGCAGCTTTTGGGAAAGCTTTTCCATAAGATCTACAATACCATATGTTGTAAGGCTATTCTTCGAAGTATAGACAGAATATTGTCTATGTTCAAATCCATTCATTTTCATAAACTGGCTTATGTCCCGATATGCCTTTTTATAAAACTTGGGATTGATGGTTATTTTAGGTCTCGGATAATTTATTGCCAAGTCCTTCTGGCTCAAATCAAAAGTAATTTGTTTTCGGCTTGAACCGTTTTTTGTTTTATTTTCCATATTATGCACTTATCATCTGTTTTCTCTTTATTTGCGCTAAAACATCTTCACTTTTATTATTTTCGTTCCATGTGCAGGATGTTGCATAATTCAAAAACCACTTAGAACGTGTCAGGCGCATAATAATCGTCCACATATCAGAAAAATCGTTTTTCTTTTCTCCAGCACCGAAAGAAAGGACTTCTCCTTCTGCCACACATGAAATATTTTTTTTATCAAATTCCATTTTTATAGTTTCATAAATATTTGACATTGTATATCCATTTTTTTCTATTATTTTTTTGTCAAATGTAAAATCTACTCTCAGCATAATCATTCCTCCCCGTATAATATTATTCTCCGATTCTCCATCATTTCTTTCAATTATATCATTGTATATATGCATCATCAATATCTTTCGCTGATTGTCCCTTTGGTTATGATCCGCAGACTGTCTGTCATGCAGACCATAATTTTGTTCTGCTTCCTGTAGTTTTATTTTTCTTTGACAGTTACTGTCATGCGTACCTTCGTGCCATCTTCTTTCGCATAAATATATGCACGTCCCTTGCCGATGGCGGTGATCATGCCGGTTTCATTTACCGTGGCAACATTTGTGTTTGAACTGTAGTACTCCGGTTTGTTGCCGGAGGATACCGTTACCTTCGGCTGACATGTTTCGCCGGCCGTTAACGAAATCTGTTCCTGTCCGACGGTAATCTTTGGCTTCTTTACCGTGACCTCACAGGTTTTGCTGACACCGTCGACTGTGACCGTGATGATGGCTGTTCCGTTTTTTACAGCGGTAACTCTGCCCTCATTGTCCACCGTGGCTACGCTTTTTTTATTTGTTTTCCACCTGGGAATACTTTTAGATGTGGAAGAAACGGATAACCGGAGCGTCCCCTTCCGGTAAAGGGATGCGGATGTCCGGTCCAGCCGGACCGTTGGCTGCTTTACCGTCACTTTACAGGTCTGGGCGGTTTTATCCGCTGTGACCGTGATGGTAGTTTCACCCGGTTTTTTTGCTGTGATCACGCCGTTTTCGTCCACCGAGGCGATGCTCGAGCGGGCGGATTTGTACGTGACCGGATGCCCGGTTGATGTCTCGGCTTTCAGCCGGGCCGTATATCCGTTCTCCAAGGATATGAATTTCTGACTTAATGTAATGACCGTTTTTTCAACTGTAACCCTGCAGCTTGCCTCCCCATTGGCAATTTTTGCAGTGATCGTAGCATTACCGGCCTTTTTCGCCGTGATCTTTCCATAAGTGTTCACGGACGCGACTGCGGAATCACTCGAAGAAAACTTTGGTTTCTTTCCGGTAGAAGTGATCGCAGTCAGATAATACTCGTCTCCAATTTTCATGGTCTTAGTGTATTTTGTCAGCAGAACGTATTCGTATCCGCTGGCAGCATATACTGTTGTGATTCCGTTGTAACTGGAGAATAAAAGCATGGAAACCATGCAGAAGACAGCCAGTGCTGACTTTAAGAAGTTCTTTTTTGTGTGTAACATATGCCCCCATTTCCGGTTGCAGAAACAAACGGGACAATCAGCTTGTATAAGACACTAACATATCTTCTGTGGATTGTAAAGTATATTTTTTATTTATCCCAGCCTTTTCCGGTCAAATAAAAATTCTCCCATAAATAAAAATCCTCTGTCACAGGATCTTTCGAAGTCTCCTGCTTATGATTAGACCATAACTGTTCACTCAGATAATATGTTGTTCGTTCAAATCCCCCTCCTGTTGGATCATCCCATGTACAATCAATATAATACCATTTATCACCTACTTTTACCTGATTCCATGCATGCCCCCCTGTCTTTCCAACAGAATTTGTGGATATACCAGAAATATATCTGCACGGAATTCCTTCCGCTGTAGTCATCGTGTAAAAAGCCAGCGCATAGCTATTGCATACACCCTCATGCTCCATTAAAACGCCTTCGACAGCACTTGACCAGCCCTGACGATCACTCAATTTTCCATGATAATAATTTGCATTGTATATCAGATAATCATGAATGGCTTTTACCTTCTGCTCATCTGTCATATCTGGTGTAATAATCTCATCCAAAATCTTATATACTACATTTAGTACTTGTGCACAATCCTCGTCAAATCCCTTTGTTGTGTGATTCCGTAAATTATCTAATACCGAATAATTCACATCATACTGATATCTCATCGTATAATTACCACCACAAATGTTCAACCAATGTGTTCCTGCTGTATATACCATCTGTTTTTGCAATGGCTTATTATCAATTGTAACTGCAATACCACCCATTTTTAATTCATCCAGTGTATACGTCCCCAATTTACCATCATAAGATACCTGTTTTTCCGCGCATGCATACTGTCCATCGGGTTTTTGTATTGCCTCCTTCAGTTCGCCTGTTTCCACACTGCCTGCTGCAACTGTTTTTTTCCATGAACCGTAAGAAATGATAAACGTATCTGAAATCAGTCCATCTATTTTCGGAATCTCTGTGCAATACCCATTAGATGAAAAATAAGTGCTTCCCGATGTATGTAATTTCACTTGCGATGTATCATATACATTTGATGTGAGTTTCAACTGTATATCTGTCTGGCCTTTCAAAAACAGACTTTGTTTTAGCCTTACATCTTTATCCGACTTTGGCACGACAGTAATTTTATAACTCTGTTTCTTCTTATTGCTGTATACCGTAATTTTTGTCACACCCAATCGCAATGCTTTCAGCTTTCCCTTTGCATTCACTGATGCCACTTTTTTATTAGAACTGGAAAATCTGCAGTTGCCATACCCTCTCGGTGCTTTTACCATCGCACTCTGTTTACATATCACCTGTGTAGATCCTGTAATGATTTTTGTTGAGGCAGCATACACTGTCTGCTCAGGTACCACCGCCAGATTACTTGAGGTCAGCAACATTGCAAATGCCAGTAAAAATACCACCCACTTTTTTCTTAATCGTTTCATCTTTTTGTACCCCTTCAGTCTCATAAAATCCCCATCACGCTCTACGCAATTGGGATTCGTACCGTCATGTTTTATATTATTTAATCACACATTTTATAAAAATCCAAGTTCTTTCATCCGCTCCTTCCACTCCTTTTCTGTATAATTTCGTGCCCTTTCTGTAATAAAGTTGAGATTTTTGTCTACCAAAATATCGACTGCCCTAAATACACTTGCAGACTCCGGAATATCTTTTTCGTCCTCTGCTATGACATATTCCCCTTTTTCATTTCTCCTCGTAAATAATTAAATATGCCCCTTTTTTTCCGACTTGCGCAGAGATGCGTAGGTGCCTCTTATTTCATAATCTATGGTTTCGCGCTTCTGCATGCCTGTGTCCCCTCCTGAAATATGATAATTTGCAAATACTCCTGTCTCCTCTGTATAAGATTTTGCTTCCTGTTCTTCAAACATACTATTTGTAGAATTACTACATTTTCTCATTTCCCCTGTATGTACTTTTTCTACAAAAACTGCTGTTTCTATTCTACACGATTTTGAAATTCCTTTGGGTAAAACTTTTGCAAAATCGCATTTATTCCCTTTAGAAAAGCAGAAGTTTATAAGTTGTTTCGAATTTTCATAAACTCTTTAGCATGTTGTCACAACCTGTTCATAATGCACTGGTAATATAAAACCACCAAAACAAAAGGGGCTGTTGTATTTTAACAAACGGTGTTGGGGTGCTGTCAGTTCCGACTAAAAACAATTCGCGAAAGCGATTTTTCTTATAGATCCGCCACAGAATATCTTTTCCTCCCTCTGTGGCGGGATTTTTTATGCACATTGCCTTCTGGATATTGGCATATGTGTGAAAATCTGCTGGCTGAATTTTTTTCTTCTCTCTTTCGGGACATATGTATAAAAACTTATTGGCTATGTCCCTCTTCTTTTTTCTTGTGGGACATATGCACGGAAACTTATTGGCTACGTCCCTCTTCTTTTGCTCGCTGGGACATATGCACGGAAACTTATCAGCTATGTCCCTTTTCTTTTGCTCACTGGGACATATACATGAAAACTTACTCACTATGTTCCTTTTCTTTTGTTTACCGGGACATATATGCCAGAAAAAACGCTATATGTCCCATTGCCGCAGACATAAGGGACATAATGCAAAGGAATGATTCTATATGTCCCACTGTGCCAAAAAAGTGGGACATAACAGAGCAAAAATTTTCTATATGTCCCCAGGATCGCCTTGCTTATTACCGTTTTTTGTATGTCACGGTCTCCTCCCCGCTGACATGCGACTGGTTGCGCTTTTCGCGCATGAGAATTTCTGCAATCTCACGCTGTGCTGTTTTTGAAATTCCTTTTTCTTTATAATAAGGCGATGGCTTTTTGTCTTTGCCCGCACTGTTTCTGGCAACATTTATTTCGCGCGGTGCATCCACCAGCAGATGTATGTTGTTGGCAGAGCCTCCGGAGAAAATAATTTTAATGTTATCTCCCAATGTAATGTATTCGCCCGGTTTCAAGCTCAGTTTCAGCATAAGAACCTCCATGTTTATTCCCCTTCATCCAGAGGATGCAACTCTCTTATAAGAATTGTTGCATTTTTACGCTGTAATTTTATTATGTTTATTATCTGTAAAACTATGTGTTCTTTTTTCTTTTCCAATCAGATCTTTGGACTCCATTTTTCTTAAAAGAACTGCTACCCGCGCCGTGCTGATTCCAAGCGTATCGCTGATTTTTCCTGCTATAGCCTGAATCTATGGAGAAATGCATCATTTATGTATTATACAGTTTTATTTTTTCCTGCTATAATCAGGGTAATTACAATAATTTTGAACGAAAGACGGTATTAAAATGAAAATTTCTGATGCATGTAATCATAAAAAAAGCTTATCTTTTGAAATATTTCCTCCGAAAAAGGACAGTGAACTGAAAAATATTGATGCGACACTTGATGTGCTGTGCGAACTGCAGCCGGATTTTATCAGCGTGACGTTTGGTGCGGGCGGCAGCTTAAACTGTAACCGCACGATTGAACTTGCCAAAAAGATTAAGCAGAACTACCATGTGGAGCCGGTTGTGCACCTGACCTGCCTGCATTACAACCGGGCAGAAATTGATGAATTTGCCAGAATCCTTACCGCAGAAGGCATCCAGAATGTGCTGGCACTGCGCGGAGACCGAAATCCGGATCTTACCGAAAAAGATGATTTTAAGCATGCATCCGACCTCATTTCCTATCTGAAACCGAAGGGGGATTTCTGCTTTTTAGGTGCCTGCTACCCGGAATGTCATCCGGAATCTGCCAACAAGATTGAAGAGATCCGCCACTTGAAGGAAAAGGTAAATGCCGGAGCAGAAGTGCTGCTTTCCCAGTTGTTTTTTGACAACACACAGTTTTATCGTTTTGTGGAAGACTGCCGGATTGCGGATATCAATGTGCCAATTGTTCCTGGCATCATGCCGGTCATCAATGCCGCACAGATCAAGCGAATGATTACGATGTGCGGAGCTTCTTTCCCAGAGCGTTTCCAGAAGATTATCCACAAATTCGAGGATAACAAGTCAGCTTTATTTGATGCGGGTATGTCGTATGCGTTAAGCCAGATCATTGATCTGCTGGCAAACGATACCGATGGAATTCACCTGTATACCATGAACAATCCGGTGGTTGCCCGCAGGATCTGTGAGGGAATTCAGCATATTATATGATGTTTATTGTGTCAGGCACTTTGTTCTTTTAGGCATTATCTGCAAAAAAGTGATTCCTTCAACTCAATATACCCAATAAGCATCGGTCCGGTCAAAAATAAAAGAACACCTTCCATCACCCTCACAAGAGAAATTTTTTGCGTAAAGCTCATGCTTCCGATCACGATCAGCATGGCAAATGCGCCAAATTTCCACACAAACTTCCAAAGATACTGAATCCTCACACGGAAGTAGTTTTTTCCCGAAACCGGAACAAACCGAAGTATTTTTGAAACCGCATCCGATTTTTGCATCCTCCTGCTGAAGGCTTCATTGCTCCATTGATACGGTGCCAATACATAGTTATCCATAAAAACGACCATCCACACATAGCACAGTATCAGCCACGCATCCCGATAAAATATTCCATCAAAAATCAGCGTCATCCCTAACACTAGCACAACAGCTGCAAACATCCAGTATAAAAACCATGCCAGCTGGTCCGTGCTCGCCTTTAAATTCCGGTCAAAATTCTTCAAATTTTCCTGTTGCTTCTTATCCTCTATCGTCATCCTCGACACTCCTATCTTTTACACATAATACCCATGTGTTTCGATTCAAGCACATTTTTCTGCACTTCACTCAACCATTGCCGTCTCACCGCATAACCTTCACTGCCACGACGCCTTATGCATTCTCATAAAACGAAGTAAATTCCCCATGCTCAAACTGTCCGATATAATCAAATTCTTTCCGGATGTCATCCTCTAAGTGCGACGACATGATCACGGAACAGTCCAGCACTTCCAACTGCTGCCGGAGCAACCTGTAAAATTCTTTGCGGAAGATCGGATCCATCCCCGCAGTCGGCTCATCTAAAAGAAGAAGCCTCGGTTTGTGTGCGAGTGCAAATGCAAGCTGAAACTTCATATTCTCACCGCGCGACATCTTCTCCACGGTCCGTGCCGTGGTAAGATCCATCTGCTCCATCAGCGCAGCAAACTGATCCATATCAAAGGTATCATAGAAGCTGCCCAGCATCCTTGCATTCTCTCTTGCACTCTTCTGCCGCAAAAACAACCGCTCCTCAGAGACAAATCCGATCCGGTTCATCGACCACGCATGATCTTCCGCGATATCGGTTCCGTCCAGATAAAAGCTGCCGCGATAATGCTTCTTTTCCTCCATAATATAGCGGAAGAATGTCGTCTTTCCGGCACCGTTTTCCCCGATGATTCCCATAATATATCCACTTGGAAGTTCAAAATCCACATTTTGCAAAGCGAACCTGCCTTTGCCGAATAACGCTTTCTTCCCCTGTACCTGCTTCGCAGAAAAAATAATATCTTCCATCTTACAACAATCCCTCCAGCATCTCACGAATATCCTCAGTTCCAAGTCCCGCCTGTTTTGCAAGCGTAATCCACTCCTGCAGGCGTTTTTCCAATTCCATCAGCTGCTTTTCGTGCAGATAATCCGTGTTGTATTTGCACACATAAAATCCTTTATTGGAAACGGAACGGATCAGTCCCTCCCTCTCCAGTTCCTCATACGCGTGCTTCGTCGTGATCACGCTGACGCCGATATCCGCTGCCAGTCCCCGAATGGACGGCAGCGCCTCGTCCGGCTGCAGTTCACCGGATATGATCTGATTCTTGATCTGATTGACGATCTGCTCGTAGATGGCATACGTTCCATGCGGTTCAATGACGATTACCAGTCCCATGTCTCCTCCTTCGTTGCAAGTTCATAGACGGCGAGTTTCTCTCTGATTCCACCCCAACGCTTGTGAAGCGCATAAGAAAGAGGTGCGTAAATGATGAGATAAATAACAAGCGCAACCCAAAATTCCACATTCGTAATCTCCGAAGAACAGATGCCAATCATCACGCAGTTTGCGATCACACTGAATACCGTGATCGGTCCGTTAAAATAACTTACCTGCCCATAAGCTGCCCGCGACGCATTATTCCGCCAGACCAGTCCGTCGTTTGTAATTCCCACACAATAGGACATAAAGAACACCGTTACCAGCTGCAGGATCACGCCTTTTATCATCATCGGCTGCACGATCAGCAGGATGATATCGATTACCGCACACAACGCAAGCGGCAGGCCAATCTTAACCTTTAACATTCTCCGGATATATTCCTCGCGCAGCTTTTTCGATCCGGGAACCAGATACAGCATCGTCGGCAGGGCACTCGTATGTGTGATTGCTGCAAACAGCGCAAGAGCCATCGGAAATGTGAGCCATATATACCCAAGCCCTTCCTTTGCACTGCCAAATACAAAAGGCGAAAACGATGCACCAAACAGGATCACATAAAAGATACTTCGCAATACCTGATCACGGTTCTTATATTCCAGAAAATATTCTCTGATCACATTCTTATATTTGATTGCCTCTTCCATGCTCCGCTCCTTTCGCCAGATAATACATCAGTTCCTCCGTGTCCGGCTCCCACACCTTAAGTGCCCGGTCATACTCCGCGTGATCATGTTTGACCAGAGCACTGCAGCCCACCGGTGTCTCCTCCATATAGACCAGCCGCCCGCCAAAAGCCCTCAACGCATGACGCTCGCCTGCCACCATCCGGTATGCATCACGGACCGACTCGATATCTCCATACAACAGTTGTCTGCCTTTCTTAAGCAACAGCAGATAGTCCGCAAACCGGTCCACATCCGAAGTAATATGTGTCGAGAGGATCACACTCTTCGTTCCGTCCGCGGTAAATTCTCTTAAAATATGATGGAATTCTTCACGGAAGGTCTGATCAAAATTCGCCCCCGGCTCATCGAGCAGCAACAGTTTCGGATGATGCGCCAGCGCAAAAGCAAATGCAAACTTCAGCTTTTCTCCCTTGGACAGTTTCTTATATTTTTTCTTTCCATCCAACCGGAATCTCTTAAGATATTCCTTTAACAGTGTCTCATCATAATTTTTATAATATTTTCCATAATGTCTGCTGTTTGCGATCAGAGAATCCCAGTCATCGAACCATTTCTCATGAAACACAAATCCAATATCCTGCTGTAATTCCATCTGATTTGTACGGTACTCCTTCTCCTGTATAGAAATCGTTCCATCGTACTCATAAAGTCCCGCCAGAATGTTTAACAGTGTGGTTTTCCCCACACCATTCTCCCCGATCAGTCCGCAGATATAACCTGCCGGAAGTTCAAAATGGATGTCCTGTAATGCAAATGAACCGAATCTCTTGGATACGTTCTCGGTTTTGATCATTGTCTGTTCCATGCCTTTACCTCGTATTTTCATTCGTGCAAAGTTTTGTTCCGTCTGTGTATGTGTATATACACATATATACACCATGTTGTTTTAGTTGTCAACGTAAACTTACACCCATTCGACTTTTTTCTATCTCTCCATCCGGTTTCAGGCGATTGTACGCCTAAACACGCTGGTAACCATTTTAATTTTTTCCGGATCCGCTCCAACAAAGTTTATTTTTAAAAATAAAGGCTTTGGGACATTCTTTCAATGCCCCAAAGCCTTTATTCTTTCTTAAATATCATATACACTTCTTACTTTTAGCCCGACCGGTTCTCCGCTTATGATCCGTACACGCTTCTCACCCGCATTCATATCAAAATAGTTATCCTCAAGAACCATATCCTCATTTTCATTTAAGATTTCCACGCTCTTTGCATATGCCTCTGCCGATACAATGATCTCATTACCCTCGACGCGCGCACGAAGCTTCGGATCCTGATAATGAAAATACTTGTGATACGAAAAGATTACACTTGACGCACCGATGCATTTGCCATCTTCCCATGCTTCGTAACTGACATATTCCTCAAAGCAATCAATAGATTAAATTCTTAAACGCAACATTCATACCGCCCGTGGAACCATCATAATTA
>OMEW01000036.1_pt1 | contig 101857 bp, 84 predicted proteins | sample 1645471 | NCBI WGS metagenome assembly OMEW01 (sample SAMEA103958126, study PRJEB25191) | human gut metagenome | reverse complement strand
AGGATGTTTTCTTCCGACAAATTAATAATTTTGCAGTTGCCGGTTGAGAGTAGGCATTTTCTCAGTCAATGACTGTGAAGTATTTCTGTAATTTTGTATATTTGCAGAAACCAATTAAATACATAACAATGAAAAGATTAGTTATCCTTTTTGCCCTATTTTTTACCGGCATTTCAGCATTCGCTTATGGTGAAGAATCTATTGGACAAAAAACGAATACAGAAGCTGGACGTTATGAAATTATCATTCCTGATAATATGATTCGTTATACTTTTAGATTAGACAAGTTCACAGGTGACATTTGGCAACTTGTAAAAAATAGTGATGATAGTTCCACTTGGCAAAAGGTTTATAGAGAGCCTTCTTATTTTGATTCAACTGACGAAGACAAGATTAACTATCAGTTAATAGTTCCTGCTAATGCAGCAAGGTTTATTATGCTTATAAACATTAACAATGGAACAACTTGGCAAATTTGTAGAACAAAAGACGATGAAGTTGCTTTTCAACTTGTTTATTAATCATTAATTTTAGTGTCTTTTCGCAACTTATATCGGATCCATAACTTTGGAGCAAAAAGCTCTAAGTTATGAACTCGCTCAATTTTAACTCTGTCGAAACGCTGCCAGGCTTTAATGCTCGGGCGGCTTTTCAAGTGAACTCTGCTTCAGTATTTAGGGAATATGTGGATATTTCGTTTGAGCCAGCGGTGATTTTGAGAATCCTGGAATAAAAAAAACAGCGCGCTGTTATGTAGCACACTGTTTTTGCGGAGTGAGCGAGATTCGAACTCGCGATACGCTTTTGGCGTATACACGCTTTCCAGGCGTGCCTCTTCAGCCACTCGAGCATCACTCCTCGTTTTTGCGTTTGCAAAGATAGTGCAAATTGAGAGAAGAAAAAAGAGCTTGCTTGTTTTTTCTTCCGAAATGCAGCCTATCTTATTGAAAGATAGTGCAAATTGAGAGAAAAACTGTGCAAACCGAGCGAAAAATGAAGATTTTCTTCAATTTTTCCGAGGTGCAGCCAGTTTTATCAAAGAAAAAAGAGCTTGCTTGTTTTTTCTTCCGAAAAGACAGCGATTTTAGTCAATGCCAAAATCGAAGGTCCCGCTGTAGCCGCCGGTTCCCATAGAGTTGAAGATTATGCAATATTCTCCGGGTTCAGCGGTGATTTCCATTATATAAACGCCCTTTTCAAGTTCTTGGGTTGTCGCTTTGACTCGGTCAGACTCTTTTACGCCTGTTGATGATGTGCCAAAAGGTTTGATTTTGACCGTTACAAGATATCTTTTATCCTTCTTTACCTCAAATTGAGCAATGCCAAAGTCGTTGACGGAATACATCGGCGCAAACATATAATGTGTCATCGAGTGATATGCGTCGACTGCGCCAAAGACGAATTTGAATTTTGCAGTTCCTGTAAATCGGTTTTGGCTTTTAGCATCAGCAAACTCTAATCGTGCAGTCTTGCTGAACGTTCCCGATATTTTTATATTCTTATATTTGATTGGAGTCATTGCCGTTTCCGTGTCTCCATTTATCATATATAATCCAACGGCTTGCTGTTGTGCAAAAGATACAGCACTGCAAATAATTGAAATTAGGAGAGAAATGATGATTCTCATATTGCGTAAAAGACGATAATGTTTGTTTTGTAAAATTATATATTTTAATTGAACCGGCAATGAAAATGAGAGGTATTTATAAACATATCCATATAATAAATTGTGAGATTCTTATGCCATGTTATTTCCGCTTCACGCCCCTTACGGCTTCGGCATCGAGAGGATTTTCCGGCCAATAGTGCTTTGGGTAACGTCGCTTCAACTCTTTGCGCACCTCAAAATAGGCATTGCTCCAGAAGCTGTCCATGTCCTGGGTCAGCTGCACGGGCTTGAATCCAGGCGACAGGAGTTCCATAAGCACGGTGCGTTTTCCTCCGTCGACACAGGGCGTGTGGAGCATCCCGAAGCATTCCTGCAGGCGTACGCTCAGCACCGGTGCTTCGGCGGCTTTGCGGTAGTCCACGCGGATTCTGCTGCCTGAAGGCACAGTGATATGCGATGGGGCGAGTCGGTCTACCTCTTGCTGCATGTCGTAGGGGATGAGAGCCCATAAAGCATCGTGCAGATTTATCTTTTTCAGCTCGGCTGCCGTTGTCAGCACTTTTCCGTTCTGCTCAATGTAGAACGGCAGCCATTCAGAAGCTGTCGACAGGACGTGTTCCGTAGACAGGTCGGGTAGAGCCATTTCCGGATGCCATTCCGCCACCGCGTCCACACGCTTTTGAAGCCTGGCAACGTCGTCACTCCAGTCGAGCAGTCCGAGCCCTTCTTTCTGCACAGCCTCGCAGACCGTCGAGACAACAGCGCTTTTGTCGGCATTGTGCATAGGCTGGCTGTCGACAGTCAGCACCCCGATTGTGCGTTCGCGCAGCATCGCCACACCGCCGTTTTTTGAATCCCAGAAAATCCGTTCGCGTTGTCGTGTCTCGATGTCATCTGGCCGCAACGGTGCGGCGAGAAACACCCTTCCGCATTTTTCGGAAGCGTTGAGGGCAGCCACCGCCAGCCAGTCGTAGGAAGCAAGATTACTACCGTTGTCAATCTGCACGTTGACGCCCGAAGCCAGACGGAAGTGCCCGATGCTGTCAATGGCTTTAGCCACCCGTTCAGGATATGCCGTCGCCACAAGGCAGCCGGCATCCTCCGGGCATATATCGTCGTTGCATTCTGTGGCTTTGATCATATTTCGATATTCCTCGGCAATCTGCGCTATGCGCGACCATCTGCCGAGCCTGTGCTGTCGCCGCGCCGTCCGGAGCAGGCTGATGCGCAGGCATAGGTCGGCGGAAGTGTCGTCGGTCAGAGGATCCTTCTCCTCCAGTATGGCGGCAATGTCGCAGGCGAGACTTTTCTGCGCAGGCGATTCGGCGCGCACCATCATTTTTGAAATATGCGGATGGCACGGCAGTTTCGACATCTGCCTGCCGAGGCTTGTTATGCGGTTCTGGCTGTCGACGGCACCAAGCGTTGTCAGCAGTTTCCGGGCTTGCGCAACGGCTGATGGCTGAGGTGTTGTCAGCCATGGCAACGCCTCTGCGTCGCTTTCGCCGAAGGCCGCAATGTCGAGTAGTGTAGGCGCAAGGTCGGCATCAGAAATCTCAGGACGCCGGCGCTCGTTCATGCGATGCTCCGAGGCTTTTGTCCACAGTCTGTAGCAGACTCCAGGGGCCACGCGTCCAGCGCGTCCCGACCGCTGCGTCGCCATGTCGAGGCTTATGCGCACCGTCTCAAGGTGGCTAAGTCCCGACCGGGGATTGTAGACCAATTGCCGGCAATATCCCGAGTCGACCACAATGCGTACGCCTTCAATCGTAATCGATGTCTCTGCGACAGGCGTTGCAAGCACTATCTTGCGCTCGCCTTTGCCCGATGGCGCCACCGCCCGCCTTTGCTGCTCCGGCGACAGATTGCCGTAGAGAGGGAATACGGCAGTCGGCGACAGTTTGTCGGCAAGCAGCCGCTCGCATTGCGCAATGTCGGCTTGTCCGGGCAGAAAAGCGAGAATGTCGCCCTCGTGCTGGCTGTGAGCCTTGTTTATCGCCGACGCGACTGCCGTCGGGATGTCGGCGGGCGAAATGTCGGTCGTCGCATAACGTGTCTCCACAGGAAACATCTTGCCCCGGCATTCGATGAGAGGAGCGTTGAGGCTTGTGCAGATAGACGACGTATCGATTGTAGCCGACATGATGACAATTTTCAGGCCGGGACGCAGAATCTGCTGGCATTGGCGCGTCAGGGCGAATGCCAAGTCGGAATTGATGCTGCGTTCGTGGAACTCATCGAAGATTACAACCGACACCCCTTCGAGCAAAGGGTCGGCGATGAGCATACGCGTCAGAATTCCTTCTGTTATCACTTCGATGCGGGTGGACTCTGACACACGGTTTTCAAAGCGCACCCGGTAGCCAACCGAGCCTCCCGTGCGCTCCGACAACATATCCGCCATGCGCTCAGCTACTTGCCTGGCAGCGAGACGCCTGGGCTCGAGCATGAGAATCTTGCCGTCGGAGGGCAGGAATCCAGCCATGACGGTAAGCGGCAGAAGAGTGGACTTTCCCGCTCCCGGAGGCGCGGTCAAAACCACGCATCCGTTGGCGGTCAACGCCTTGTTGACGTCGGCGGCAATCTCAGTCGTCGGCAACGAGGCGGCGTTTCTGATTATGTCGTTAAATTCCATCATTGTTTCTGTCTGAAAATAAGTTTAGCCAGACCGTACACATAACGTCGGAATCCAGGTCGGTAATTAAGGATTTTGTCAAACCAAGCCATATGCCTGCCTGCTATTTTCACAACGATTCCCACATAGAGCATGGCGAACAAAGTGCCCACACCAACGATATACCATTGCCATGCTCCGAAAAACACATAGCAGAAAACCACGGCGAGAACCACCAGCGAGCAGTCAACAACAATTTTTATCTTCGGGAAGTCGATGCCTGTCACACAGCTTACCGCCACCGGGAAACCCTCGCCAGGCATTGTCACCGAGCCGCATCTCACCTCAAGGGCGATGCCGATGCCCAGGACGGTGCATCCCGCAATCTGCGCCAGAGCTTGCTCCGTTATGTCGTCGGGCAGAAGCCACGATGTGAGAGCCATATTCAAGTCGATGAGTGATCCGAAAACGAATCCCACCAGCAGTTGGAACAACTGAACCGGTTCGAAGCGGCGGCGCAGCACGGCAATCTGTCCGGCCACCATTATGGCGTTCATTATGTAGGTGTATTGTCCGATTGTCAGCGACGGAACTCCAAGTCCACGTTTGCCGGCAGTCTCGAAAGCGTAAGGCAGAGTGGAGATTACGCTTGATCCCAACTCGCTCTTTACGCATACGGCGACACCGAGAGTCATTATAAACAAAGATACAAGCAGCCATAGGTGCTGCCACAAAAAAGAGATTGTCCGTTCTTTCTTATTCATAGATGAAAAATTGTAGATAATGATAGTTTTAATGACTTGTTTGGATGTGGTGATGATTGTTGCAGAATCGTGTCGAAAACGACATAACAAAGTTACGGAAAAATGCTGGAATAACCTCGGAAAAATTTGAATAATGACGCTAATTATCTTAACATCAATGTCGTTACGGTGACAAAACGGAAAAGTGTAAAGCGCAAAGAAAAGCGGGATATGAAGAAAAAGAACGATGCCCTTGATATGGAAAACAAAAGGTTGCAGGAACAGAAAGCCGAAGCCGAACAGGAACTCAAACGAGCCAAGAAAGAAGTACAGACCGAGAAACTGAAAGGCGCAGCCACTACCGCAGCGACCAACATAGCCGAAAGTGTGGGTTTTCTTTTCGGAAGTGGAAAGAAGAAATCGTTGGAACGCAGGAACGAGGATTTGCAAGACCGCATACTTGAACTTGAAGAGGAAGCCCGACAAAGGGAACAGCAACAAGCCGAACAGATACAGGAGATAAGAAACGCTTACGAGCAACAGCACCGCAAGCTGTCGGAGTTTACGGATTTTGTCAGACGCTACTTTCCGTATGTGGAGAAACTGATGCCTGTAATAAATTTCCTGCGTGAACGTTTGGGCTTTAATGACGGGATAATCAGAAGACTGTGCGAGTTCAGGAGGTCGGGATAAAAGGTGAACTCTATTCTTCCGAGTTTAACCGAAGTTTTGATACCCGACATTCCGTCTGCTCCATCAAACAGGATGAAAACGGTAAATTCGATTTCAAAATAGACGGGGTTTCACACGTGAACTGGCTTAGAAAGAAGATGAATGAGTTTAGAGAAGCCATCGGAATACCGAAGCCAAGACAGAATAGAAGTATGAAGTTGTAAATCACAATAAAATCCGTGATTGTAGAATGTTGCATCACGGATTTTTTGTACTTTTGTAATACACAGAATCTCAATTGTAAAAGTCATGAATTCATTGAATAGAAATAACTTATTGTCACATTTGTGGTGGACTTTAATAGGGATAATGTGCTTATTGTTTGGTGGACTATATATATCATCTGTCATTCCAATATGCATAGGTGTTGTCATCATACTTTGTGGTTGGCTTAATAATTCAAAGAACAAGAAAGTCGCAATAATTGCTAATGTCGTATTGGCGTTATATACATTGATATTTGCCTGTTATACTTGTATGTTGATAACAGTAGCATCACCCAAGTCGTGGTTTGCTGTTCTTCATTTACTGATTACTATCATCAATATTTTCATTTGCATTAAGAATATCTATAATATTTTCTAATTATGAAGAAATGGCAAAAAATAATGGGCACTATCGCATTAGCAGCCTTGGCTATTCTCAATATTATTCTATGTGTATATTATTTAGAATACGCAACTTCAATATATTTTGAACCAGAAGGGAGCACACAAGATGCTATTGAAATAATGCGAACTCATTCACGGTACGCCATAAAAAATCTCAGCTATCTTGTATATACCAATTATATTGTTGCTCTATTCTTGTTCATGTGTCTTTGGCGGAAAGGAGGTAAAAAATGAAAAACGAAATATATCATCCTATAAATGTTATTGATTGCGAATGCTCGGTCAATTCAATCGACTACGATGCAACAAACCTTGTCATCGTTCTTGAGCGATTTGACAACAATCAGACTGTTGCAATCCGATTTAAGAATGTCTATGCGTATCGTGTCACTCTTGAACATTTTAGGATATGCGAAGTAATGGAAGGCTTGACTTCCCAACCATTATATGAAGTTAAAAATTCCGCATATCTGAGTGAAATGTTGATGACAGGAATGAGGGAATTATACAGCTCTTCACTTAATGTAAGGCACTATGCGATAAGCACGACTGAACATATCATTGACGTATTAACTACCGAAAGCTATATTATAGAATGAAACTGACCGATAAACGATTCTGGAAATTTTGGGCAATAGTGCTGATATGCACAATCATCTGCATTTTTATATTATGGATGAAACATTGGTTGGAGTTATTTGGTTTAGCATCCTTTGGATTTTGTTGCCTTATGCTTGTTGGCGGAGCGATGGCATGGAAACTATACAAAGGCAATCAATGGTGGAAATTGGCTGGGTATCTATTTCTGATTACAACGGCTATTTTTGTCATTGTACTATTCAGCTTTGTATGGAATTGGAATGATAACGGTGGACGCCCCGCGAATATTCCTACTGACGAAGGGTGTTATATTACCGCTAATGAACTGGTTGGAATCATAATGCTGTTATGGACAATATTCGCCCCGATACTCTCTTGTGTCATTTCATATATTGCCAAACGATTATTATGTAAAAACAAAGAAACTAAGAATGATATTTCAGACAAAGTAACGAAACCATGAAAAATATATGCAGTCATTTTTATATTAAAAATGTATTACCTTTGTATATACAACGAGTTGCTAAGAAAGCATAGTTGAGCAGAACGCTGCAAATGGCACAGTTTCTAAGTCATTACCTCAAAATCGGGCAATATACCCAAAGTTCTTATTGTAAAATGGATAAGGATTCTATTGCAAACTTACACAAAAATGTTGAAAACCCCGTTGGAATACGCCGTTTGTTTTTTTTGTGCGCCGAAAATTTGTTGTGCCGTGAAAACTTTGTAATTTTGGCAGTGCAAACCAACACGGATATTTTTAACCCTAACATAAAACTTAAAATCTATGACAAAGCAAACATTTCTTACATTGGCTTTGAGCATGCTCGGGGTGGCGGCAATGGCGCAGCCACGCAGTGCAAGCGAGCCAACGTTGCTCATCAAGTCTTCTCAAGGACTGATGGCACCTGTGTGGTCGCCAAGCGGCGACAAGATTGCAGTAACTTCCGACAATTATGACGGCATCTGGGTTGCTGATGCCGACGGCAGCAATCTGCGTCAGGTGACCTGCTGCTCAGGTGCCGGCTACAAGATGCAATGGAGTGCTGACGGCACAAAACTGCTCGGCAGAACCAATGTGGTGTCCGACAATCGTGTTTTCCACGAAGTTAAGGTGTGGAATGCCGCCGACGGCGCAGAGACCACGTTGGTTGGCAAGACGCGCGAGCTTACAGGAACACCGTTATGGAATGACGCCGAGCGCGTGATGATTTCAGGCGAGCGTGGCGCATCGAGTGTCAACACACGCAGCCTCAAGCGCACATCCGCGACAGCTGCCGATGTCTACACAATGATGGTCAATGACCCGGCAGGTGTGGCCGACAAAGTGGCTTCGTTGAAAGAATTCTCAGGAGCGATAATCATCAATCCGGCATTGTCGCACGACGGCAAGCAGGTGGCTTTCCAAGTTCCGGGCAAAGGCATCTTCACATGCAATTCCGACGGCAGCGGCGTGGCTTACCTATGCAAGGGCTCTCATCCGGCATGGCTGCCCGACAATTCGCTGATCTACACCGTTGTCACCGATAATGGCGAAAGTTTTACGGGCTCCGACATCTACGCTGTCGATGTTGCCACAGGCAAGGCAGTCCTTCTGACCGCCAACACCGATATGATTCCGTTGACGCCAGCCGTGACACGCGATGGCAAACGGGTTGCTTTTGAGAACGCAAAAGATGCTTGCATCTATGAAATTACCCTAAAATACTGATAATCGATGAAAAAGAACAATATTACAAAAATGGCAATCGCTGCCGCCGCATTGATGACGGCATTCCCGGCTGCTACAACTTATGCTCAGAAATCAACAGGCTGGGGCGATTTCAAACTGTTTCTCGACCCGGGACACTCCGCAACTGAAAACCGTGGCTTGTGGGGCTATTCCGAGGCGCAGAAGGTGTTTAGCGTGGCACAGTATATCAAGGAATATCTGACGGAATATACCGATATGCCGGCAGAAAATCTGAAACTTTGCCGCAACAACGAGGTCGACATTGTAGGACTTGAGGAACGTTCCGACATGGCGAATGCCTGGGGCGCCGACTTCTTCTATGCTATCCACTCTGACGCTTCTTCCGACAAAAACACAACCGTCACTCTCTTCGGAGGATGGCGCAAGGATGGCAAAGAAATAGAGAAAACGCCTAACGGCGGTAAGGCTTTCGGAGAGATTCTCAACCCGAACCTTACAGGCGTGATGCGCATCACGACACGCGGCAACTGGTACGACCGTTGCTATTACGACCGTGCTCCTGAAACCCACGCCAACCAATATCCTTATTTGTCGGTCAACCGCCGCACAAATATGGCTTCGCTGCTCAGCGAGGGCGGCTACCACACAATCGCCTCTCAGCAGCAGCTGAACATCAATGCCGACTATAAGCGTCTGGAGGCTTTCGCCGCATTCCAGTCGATATTGAAGTTCCGCAACATGACCAATCCAGAGCAGACATTCCTTGCCGGTATCATCAAAAACTCAGAAAACGATGTGCCTATCGACGGTGTGACTGTAAAGGTCGGTGACAAGACGTATGTTACTGACACATGGGAGTCGACATTTAAGAAATACACCAACAACCCCGACCTTATCCACAACGGATTCTATCTGTTTGAGGGACTTAAAGCCGGCGATGCTGTCTCGGTGGAATTTACGGCAACCGGATATGAGCCAGTGACAAAAACCGTTGTGATAAAGTCGAATCCAGCCGGACAGTCAAACGACAACGTTACATGGCTCGACATCACGATGACATCCAACGCACCTGCGAAAGTGGCGTCGATTTCGGTGGAAGACACAAAGGCAGTCAGCCTTGTTGACCCTATCGTCATCACGTTCTCGCGCAAGATGGACAAAGAGTCGGTCGAAAAGGCATTCTCTATCGACAACGACGGCGAAGTGACATTGACATGGATAAACGACTATACGCTCAGCGTCGACGTTTCAAAACTCGTCCCGTTGAAGACCTACAACATCAAGATTGACGGTAGCGTTGCCAAGAACTCTCAAACAAACCAGCCGTTTGACGGCAATGGCGACGGCAATGGCGGCGACGACTATACGCTCTCAATCACAATGAAAGAGGCAGACACTACACCTGCGCAGGTGGTTTCTACGGACCCTGCCATCGACGGCGATGTGGCATACACGCTGCGTCCGGTGGTAAGAGTGGAGTATGATGAGATTATCGACTGGAACGAGGACAAGAACGCCGACTGCATGACGGTGATTGACCCTGAAGGCAACACTTATGCTGGCACACTGACTCATTCGGTTGTAAACGGCGCTTCGGTGCTGCAATATTTCTTCAGCGAAGACCTTCCTCTCGACAAGTGCTTCCTTGTTACAGTGAAGCCGGGTCTTGCCGACTTGTCGGGCAACTTGACCGAAGAGTTCAGATTCCGCTTCCTGTCGGAGTACCGCCCTGTCGTTGAGTCGACCGACCTGCTTCCGCTCGACAACGTGACGGGATTCTGGGCGCCTGACGGCTCAGGCTCATCATCGGGCTTGACACAGGAAGCCAACTCGTTTACGCGCGCCAACATCGGTGTGCGTCCGGAAAGTCCTAACAGCGCATGCCTGAAGTATGATTTCGATCCTGATTTCGCTGCAGGTGTATGGCAAATCCGTGAGTATCACTCTTCGCAGAACATCGACGGCACAACCAAAGACGGCGTGCTTACGTTCTGGCTCTATGGCGACGGCTCAAACAACAGCGTCAGCGCTGCGTTGCGTGTGCGCACAAACAATAAGAACGGCGGCATCAAGTACAACTTGAAGCCGATCAACTATCGCGGATGGCATCTCGTGTCATGGAACTTGGCAAGCGATGAATACCAGCACTTCACCGGCACCGATGAAATCGCCGACAAGTGGCGTTTCGACAGCTTCTTCTTGAAACACGAGAACGCGCCGGAACAGGCGTGGAAGGGAGAAATCTACTTCAACCAGATGCAGTTTGTCAAATTCGACGATACGGCAGTACGCAAGGCTGTGCTCCACGACTTCTCTTCTGTCGAGACTTTGAAATCCGCTGATGGCGGCATCGTTGTGCGCTCGCTTGGCGATGTGGTATCGGTGAAGGCCGACGGCAATATCCGCTCGGTCAATGTCTACAATGCATCCGGCGCGATGGTTGCTTCGGCAACACCTGCCGGACAGACTGCAATGGTTGCCACGGGCAATCTGGCAGGCGGCGTTTATTTCGTTAATGTAGTGGCCGACGGCGGCATCAAGACTGTCAAGATTGTTAGATAGTCAGGGACGCTTGATTGAATGAAAAAGGCTGGACTCCAATCGGAATCCAGCCTTTTTCAGTGTCATTTGTCGTCGTCGGAGAAGTAGGCATTCTGAAAGTCGTTTTCATTGAGGCGCACTCGCTTGTTCCATCTTTGGCGCGACTGCTTCTCGAAAGCGAACATATTGACGGTGCCTTCAATTGTGGCTTCAAACGTCAAACTGTTTTTCACTCCAATCTTTCCAGCCTCAAGCGCTGCATCCTGGTTTGCACCGATGTAGGTGAACACCCAGCCCTTTTTGCACAGGCGGTCAATCAGTTTTTTCACCGATGCGCCGTCCCACTCGATGGAGTCGTTTTCATAGCCGTCGGTGATGATTGTTACAAGCACCTTGTCCTCCTTGCCTTTGCTTTTTTCAAGGTCGGTGACCGATATGCCGATGGCATCGTATAGGGCAGTCATTCCGCGGAGCGTGTAGTCGTTGGGGGTGAGAGGCGATGTCTGCTCGGCAATGGTGTTGCGGTAGGCATATTGCAGAGGTTCTCCGCCGCTGGCGAAGGAGAGCACGGTGACCGACTGCTCGATTTTGTCGCTTTTTGGGGCTTCCTCGCGGATGGTTGACAGTGTTTCGTTGATACCGGCAAGCGCTTGTTCGTAGATTGACGTCATTGATCCCGATGCGTCGACGATGATGAGATTGTGTACTTTAAATTGTGCCATGATTTTGATGTGTTTAGTAGTTAATAATGCTTGGTTGTGTAATTTTGACGCAAATATAAAGACGAAGAAATAAACAGCAAAATTTAATGCGTAAAAAATACGCAAATATGCCGATTTTTAACTTTTGTTTGCGTATCAATGACACAATCGTGCGTTTTTGTCGGAAAATAGGCTTAAATTTGTATTGTTGAAAAATAAGGGGTAGAAAATGTACAGTTATGAATATCCACATCCGGCTTTGACCACCGACTGCGTTGTGTTCGGATTCGATGGCTCTGGGCTGAATCTGTTGCTTGTAGAGCGAGGGTTGAAGCCGTATAAAGGCAAATGGGCTTTGCCGGGCGGCTTTGTGAGAATTGACGAGACGCTGGAAGAAGGAGCATTGCGCGAGTTGCGCGAGGAAACAGGAGTGATGGATATCTATATCGAGCAGCTGCAGGCATTCAGCCGTGTGGACCGCGACCCTCGCGAGCGTGTGGTCACGGTGGCGTTTCTTGCATTTGTGCGTCAGGAAGGCTATGAGGTCATAGCCGGTGACGATGCCGCCAAGGCACAGTGGTTTCCGGTGGATATGTTGCCTGATTTGGCATTCGACCATAGCGAGATTGTACGTGTGGCACTCGACAAACTGCGGTGGAAAATCACCTATGAGCCGTTGGCATTCCGTTTGCTCAACAAAGAGTTTACGATGACACAGGTGCAGACCATCTACGAGGCGGTGCTCGGGCAGAAGTTCGACCGTCGAAACTTTTACAAGAAGATGACCGCCATGGGCTACATTGTGGCTACAGGTAGCGTGGGGCGAGGCGACAATGAGTTCGATTTTGCTAAAAATGACCTAATCTGTTGTGAGAAGTTTGAGTTGGCAGCGCGCGCGCCGCGCGGCAGCGGGCGTCCGGCTATGCTCTACACATTTGACGAGGCTAAATATAGGGAGCAGATAAACAATAAAAATGTTTTGTGATGGAAGAATACCATGTGAAAATAACCGTTGAGCGCGGCGGTGAAAGCCAATGTGTCAATACAACGGCGAAGACGGCGATTTACCTGTCGGTGCTCGGTTTTGTTCTGGTTGGCATCCCGTATGTCGGATGGCCATACCTCGCATTGTGTTTCATTGTTGCAATAAAGGCGTTGAGGCGCAAGCCGCGAGGACTAGCACTGTTGGCGTTGCTGATCGACTTCCTTTGTCTTTTCGTGAAATACGTTATTGCCGTTTCATAGCAGCTCTCGATTTTAACAGGACACTAATGATATTGACAATGAAAAATAGCAATCTGAAAGATAGGATGCTTGGATGTTTGTTTGGTCAGGCCATTGGAGATGCTCTTGGCCTCGGTTCTGAATTTATGGACAAAAATGAAGTAATCAAGCATTATCCCGATGGGCTGAGGTATTACAGTCAGATTATTAAAGACGTGCATAGAAGCCGATGGGCAAAAGGGTCGTGGACAGATGACACGGATATGATGTTGTGCATACTTGATGGATTTGAGAATGGAAAATTCAATGTTCGTCGTGTTGCCTCCAATTTTAAGGATTGGTTTAATGGAGACCCTTTGGGAATTGGAAAACATACCAATAATGTATTGTGCATGGGCGACTATGTTGAACAGCCTGAAATGTGTTCAAAGCTGTGGTGGAATATATCTCGCCAGAAAAGTGCGGCAAATGGCGCATTGATGAGAACATCAGTAGTCGGATTGGCAACAAGTGATATCGAAGAACAAGCTATTGCAATTTGCAAACTAACTCATTATGATCCTCGCTGTGTAGGGTCGTGCGTGATAGCAACTGCCATAATCAACAATCTGGTGTGGAATGAAGATTTGTTGTCGTACGATGATATAAAGTCTATCGCTCGGAAATATGATGACCGGATTATCGAATGGATAGATGCTGCATATAACAGCCAGAATATATTCATGCTTGATTTGGATGAACCTTATTCAATGGGATACACACTTCGCACCCTTTCCGCTGCTTTATGGTGCTATTGGCACTCTCCGTCGTTTGAGGAAGGCCTGTTTTCGGTCGTGAACGAAGGCGGTGATGCCGATACGAATGCAGCTGTTGCTTGTGCCATTCTCGGTGCGAAATTCGGTTATGATGTCATACCTAAATACTATATAGAGAATCTGCACAATGAGCCAATGTATCGAAATGTGGTTCAAAATTTTATAAATCAGGTTCTCAACGCAGAAAGGGAGATTGGTTAAGCTGTAAAGGCAGAATTCATAATTGCCAATGGATATGATTGCTCTCAGCCGCATAAAAATGGATAATAATAAACATGAAATGACGACGGTTACTCTGAATGTGAAAAGGACGGGTAGATAAAGCGGTGGCGTCAAAAACGCATCTTTTTTCATACAATAACCAGTCGGCGGGGAGTAATTCCGATAAATATGTGTAAATTTGTGTGTGAATAAAAGGATATAACTATGTTTTCAGGAATAGTAGAGACTGCAGCCACAGTGGTTGCGCTGAGAAAAGAAGGCGGCAATCTGCACATCACAATGAAGTGCGACTTTGCCCCGGAGTTGAGAATAGACCAGTCGGTGGCCCATAATGGCGTATGCCTCACGGTGGTCGACCTTCCTGGCGACGGCACGTTTACCGTCACGGCGATTCAGGAGACGCTCGACCGCTCAAACCTCGGGTTGCTGCAGGTTGGCGACCTTGTCAACCTTGAGCGTTGCATGCCGATGAACGGACGTCTTGACGGCCACATCGTGCAGGGGCACGTAGACCAGACCGCAGTGTGCTGCGAGGTGCGCAACGTTGAGGGCAGCCGCTATTTCAAGTTTGCTTACGACGTTGATGCCGAAATGGCGCGCAAGGGCTATGTCACAGTAGAGAAAGGCTCCGTCACAGTCAACGGCGTCAGCCTTACGGTGTGCAATTCCCAGCGCGACAGTTTTGAGGTGGCAATAATCCCCTACACCTTTGAGCATACCAATTTCTGTCGCATAAAGGAGGGTACGGTTGTAAATATAGAATTTGACATCATCGGCAAGTATCTCAGCCGTTTGATGGAGTTTTCAAAATAAGCGATGACCGATTTTTATAAACTTGTTGACGAGCGTCAGAGCGACCGTGGCTACGACACGGAGCGCAGCGTGCCGCGTGAGGCGGTGATGCGCATTGTCGACGCAGCCCGCCGGGCGCCGTCGGCATGCAATTCCCAGCCGTGGCATTTCATCGTGGTCGACAAGCCGGAACTTTGTGCAGAAGTGGCAGATGCCCTGACGTCCATAGGAATGAACAAGTTTGCCTCACAGGCTCCATGCTTCATCGTATTGGTGCAGGAGGCGCCCAATTTCACCGCCCGTCTTGGCGGATGGATAAAGAACAAGCATTTTCCGCTCATCGACTGCGGCATAGCAGCGTCGTATCTCACCCTCGCAGCCGCAGATGAAGGCCTTGGCTCGTGCATGATGGGATGGTTTGACGAGAAGCGGCTGAAACGGTTGCTTGGAGTGCCGCGCAGCCGGCGAGTGCTGCTTGTGGTGTCGCTGGGCTACAGCACCCAGCCGTTGCGTCAGAAACAGCGTCGCGCGCTCGATGCCGTGATGGGCGACAATAAATATTGACTATGCAGAAGAAGCTGAAAAGTTGGATAGAGGCAACCCGACTGCGCACATTGCCCGTGTCGACGGCAGGAGTGGTTGTAGCGTCGGGCTGTGCCTATAACGACGGCTCGTTCAAGTGGCAGCCGGCGTTGTTGTGCTTTCTTTTTGCCGTATTGGCACAGGTGGCGTCAAATTTCGCCAACGAATATTTCGACTATGTCAACGGCTCCGACAAAAAAGGACGTGAGGGATTCCGACGCGGAGTCACCGAGGGCGACATCACGCCGCGGGCAATGCTGCGCGCCACGTTTGGCACCCTTGCCACCGCCTGCGCCGTGGGCTGCTGCCTAATTCCGTTCGGAGGCTGGCAACTGATACCGATAGGCGTTGTGGTCGCTGTTTTCGCACTCGCCTACAGTGCCGGACCCTATCCGCTGTCGCGCGTCGGACTTGGCGATGTCGCGGTGTTGGTGTTCTTCGGCTTTGTGCCTGTTTGCCTTACGTATTATGTGCAGACAGGCGAGATTACCGGCAATGTGGCCGCTGCATCGGCAGCCGTGGGGCTGATGGGATGCAACGTGTTGATTGTGAATAACTACAGGGATATGGAGGATGACCGTGAGGCTGGCAAACGCACCACTGTGGTGCGCTTTGGACGCCGCGCCGCCGCCATTGCCTACCTCTTGTTCGGAATTGCCGCCGTTTGGCTGACAGCACCGTTGTGGGCAGAGAAGTTCTGGATATTTTTCATAGCACCCGCGATTTATTTGTGCCTGCATTACCACACGTGGCAACGCATCCGCCGCAGCCGTGGCGCAGCTTTGAATCCGCTGCTCGGCGCCACCGCCCGCAATATGCTGGTGTATTCGTTGTTGTTGCTTGCGGTGTGTTTGATATAGCATTATGGCAGAATCCGGTTATATGCCCGACGACGCTGCCTCATTCTACGAACAGCTGGAAACGCTGCTCGACAGCGGTTGGGGAATCCGTAAAAAATATGACGCGCTGCGCGACGCGTTCAAACGCGCAATCAATCAGGAAGTGGGCTTGACCAACCTGAATTTCTCGGGGACATTTGCCAAATTGGACTATCTGATAAAGGAAAAAGGCATTTCCGAGGCAGAGTCGGTGCGTCTGCACGGCACTCGCCGCACACTCAACACCCTTTCTGAAATTTCCGACCGGCAATTGCAAGATTCAATCGGCAGCGATGTGAAGTCGGCGGCGATGCTTGTTGAGGCTCTGCTTGGCGAGCCGATTCCGAAGTCGCTGCGGCGTAAACTGCCCGTCGACGACAAGCCACGGACATGGGGCAAGTTTGACAGCGGCAACCTGCGGTGTGTTGTCGACACATGGGACAACGAATATATCCACGTCACGGAAGAACGCGGTGGCTTGCCGCTGACCGTGTGCTACGGACAGCAAAACGTCTATCTGACACGCGAAGGCCGTGGCGACTGGTCGTATCTGTCGTTGCTGCTCAGACGCGGCGTGCAGCTCAACCTCGTGCGCGTGCGCTATGACAGCGAAATCTGTATGCCGGAACTGATAATCTACGAGCCCGACTATCTTGTGAACGTCACGACCATAGCGTCGTGTTTCGAGACTTATGCTGAATCGCCGCTTGTGGCTTTGGTCAATAAATTCAAGCCGCAGCCCAACACCTTGCCCATACATCTTGGAAATCTTTCCGGGCAGTATCTCGACGAGACGGTGCATCGGAGCACCCGCTCGTTTGAGGAAGGAATGATGGACTTTTTCAGAAACAATGCCTTGGGGCTTGTGGCATGCGAAGCTATGCGCAGCCGGGAAGACGTGGCAAAATTCTATGCCGATGCCCGTATGCAGAAAAGCAATGTAGAGAAGCTCATAGGCAATGACTTGCCCAAAGCCGTTGGCGGCATCGATATGAAAACGGCAGTGCTTGAGCCCACTTTCTTCAGCGAGGTGCTTGGCATACAAGGACGTCTCGACCTTCTGATAGAAAAGGAAGGCGAGGCGGTAATCGTGGAGCAGAAATCAGGAAAAGGAGCGTTTGTGCCGACCGCCTCGCCACATTATGATCCAAACCGTCCAAAGCCACAGGAGAAGCATCTGGTGCAGCTGATGCTCTACCGCGCCCTGTTTGTCTATGAGTTTGATAAATATGCCGGACAGCTGCGCCACGTCATGCTCCTCTATTCGCGTTATCCCGAGGGCCTTGTGTCAACGGCACAGCGTCCGGAACTGATGCTTAGGGCTATACGGATGCGCAACTTGTTGGCATATAGCGAAATCCTATATGCTTCAGAGGGTGTCGGGATGCTTGACGGACTGACCCCTGAACTGTTGAATGAGAAAAACTCCAACGGCGTGTTGTGGACAAGATACACCCGGCCCGAGCTCAACGAAGTGCTGTCGCCGATACAGAATGCGTCGCCGTTGGAACGCGTCTATTTCTTCCGTTTTATGCAGTTTCTCGAAAAAGAGCATCTGCTGTCGAAGATAGGCAACAAAATCAAGGACAACAGCGGGTTTGCATCAATCTGGCTCGATTCGCTCGAAGACAAGATTGCTTCAGGCGGCATCTATTGCAACCTCACACTCGACACTGCGGCTTTTGCCGATTCTCCGGTGACCGACGTGACACTGCGGTTTGCCGATACTGATGCTGCCGACACCTCTAATTTCCGGGTGGGCGACATCGTGGTGCTTTATCCGTATAAAGAAAACACCGAGCCCAACGCCTGCGCATGGATGGTGGAACGCGGCACGATAGCCGATATCAGTGTAGACGGCGTCAGGGTGGCACTTCGCAATCCGCAGACAGACAGCCGCGTGTTTCCTCAGACCGACGGCATTCGCTGGGCGATAGAGCACGATTTGTTTGACTCGTCGACAAATGCCCTTTATGCAGGGATGCACAGTTTCCTGACCGCACCCATACGGCGGCGCGATATGCTGCTGTCGCAGCGCATGCCCGAAATCGACGCCGACAGATGCCGCAAGGGCGACTACGGCGATTTCAACACCCTCGTGGAGAGAGCAAAGCAAGCCCGTGAGCTGTTTCTTGTGATAGGCCCTCCAGGCACCGGCAAGACGTCGTTCGGACTGCTTAACATCCTGCGTGAGGAGTTGCTTGAGGCAGACGCCAGCATACTGCTGCTGTCGTATACCAACAGGGCGGTGGACGAAATTTGCAGCAAACTTAAAGAGCAGAGCATCGATTTCATACGTATCGGTTCGGAGATTTCGTGCGACAAGGCGTATCACGCAAACCTTCTTCGCAACAAAATCCAGCAGTGCCGCACGGGCGACGCTGTGGCGGGAACACTGAAAGACGCGCGTGTGGTCTGTGCCACCACCGCAGCGCTTAACTCCAATGTCAATCTGTTTAAAATCAAACGTTTCGACCTTGCTATTGTCGATGAGGCATCGCAAATCCTCGAACCCCACCTACTGGTGTTGATGTGCGCGCGCTCAGGCAATGCCGACGCCATCTCACGCTTCGTGCTTATTGGCGACCACAAGCAGTTGCCAGCCGTTGTGCAGCAGACCGAAGCAGAGTCGAGAGTGACAGAGCCGGAGCTGCTGTCAATTGGACTGACCGACTGCCGCCGCTCACTGTTTGAGAGGTTGCTGTCGTCGTTTAAAACCGTTGACGGATATGATTGCCGCTATGTTTATATGCTTACACGTCAAGGTCGTATGCATCGCGATATAGCCGACTTTCCCAATGAGGCGTTCTATGGCGGCAGACTTGACGTGGTGCCGTTGCCGCATCAGCTGGCGGCAAACACAGCCTGCACGTCGACCGACGGCATCTGCCGACTGCTGCAATTGCGCAGGGTGGCATTTGTGGCATCGGAGAAGCCAGAAATGTCGGTTTCAGCAAAGACCAATCAGGTGGAGGCCGACATGATAGCCGCTATGGTGGAGAGAATCTTCAGGCAGGCAGACCGCTTCGACTACAGTGCGACGGTAGGAGTCATTGTGCCTTACCGCAACCAGATTGCAACCGTAAGAAACGCAATCGACAGATATGGCATCCCGGCGTTGCACTCCATAACAATCGACACCGTGGAACGCTTTCAGGGCAGCCAGCGCGACTACATAATCTACGGACTTACAGTGCAGCAGCGATGTCAGTTGAACTTTTTGACCGACAACGTATTTGAAGAAGACGGAACACTCATCGACCGTAAACTCAACGTGGCGATGACACGCGCCCGCAAGCATCTGACAATTGTCGGAAATCCCGACATCCTCGCCGGGAGCGCAGTCTATCGCAGGCTGATGGATTTTATGAAGAGCAGGGGCTGCTATTTCAATGTCGCGTTTGAAAAATTCTGCGCTGGAGATTTCAGCGTTTAGGCGTGTCCTGCAAAAAGATAAACATCAGATATTGCTACTTTTGCCGACCAATCGGCGAAAAAAGTGAAGCGGTTAACATATTTTTGTGGGTAGAAGCTGAAAAAAGTGATAAATATCATAGGTTTTGGCTGATAGAGTGATTAATTTTGCATTCGGAAAAATAGAACTATACATATTAAACGCTGTTAAGAGATAGAAAAAATTCAATCTATAGGTATGAAAATTAAGACAGTTATTGGACTGACAAAGCGAGTGGCTTTGTTAGGTTTGGTTTTGGGTGTCAGCATGACCTCATGTGGCAAGAAAGACCAGCAGGGACAGCAGCAACAAGCTGCTCCGCAAATCGGGTTTATCACAGTAACCAAGTCGAGTGCAGATTTGGAAAGCGTTTACCCGGCTACGATTAAGGGACAGAAGGATGTGCAGATACGTCCACAAGTTTCAGGATTCATTACAAAAGTTTGTGTAGACGAAGGTCAGCAAGTGTCGGCAGGACAGGTGCTGTTTGTCATTGATCAAGTGCAGTATGAGGCAGCGGTAAACCAGTGCAAGGCATCCGTTGCGGCAGCTCAGCAGCAGGTCAACAGCGCTCAGATTACCGCCAACAACAAGAAAAAACTTTTTGAGAAAAACGTGATTAGCGACTACGAGAACCAATTGGCTCAAAACGACCTCGCAGCAGCCAAAGCACAGCTGGCGCAAGCTCGCGCAGCGCTTGTCAATGCAGAGAAGAACCTCTCGTATACAGTAGTGAAGGCTCCGTCGGCAGGTTATGTCGGCTCGATTCCAAACCGTGAGGGTTCGCTTGCAAGCCCGTCTTCACAACAGCCTCTCACCACAATTTCCGACATCTCAGAGGTTTATGCCTACATTTCGTTCAACGAAAAGCAAGTGCTTGAGATGACACAAAACGGCAGCGTATCGCTTGCCAAGGCGCTCAGCGAGCTTCCAGCAGCAAAATTGAAACTCTCTGACGGCAGCTACTATTCAGAATTGGGCAAATTCTCGACGATGACAGGTATGCTCGACAACACCACCGGTTCGGCATCGGTGCGCGTGGCGTTCAAAAACCAGAACGGAATGCTCCGCAGCGGTTCTACAGGCTCTGTTGTCATCCCGGCACACTACGACAACGTAATCATTATACCTCAGTCGGCAACCACCGAATTGCAGGACAAGAAATTCGCATACGTTGTTGACAAGGCTGGCAAAGTCACCGCACGCCCAATCGAGGTGCTTGCAAACAACGACGGACAGAACTACGTGGTTACCAGTGGACTTGAGAACGGCGAACATGTCGTGGTTCAAGGTGTAGGCGTAAGCGTCCGCGAAGGTGTGCAGATCACTCCGGTCGACATGACAGGCAAGGATCTCAGCCAGGCAGCAGGCGCACAGCAGAAGTAACAGGAAAACAATAAGGAAAATTAGAATAAAGAGAAATGAAATTAGATACGTTTATCAACCGGCCGGTGCTCTCGACCGTGATATCCATCTTCATTGTGATTTTGGGTGTCGTCGGAATGTTGTGGTTGCCAATCACGCAGTATCCTGACATTGCGCCTCCAACAATCCAGGTTTCGACAACCTATACCGGAGCCGACGCCAAGACTGTGCTCAACTCCGTGATTGCGCCTATCGAGGAGCAAATCAACGGTGCTGAAGGCATGACATATATCCAATCAACGGCAACCAATACAGGTAGCGCCACGATTACAGTTTATTTTGAGCAGGGCTTCGACCCCGACATGGCTGCCGTCGATGTACAGAACCGTGTGGCAAAGGCACAGAGTATGCTTCCTGCCGAGGTGACAAGAGTGGGTGTTATTACGCAGAAACGACAGACGTCAATGCTGCTTGTGTTCTCGCTCCTTTCTCCAGACGGCAAGTTTGAGCAGGAATTCATCGAGAACTATATGAAAATCAACGTCATCCCGCAGATTCAGCGTGTGAACGGCGTGGGCGACGCGATGGTGATGGGTGCCGACTACTCTATGCGTATCTGGCTTAAGCCAGACGCTATGGCACAGCACAACCTTATGCCTTCCGATGTAAGTGCGGCTCTCGCCGACCAGAACATCGAGGCTGCTCCGGGTCAGTTCGGTGAAAACGGCGGAACGGCATTCCAATATGTGATGCGCTACCGCGGACGTCTGATTACTCCAGAAGAGTTTGACAAGATTATCATCCGCGCCGACAAAGACGGCAACGTCCTCTATCTGAAAGACGTGGCAACGATGGAGCTTGGCCGTGTAAGCTACGGCTTCAAGGGCAAGACAAACGGTCATCCAGCCGCTTCCGCCATCATCTTCCAGACTGCGGGCTCCAATGCGACTCAGGTTATCAAGGACGTTGAGGCAAAAATCAACGAGGCAGGAAAAGAGCTTCCAAACGGATTGGAATTCAACGTTTCAATGAACACCAACGACTTCCTATACGCATCAATCGAAGAGGTTATCAAGACCCTTATCGAGGCGTTTATCCTCGTGTTCCTTGTGGTTTACGTGTTCCTTCAGGACTTGCGTTCAACCATTATTCCGGCAATCGCCATTCCGGTGGCGTTGATTGGTACGTTCTTCGGACTTTATTTGATTGGTTTCTCAATCAACTTGTTGACACTCTCGGCATTGGTGCTCGCCATTGCGATTGTGGTCGACGATGCGATTGTGGTGGTCGAGGCGGTCCATGCCAAACTCGACGAGGGCTACACCTCGGCACGTATGGCTGCAATCGACGCTATGCGTGAGATAGGCGGCGCGATTGTCTCAATCACCCTTGTCATGATGCTTGTGTTTATTCCAGTGTCGTTCATGTCAGGAACGTCGGGCGTGTTCTATCGCCAGTTTGGTTTGACAATGGCAATCGCCATCGGACTGTCGGCATTGAACGCATTGACCCTGTCGCCGGCTTTGTGTGCGGTGTTCCTGAAACCTCACAAGGCAGATGGCGGCTCCAAGAAAGTGTCGTTTGTAAAGGCATTCCACGAAGGATTCAACCGCAATTATGAGAAACTGCTCGTCCGCTACAAAAAATGGACAGGATTCTTCATCAATCATAAAATCACGGCATTCGGCGTTGTGGCAGCCAGCATCGTGGCACTTGCCGCAATGATGATGACCACGTCGACCGCTTTGGTTCCTAATGAGGACACCGGCGTGTTGTTCTGTATGGTCAACATGCCGCCTGCAACGTCGCTTGATAAAACAGAGGCCACACTTGCCAAGGTGGACAAGATTCTTGCCGCCAATCCGGCAGTTGAGTCGCGTACGGAGATTCTTGGTTACAGCTTTATCGCCGGTCAGGGCAACACGTACGGTACGTTTATCGTAAAGCTCAAGGACTGGAGCGAACGTGAGAAAGAACAGGATGCAACAAGCGTGCTCGGACAGCTTTACGGCGCAGTGGGTCAGCAGATAAAAGACGCCACAGTGATGATGTTCCAACCACCGATGATTTCCGGTTATTCGGTAACCAGCGGTTTCGAGCTTCAGCTGCAAGACAAGACCGGAGGCGACATCAACAAGTTTTTCCAGATTTATCAGCAATTCATCGGCGCGCTCAACCAGCGTCCGGAAATCCAGCAGGCTTACTCAACGTTTAACCCGACATTCCCGCAGTATATGGTCAATGTCGATGTTGCCAAGACCAAGCAGGCGGGAATCAGCCCGAGCGTTGTGTTGTCGACGCTGCAAGGCTACTATGGCGGTATGTATGTGTCGAACTTCAACCGCTTCGGTAAACTTTACCGTGTGATGATGCAGGCCGATCCAAGCGCACGTATCTCACCGGAAACGCTGAATCAGGTGAAAGTGCGTGTAGGCAACGAAATGTCGCCTATCACCAACTTCATTACGCTTGAGCGCGTCTACGGACCAGATATCATCTCGCGCTTCAACCTGTTTACCTCGATTTCTGTCAGCGGTACGCCAAATCCAGGCTACAGTAACGGTGACGCCATCAAGGCCATCCAGGAAGTAGCGGCACAGACATTGCCTATGGGCTACGGCTATGAGTTCTCAGGAATGACGCGTGAGGAGCAGAATTCATCAGCGGCGTCGACTGCAATCGTGTTCGGACTTTGTCTGCTCTTTGTCTACCTGCTTCTGTCGGCACAATATGAAAGTTACATCCTGCCGCTGTCGGTTATCTTGTCTATTCCGTTGGGCTTGATGGGATCATTCCTCTTTGCGAAGATTTTTGGAGTTAACAACAACATCTATCTGCAAATCGGTTTGATCATGCTTATCGGTCTGTTGGCAAAGAACGCCATCCTTATTGTAGAGTTCGCTCTTGACCGCCGCAAGACGGGAATGAGCATCGTGGGCGCCGCTATCGCCGGTGCGGCAGCGCGTCTGCGTCCTATTTTGATGACAGGCTTCGCAATGATTATCGGTCTGTTGCCACTGATGCTTGCCAACGGTGTAGGCGCCAACGGTAACCGTTCGCTTGGAACCGGTGCTGTCGGCGGTATGTTGATTGGTATGATTCTTCAGGTGCTTATCGTTCCGGCATTGTTCGTTGCGTTCCAAAAGATTCAGGAGAAGATACAGCCGCTGAAGTGGAAGGACACTGACAACGCTGAAATCGACGATCAGATTGAGCAATATTCACGCAATTAATAAAGAGTGAAATCAATGAATAAAAGCAAATTATTAAGTGCAGCACTCGTAGTGGCAATCGCCACTACGACGGCAAGCTGCCATATCTATAAGAAATTCGAGATGCCAGAGGAAGGCATCGCCGGCGAGGTCGCCGCAGCCCAGAAAGAGGCTGTCGACTCAACGGCTCTCGGCAATGTGAAATGGGAACAGGTGTTTACCGACCCGCAGTTGCAGGCGCTCATTCAGATAGCTCTCGACAGCAATGTCGATCTTGAGAACGCCCGTCTGAATGTGGATATCGCCAAAGCTCAGCTGCAGGGCGCCAAGCTCAGCTATCTGCCGAGCGTGGCTTTGACACCCAATGGCGGAACGGCTTCCTATGGAGGCTCGAAAATAACGAAAGACTCGTGGTCGTACACCATCCCGGCTACCGCAAGCTGGGAAATCGACGTGTTCGGAAAGTTGCTCAACAACAAGCGCAACGCCGAGGCGGCGGTGCTTCAGACAGAGGCATACCGTCAGGCAGTGCGCTCGCAGATAATCAGTGGAGTGGCAAACTGCTACTACACCATCGCAATGCTCCAGCGTCAGTTGCAGATTCTCAACGAGACATCGGCAATCTGGCAGGAAAGCATCAAGACGATGCAGGATTTGAAAGAGGCAGGACGCTACAACGAAGTGGCAGTGGTGCAGAGCAAGGCCAACTATGCAAGCCTGCTCGCAACCATACCGCAAGTAGAGGAGTCGCTTCATCAGGTCAACAGCAGCCTGTCGCTGCTCTTGAACCGTCCGCAGCAGACATGGGTTGTCGACTCATCCTATGAGCCGAGTTTCCCGGAATATATGGAGAAAGGCGTGCCGATGTCGTATCTTGCGGCCCGTCCAGACGTGCAGGCAGCAGAGCAGTCGCTCGCAATGGCATATTACGCCACCAACACAGCGCGTGCGGCATTCTATCCAAGCCTTGTAATTTCGGCAGGCGGCGGCTTCACCAACCTGCTCGGAAGCGTTATCGTCAACCCTGGCAAATGGTTCTATCAGCTTGCCGGACAGCTAACGGCGCCCCTCTTCAGCCGCGGACGCAACATCGCCACGCTGAAGGCAGCCAAACTGCAGCAGCAGCAGACGCTCAACACGTTTGAGCACACAGTGCTTGCCGCTGGAGCTGAAGTGGGCGACGCTTTGGTGAGCTACAACAAGAACAAGCAGCGCAGCGCTCTGCTCGTCGACCAGGTTGACAACCTGTCGAAAGCCGTTGAATACAACAACGACCTTATGAAGTACAGCACAGCCACCTATCTGGAAGTGCTTACGGCACAACAGTCGCTTCTCAACGCACAAATGTCGCAGCTGCAATGTGAACTTCAAGTGCGTCAGGCAGCCATCAGCCTCTATCAGGCTCTCGGCGGAGGACGTTGATATAATATTAATTACCTTAATCAGAAACACAATGATTAGTCCATTAGCATTTGTTGACCCGACAGCGAAAATCGGCGACAACGTAACAATTTATCCTTTCGCTTTTATCGACAAGGATGTGGAGATAGGCGACGGATGCATCGTGATGCCTAATGCCAGCATTATGCAAGGCGCGCGCCTCGGCAAGAATGTGAAGGTGTATAATAACGCAATCGTAAGCGCGTCGCCTCAAGACTTCCGCTGGAAAGGCGAAATGTCGTACGTCATCATCGGCGACAACACCGTGATACGCGAGATGGCGATAATCAACCGCAGCATCCACGAGGGCGGCGCCACCAAGGTGGGCGCAAACTCGTTTGTGCTTGCGGATTCGCACATCGGCCACGACAGCGAGATCAGCGACCATTGCGTGGTTGGCAACAACGTGCAGATTGCCGGAGATGTGTTTATCGACTCTTGCTCGATTCTTTCCACCGGCGTGAAAGTGTTTGAAAACAGCCACATTGGTAAATGGGTGTTTGTCAAAGGTGGATGCCGCGTTTCGGGCAATGTGCCTCCTTTCATCATCCTTGCCCACAATCCGGCTGTCTATTATGGCGTGAACGCAACGATTATGCGGCATAAGGACAACTTCAATGAAGAAGAAATCGACGATATCGCAAAAGCATACCGCCACATCTATCAGTGCAACGTGTCGCTCTTCAACGCCGTAAAACGCATTGAGGCCGACATCCCTGAAAGTAAGTCGCGTGATGCCATCCTTGATTTCATCAAGAAGAACGACAACAAGATTGTAGCATTGCCTAAACTGGACATGTATTAACGGTCGCAGTTGCAGACCATAAAAAGCGAGGCCGGGCAGAAATTGCCTGGTCTCGCTTCTTTTCGCGTTTAAGGCTCTTCTGAGTCAAAAAAAATATGTTGCTGTCTGATAGAATGTTGGCATTCTTAGCTCAATTTTTTTGAAAAAAATATCCCGAAAATTTTGTGGGATAGAAAAAAGGCATTACCTTTGCAACCGAAATCAACAAAACGTTGACTCCGTAGCTCAGTTGGTAGAGCAAATGACTCTTAATCATTGGGTCGAGAGTTCGAGCCTCTCCGGGGTCACAAAGCAGTCGCTGAAAAGTGGCTGCTTTTTTTATTTCTGCCGACCACAGGCTGTGGCGTACCTCCAGCACGCATCCGCGCGTACCGGGTTATGGAAGAGTGTTGTCGCTCCGCGACGATGGACATACCGATGTGGAACGGTTTTGTCAATGTCAATCAAATGGCGAGGGCAACCGCCGAAGGGCGGTTGTATAAATCAAGGAAAATATTTTTGCAAGAAATTTTGCATCGGCGATTTCGGGAAAGTTGAGTCTGCGGAATCGCAACCATCCTGGAGAAGCCGTCGTACCCTCCGCGCAGCATCTCTCTACAACCGCTCTTCGGCGGTAGTTGCGCATGCCACCAGTGTCACGGGGTAGGCAAGCCAACCTCGTGCTAACATGTGAAACCGCTCTTCGGCGGTTTTTCCTCCGTGCAGCATCTCTCTACAACAGTTCTTCGGGTGTTTTAGAGGATAATCGGAGATATTATTTTTATTGTGTTTGATTTGCGTTAACTTTGCCGTCGTTAAAGGATTCGGATATGGATATAACGCAAGGCCTTGTCGGATGCTGTCTTACCGTTGTGAATGCAGTTGCATTCATCGTGTATGGCATAGACAAATATAGGGCACGAAACGGCAAATGGCGCATACCGGAGGCAACGTTGCTGATGCTGGCGGTTGTGGGCGGAAGCGTCGGAGCGTGGCTCGGCATGAAGGCGTGGCATCACAAGACACGGCACAGGAAGTTTCGGTATGGTGTCCCGGCAATTCTGCTGTTGCAGATTGTGGTGGCGACTCTTTTATATGTGAATCATTGTGTGGGAAAATGTTATTAAAACTACTGATAATATGAAACTGAACAAAATACACCATGTGGCAGTGATTTGCTCCGACTATGAACGGTCGAAGCGTTTCTATGCAGACGTGCTCGGGTTGAAGATTGTGAGCGAGCACTATCGTAAGGAGCGCGACTCCTGGAAGGCAGACTGCTGGCTCGGCGGAACGTATGTTGTGGAGCTGTTCTCTTTTCCGAATCCTCCAGCGCGTCCTTCCCGTCCGGAAGCCGCCGGTCTGCGCCATCTTGCCTTCGAGGTCGACGACGTTGCCGCAGCTGTAGGCGAGGTTGAGGGAAAAGGCGTAGCCTGCGAGCCGATACGCACGGATGAATATACCGGCAAACGGTTTGTGTTTTTCAGCGATCCTGACGGGTTGCCTATTGAATTGTATGAGAAGTGATGCGGAATTGCAGTCAAAATGCAGCAATAAGCAGGTGATGTGGCGAAGATGAGAGGCAGGCAACCAGTACGTGTACAATATTACGACTCGCCGTGCGGAGAGATGGTCTTGGCGTCGGTGGAAGAGGCTTTGTGTCTGTGCGACTGGAACGGGATGCCATGCGCCTGCCGCAACAAGCGCCGGCTTGCGCGCCGGCTGAATGCGGAATTCCAGGTTGAGACATCCGCCGTGCTCGAGCAAGCGAAGAAACAACTTGAAGACTACTTTGCATGCCGCCGCAAGGCTTTCGACATCCCGCTGCGTCTTGTGGGAACGGATTTCCAACAGCAAGTGTGGGAAGCATTGCTCGGCATACCATACGGAGAGACTGTGAGCTACAAAGATATTGCCCTGAGAGTTGGCAATCCTAAAGGCGTCAGAGCCGTGGCGCAAGCCGTCGGGGCAAACGGCATAGCAATTTTTATTCCATGCCATCGCGTTGTGGGCTGCAACCATTCCCTGACCGGCTTTGCCGGAGGATTGGAGGCAAAAAGAATGTTGCTTGAAATAGAAAACAAAACGAAGATATTATGACCATACATCAGATTGCGTTCAGCCCCACTGGAGGCACACGCCGCGTCAGCGAGCTGCTGTGCAGCGGCATTGAGGCAAAAAGCATACTTACAGAACTTTGTGTAAAAGAAGAAGAGCTGTGCTTGCCAAGTATAGCAGCCGGCGACTTGGTGGTTGTCTCGATGCCGGTATATGCCGGGCGCGTGCCGGCATTGGCTGTGGAAAGACTGAATGCCGTTGAGTCAAACGGTGCCACCTGTGTGATTGTCGCCGTTTACGGCAACAGAGCCTACGAGGATGCTTTGGTTGAAATGCAGGATGTGGCGACAGCGCAGGGATTCAACGTCGTAGCAGCCGTTGCCGCCAACGCAGAGCACAGCATTTGCCGTATGTACGGCGCCGGCAGGCCTGACGCAGCCGATGCCAGAGAGCTGGCATCCTTTGGCAGAGCCATTCTTGAGAGGGTGCAAGGCGGCAAACCGTTCGGCCGTCTCGCATTGCCAGGCAACCGCCCGTACAAGCAAGGCTGCAGCGGACCTTTTCCTGTGGCAAACCAAGACTGTACGGAATGCGGTGTCTGCGCGAGCCAATGCCCGACAGGTGCAATATCTGCCGACAATCCAAAAGACAACAACAACCAGCTCTGCATCGGCTGTATGCGGTGCGTGTCGGTCTGCCCGTCGCATGCGAGGGGCATCGGCGAGTCTCTGAAAGTGCTGGCAGCCCGCCTTGAGCCGCTCTGCCGTGATAGGAAAAAGAACGAGTTGTTTTTGTGTTAAGCCTTTCCCGGCTTCACGCGGTTTCTTTCGAGCTCCTGAAGGCTTTCCATCTTCTTTGACTCAAGGAACTCGTAAATGCCGCACAAGTGCTCGCGTACGCGGCCGTGGCCGAATTCGTATACCTTGCTGACAAGTCCGTCGAGGAAGTCGCGGTCGTGACTCACCACGATGAGCGTGCCATCGAAGTCCAGCAGGGCTTGCTTGAGCACGTCCTTTGTCTTGAGGTCAAGGTGGTTGGTCGGCTCGTCAAGGATAAGCAGGTTGACGGGCTCCAACAGGAGTTTGAGTATGGCAAGGCGAGTGCGTTCGCCACCAGACAGCACCTTCACTTTCTTTGTCGACTCCTCTCCTCCGAACATAAATGCGCCGAGAAGGTCGCGAATCTTGTTGCGCACATCGCCTTTAGCCACGTCGTCGATGGTCTGGAACACCGTTAGCTCGCCGTCGAGCAGCGAAGCTTGGTTTTGTGCGAAGTAGCCAATCTGCACGTTGTGTCCGAGTTCGAGTTTTCCTTCGTTTTGCAGTTGCCCCATAATGCATTTCACGAGAGTCGACTTTCCTTCACCGTTTCGCCCCACGAAGGCAATCTTGTCGCCGCGTTCAACGGTAAGGTTGACACCGCTGAAAACATTCTTGCCGTCGAACGACATTGCCACATCGCTCATTTGCACAGGGTAGGCACCGCTGCGCGGACTCGGAGGAAACTTCAGCCGGAGTCGGCTTGTGTCTTCCTCGTCCACCTCTATGAGTTGGAGTTTCTCAAGCATTTTTACGCGGCTCTGCACCTGCAGAGTCTTGGAATACGTGCCTTTGAAACGCTCGATGAATTCCTTTGTGTCGGCAATCATCTTCTGCTGCTCCTCATATTGTTTCATCTGCTGTTCGCGACGCTCCTTGCGCAACTCCAGATATTGGCTGTAAGTTGCCTTGTAGTCGTATATCCGTCCCATTGTCACCTCGATGGTGCGAGTGGTTATGTCGTCGACAAACTTGCGGTCGTGGCTTATCACCACCACGGCTTTTGAACTGTTGCAGATAAAGTCCTCAAGCCATCCGATTGACTCGATGTCGAGGTGGTTTGTAGGCTCGTCAAGAAGCAGCACGTCGGGCGACTTGAGCAGCAGTTTCGCAAGCTCGATGCGCATGCGCCAGCCACCCGAAAACTCGCTGGTTGGGCGGTTGAAGTCGGAGCGCTCGAAGCCCAGGCCGAGAAGCGTTTTCTCAACATCCTCCTCGAAATGAGTCATGTCGATTGCGTAGAACTTCTCAGAAAGCGTTGACACATTCTCGATGAGCTGCATGTATTCATCGCTGTCATAGTCGGTGCGTGTCAAGAGCTCGTTGTTGATGCGGTCTATCTCCGCCTGGATTTGGTGCAGATGAGCGAAAGCCTGGCATGTCTCCTCAAACACAGTGCGGCCGTCCTCGGTCATCAAATGTTGGGGAAGATAGGCGATTACGCAATCTTTAGGCGCGGAGACAGAGCCGCGTGTGGCTGTCCGCACGCCGGCGATAATCTTCAGCAAAGTGCTCTTTCCTGCGCCGTTCTTGCCCATAAGGGCTATACGGTCTTTCTCGTTTATCTGAAAGGAAATATCCTTGAATAGGGTGATGCCGCCAAATTCGACGGTCAGTCCATCAACTGTAATCATAAATGTTTCTTGTGCTTGTGGTTAAAAAAAACGCTGCAAAAGCAGAGTCATGCCGCTGCTTTTGCGTATGCGTATCGAGCCGCTTTTCTTCTGCAAAGGTAGTGCTTTTATTGGAATATCCGAGAACCGCAAAGCAGATCCCGTTAATCAGTCAGCTTGTTGCGAGCCTCGGAAGGCGTCATGCCATAAGCGTCACGATAGCACTTCGTGAAATAAGCCGGAGAAGAGAATCCTATCTCATATGCTATCTCACTTATGGTTTTGTCGGTTGAGGTTATAAGGACGCGCCCTCTTTGCATCCTTAATTTGCGCATAAGCTCAACCGGGGCATAATTTGTCAGCGCCTTAATCTTTCGGTAAAACTGAGAGCGTTCAAACCCCATTTTTGAAGCAATCGCGTCGACGCTGAGATCCGCATCGCCCATTTCGGTCTGGAATAGATTGAGGAAGCGGTTATAAAACTCATTGTCAATGTCTTCCGCCGGTTTCGCCAGTCCGTTGTTGTTCGCGTGAGGCACTGATGACGACAGCCAAAGCTCTTTTATGCGTTTCCTGTTGGCAATCAGACTTGAGCACCGCGCTTTCAGCACCGAACTGTTGAAAGGCTTTGACAGATATCCGTCGGCACCGCTGTCGTATCCCTGCGCTCTCTGCTCGTCCATGGAGCAGGCCGTAAGCAGCAATACGGGAATGTGGGAAGTGGAAAGCTCTTTTTTTATCCGCCGGCAACATTCCAGACCATCCATAACCGGCATCATTACATCACAGATTATGAGGTCAGGCACATATTTAGCGGCAAGTTTCACTCCCTCCTTGCCGTTTGAGGCCGTGATTATATTGTAATTACCGTTTAATAATTCTCCGACAAGTTTTTGAATGTCAGAGTTGTCATCTATAATCAATACTATCGGCTTGTCTGTGTCGAAAACCGGATGGGTCTCGACGTCTTCAATCTCCGCCACAGCGTCGTTGCCGACAATGCGCTTGACGGCGGGGACAGCGGTCTGCGCCACATGCCTTATGGGTAGAGTCACCGTAAACACCGAACCTTTGTTTGGCGTGCTTTCAGCGGAGATTGTGCCTCCGTGAAGCTCAACGAAAGCTTTGGCAAGTGAAAGCCCTATGCCGGAACCATTGGAATGGATGCGGTCCACCTGATAAAATCGGTCAAAGATATTGCCAAGGTCACACTGGCTTATGCCTTCTCCGGTGTCGGCGACTTTGAATGTGAGATTTGTGGCGTCACAGTCGTAAGACACGGTTATGGATCCGTTGTCGGGAGTGTGTTTGAAGGCATTGGAGAGAAGGTTGAAAAACACACGTTCCATCTTTTCTGAGTCAATGGCGATAGGCAGAGGTTTCACTGTGCCTTCCAATGAAAGTTTTATGTCACGCTTTCTGGCAATGGCATAAAACGACTCCATCCAGTCGCGGATCAGTATGCTGAAGTCAACCTCCGACAGATTTATATCCAATTTTCCATTTTCATATTTGCGGAAATCGAGAATTTGGTTGATAAGACGTTGGAGTATCTTTACATTCTTATCGGCAATCTTCATGAGGGTTTGCTGCTGCGTGGTCAGATTGTCGGCGCAGGCAAGCTGTGCCACAGGTTCGGAGATGAGAGTCAAAGGGGTGCGCAGGTCGTGTGACACGTTGGTGAAAAACAAAAGCTTTGACTGTGTGGCCTCTTGAAGCTGCTCGTTGAGAAGCTTCTGCTTGTCGCGCTCATCTTCGAGAAGCCTGTTCTGCAGCATCAGTTCCTTCTGATGCCTGCTGCGTTGCCAATATGCGCGTAGCAAAAGGAATCCGACGCCGAAGAGCAGTATGATTATTGCGATGCTTGCATAGAAAAGCGAAGTCTGTGATGAATGCTGCGCCCAATAGTCGTCAATCCGGGCTTTCAGCTGCTTCATTTTCCCAGTTTCTTCCTTGAGAGCCTCGTTTTGCATAAGGAGAATGTCGGCATTGCTCAAGTCGACAGCAGAAGAAGCGGGAATGATGGTTTCTTTCTTATACGGTTTGTTCTTGAGGATGGCAAGGGCGGTGCGGATAAGGCGATGACCCTCCGTAGGGTAAAGAAACGTGGCGTCGATCACGCTGTCGGCAACCGCCTTGATGCCGATGTCGGGAGCCGCATCGATGCCGATTATTTTAATGCCGTCACGACCAAGACGGCGAGCCACCTCCGAAGCACCTATCGCCATCCGGTCGTTGTGGGCGTATATCAGGTCGACATCGGGATAAATGCTCAACAACGAATCCACCACAGGAATTGCGTCCTCTTTTTTCCAATTTCCCGGTGCGCTTGCCAATATTTTGCCTCCTGATGATTCAAATTCTTTTACAAAACCATTGTGGCGACCCTCAGCAGGCGTAGACCCTTTCCGCCCGAAAATCTCAATGGCATTTGTACCACTGCCAATTAGCAAACGGGCATAATGAGCCGCTGATTTACCAATGCCTTCATCGTCAACGCCGATTCGTGCGGTGTATGAGTCGCCGATAATATTTCGGTCGAAAATAAGCACGGGAGTGCCATTCTCGTACACGTCTTTTATTACAGGAGTCAGGGCTGCGGCCTCGTTTGGGGAAACAATGATTATGTCGAATCCGTTTTTCACAAAATATCGGATATCCTCAATCTGCTTGGTGTTGCTGTCGTCGGCAGAGCGTATTTCCACAACGGCATCCTCGTGAAACATTATTTCACGATTAATCTCGTCATTCATCTTCTTGCGCCAGTCATCCTGGCTGCATTGCGACACGCCGATTTTGTAGACCTTGCTCTCGGTGCATCCGGACAAAGCTATGATAATTGTCAGCGCAAGGCTGTATGATAGAAACCTTAACATCGGCATCAGAAACTTAGTGTTTTTCGCAAAGATAGTCATAAAACGATGAAAAAGAGTGCATAAGATATCAAAAATCGTGCAATGCAACATGATTGATGGCCTATGCACGATTTTTGACAGCCTATTTTTCGGCATGGCAGTAGTTTTGCGACAACAAAACAGCAGCGCTTGGCTTCGACAGTTTTTCTATTGATTGCGCTGCATGCTGTTGAGGAAAAAACAATAACAAAAAACTATAATGACTATGAATCAAACTCTTGTTACCGGCAGAAAATCGTTTCTGCTTCAGATAGTCCCAGTGATGCTCTGCTTCTTTGCAATGGGATTTGTCGACCTTGTGGGCACTGCGTCCAACTATGTGCAGAAAGACTTGAATTTGACCGATTCGCAGGCAAATCTCTTTCCGTCGCTTGTGTTCTTCTGGTTTCTGATATTCTCAGTGCCCACTGGCATGCTGATGAATAAGATAGGAAGAAAGAGCACTGTGCTGATAAGCTTGATTGTTACTGCGATATCATTGTTTATTCCGGTGTTTGGAAACAGCTACGTTGCAATGCTCGCCTCGTTTTCGCTGCTTGGCATAGGCAATGCGATTATGCAGACGTCGCTCAATCCATTGGTGACCAACTTGATAAGTAGCGAAAAACTTGCGTCGACCCTTACGTTCGGGCAATTCATCAAGGCTATAGCCTCATTTCTTGCGCCCGTGATTGCCGCTTGGGGGGCTACAACGATGCTTCCTACATTCGGTCTCGGGTGGAGAGCCCTGTTTGTGATATATGCAATTGTCAGTTTGCTGTCGATTTCCCTTTTGGCTGCGACACCGATAGACGAAGAAAAACCAGACAAGGCGTCAGGTATTGTAGCCTGTCTGAAACTGCTCGGACGTCCGTTCATCCTACTTTGTTTCATAGGCATCATGTGCCATGTCGGAATAGATGTCGGGACAAACACCAGCGCTCCAAAAATAATCATGGAGCGACTCGGACTTCCGCTTGAAGAGGCTGGATTCGCCACCGGTATTTATTTCATCTTCCGCACGATTGGATGTTTCCTCGGAGCGATTATCCTTCGCACCATATCTCCTAAAACGTTTTTTGCCATAAGTGTTATGATGATGTTGGCAGGAATGTGCATCTTGTTAGTGTGCGACACCATCACCCCGCTGTATGCAGGTATCGGGCTGATTGGATTTGGAAATTCAAACATCTTTTCGGTCGTGTTTTCACAAGCCCTTGTCTATGCACCCAACGAAAAAAATGAAGTTTCTGGGCTGATGATCATGGGCCTCTTCGGAGGAACGGTGTTTCCGCTTGCGATGGGTTATGCTGCCGACGCGATTGGTCAAGTCGGAGCGGTTGCCGTGATGACGGTAGGCGTGGCATATCTTCTTTACTATACTCTGAAAATTAGAAAAATATAAATATAAACAAAATCTTACCAATCAACATGAACGACTTAGTAGTAGGAATGGGCGAAGCCTTGTGGGACGTCCTTCCGGAAGGTAAAAAAATAGGTGGCGCGCCCGCCAATTTCGCATATCACGTTTCTCAATTCGGACTTCCGAGCTGTGTGGTCAGCGCAGTGGGCGACGATGATCTCGGCAGGGAGATAATCGAGAACTTCACGGCCAAAGGCCTTAAACAACTTATAGCCGATGTGCCATATCCAACAGGGACAGTGCAGGTTGAGATTGACCAGTCGGGAGTGCCTCAGTATGAAATCAAGGAAAACGTGGCATGGGACAACATCCCCTATACCGAACGACTTGAATCGCTTGCCGAAAGGACAACGGCAGTCTGCTTCGGCTCTCTTGCCCAACGCAATGTCGTGTCGCGCAACACGATCAACCGTTTCCTCGACGTCGTGTCACGTAATGAGGAAAATCTGATAGTGTTTGATGTGAATCTGCGTCAAGGGTTCTATAACAAGGAAATCCTTTGCAATTCCATGAAGCGATGCAACATCTTGAAGATAAACGATGAGGAGTTGGTGACCGTAAGCCGTATGTTCGGCTATCCCGGCATCGACCTCCAGGACAAATGCTGGATTCTTCTCGGTAAGTATAATCTTAAGATGCTGATACTCACGTGCGGAATAAACGGCAGCTATGTGTTCACTCCAGGCAACGTGTCGTTTCAGCCTACGCCCAAGGTTGAGGTGGCCGACACGGTAGGGGCTGGCGACAGTTTCACAGCAGCGTTTATATCCTCTGTCCTGAAAGGGAAGAGCGTGTCGGAGGCACATTCATTGGCAGTGCGGACATCTGCTTTTGTCTGCACTGAGAAAGGGGCTATGCCGACGCTCCCTACGCAATTTACGGAGTGAAGCCGACGCTTCTCATGATATGGTGAGTTCGGGTGTGTTCCCCGTTTTTATTGGAAAAAGCGCAAGGATATGGCTATAAACGGGAAAGGTGTTGTTGAAGAGACGGAATGTTTCGAACTTCGCGCCATGAAGCAATGTCAACGTTGGCAGGCTATATGACACTCTTCCGTAGCAGCGAGCCGGCGGCGCTCATGCGGCCGGATGGCGTTAAAAAATAAGGTTCAAATGACTAGTCATTTGAACCTTTGATTGTCGGGGTGAGAAGACTCGAACTTCCGACCTCCACGTCCCGAACGTGGCGCGCTAACCAACTGTGCTACACCCCGAGTCCGAAAATCGAATGCAAAGGTACTCACTTTTCTGAATATTGCAATGTTTTTGCGGATATTTTTTTATTGCAGGGCAAAATTTTTATTTAAAGACGCGTTTGCGTCGGTGCTTGTCAATGCGCTTCAAGCCAGTTTGCGCCCGAGCCGCAGTCGGCAACGAGAGGTACAGTTCCGCTGAACGCAGCCTCCATCTCTTCTTTTACAATGCGGGACACAGAATTCTCTTCGCCAGGAACGACGTCGAAGTTCAACTCATCGTGCACCTGCAGCAGCATCTTCGACCGTATTCCCTCGCGGTCAAACCGACGGTAAATGCGGTTCATCGCGATTTTGATGATGTCGGCAGCAGTTCCCTGTATTGGAGCGTTGATTGCGTTTCGCTCGGCATATCCGCGCACCACGGCGTTTCGCGATGTTATGTCGGGAAGCATGCGGCGCCGTCCGAACAGGGTTGTCACAAAGCCTTTCTCTTTCGCCATCTCGATGCTCTGGTCCATAAACCGACGCACGCCGGGGAATGTCTTGAAGTAGCCTTCAATCAGTTGCTTGGCCTCGCTGCGAGGTATTTGCAGTCGCTCCGACAGTCCGAATGCCGAAATGCCGTAAATCATACCGAAGTTTGCGGTTTTTGCTTTCCGTCGCTGGTCGTCGGTCACGTCTTCGGTGCGTTCGTGGAAAATTTTGGCGGCAGTGGCACGGTGGATGTCCTCGCCGGCAAGGAAAGCCTCCACGAGCGCCTCGTCCTTGCTGATGTTTGCCACGATGCGCAGCTCAATCTGCGAATAGTCGGCAGAGAAGAACGAGTGCCCGTCGTCGGGGATGAACGCTTTGCGGATTTCCCGTCCGTCGTCGTTTCTGATAGGGATGTTCTGCAGGTTCGGGTTTGTCGACGACAGGCGTCCAGTGGCCGTGACAGTCTGATTGTAGGTGGTGTGGATTTTTCCCGTGTGAGGGTTTATAAGTTCGGGGAGAGCATTGACGTAGGTTGACAGAAGCTTCTTTATCTTTCGGAACTCCAGGATCTTGCCCACGATGGGGTGTTTTCCCGACAGCTTCTCAAGCACCTCCTCCGTGGTGGAGTATTGCCCGGTTTTAGTTTTTTTCGCTTTCTCGTCGATTTTCAGTTTGTCGAACAGCACTTCGCCCACCTGTGCCGGCGAGCCCACGTTGAACTGTATTCCCGCAAGGTCGATGCATGTCCGCTCGATGTCGGCAAGACGCTGAGTCAGGGCTTTGGAGTAGGCGGCAAGGGCATCTGTGTCGATGCGCACGCCAGTGTGCTCCATGTCGGCGAGCACCTCGACGAGCGGCAGCTCGATGTCGTGGAGCAGATGCGCCATTTTCTCCTCCTCGAGTTTCTTGTCAAACACAGGCTTCAGCTCGAGGCATGCCGCGGCACGTGCGCAAGCCACCTTGGCTATATCCTCGATTTCAAGCGAGAGCACCGGGTTGAACTTGTTGGCCTTTGCCGTGGCGGGCAGCTGATAGTCGGGCAGAATTTTTTTCAGATATATCTCCGCCAGACGGTTTATTGAATGGCTCATCTCCGGTTGCAGCAGATAGTGCGCGATGGCGACATCATAGTAGGGCGCCGCTAATTTCTCAGCAATGTTGAGCGCCACCACCATATCGAATTTCAGGTTTATGCCCACTTTCTCCACAGTTTCCGATTTAAGGATGCGCAAAATGTCGAAAGCCGACTCCTCGGTGGCTTCAAGATAGAAAGCCTCGTCGGGGCTCAGTGCCACAGCGATGCCGGCAGGAACAGCCTCCATGGCGTTTGGCGCGGTGCAGACCATGTGGATTCCTATTGTTTTCTGCGACAACGCCTTGTCGACAAGCTCGTCGATGTTGGCATCGGTTGCGATGATCGTTTTGCAGGTATGCTCGGTTGGCGCAGGCTCCGCCTCTGCGGCTGCTGCGTCAGTCATGTCGTCGCCGAAGAGCGAAAGTTCGCCGAAAGCGGGCGCAGGCTTTGCCTCCGCCTTGTCGCCGAGCACGCGCGACAGCAACGAGCGGAACTCCAGTTTGCCGAAGATGTCGCGGATGGCGGCTTCGTCGACAGGGTGGCGGCTGTAAGCCTCCTCGTCGAATTCAATCGGCACTTCGGTGCATATCGTGGCGAGTTTTTTTGAGAACAGAATGTTGTCCACGTTTGACTCCACTTTGGTTTTCAGCGCGCCTTTCAGCTTATCGGTGTTGGCAATGAGATTCTCCACGCTGTCGAACTCCAGAATCAGTTTCGACGCCGTTTTCTCACCGACGCCCGGGCATCCGACAATGTTGTCCACCTTGTCGCCCATGAGCGCCAGAATGTCGATAACCTGTATCGGGCGGTTGATGCCGAACACGTCGCACACCTCCTTCTCGCCGCGCACCTCCGCAGGCTGTCCCTTGTAGCCCGGACGGTAGATTTTCACAGACGGGTCGACAAGTTGACTGAGATCCTTGTCGGGCGACATGATAAACGTTGAGAATCCGCGGCTGCGGCTCATCGTGGCAAGCGTGCCAATCACGTCGTCGGCCTCGTATCCTTCTTTTTCCACCACAGGGATTCCGTAAGCCCGTATAATGTCTTTGATGTATGGAACAGCCACCTTGATATCCTCCGGCGTAGCCTCCCGTCCAGCCTTATAGTCGGCAAACATCTCGTGGCGGAACGTTTTTCCCGCAGGGTCGAAACACACGGCGATATGCGTCGGGTTCTCCTTGCGCAGCACCTCCTCGAGCGTGTTTACAAAGCCGAAGATGGCGGAAGTGTTCATTCCCCCCGACGTGAATCGAGGAGAGTATTTCATTGCGTGGTATGCCCGGAAAATCAAGGCATAGGCATCGAGCAAAAATAATTTTTTCTGTTCCATATATTGTAGGTGAATAGTACTAATTAATATAAAAAAATCAATGATTCGGCATTAATTCACCGTGAAATTACAATTTTCGCAGAATAAATGATTACTTTTGTGTCTTAAAAATCGTTTTATGACGAATTTTGATGAAATAAGAGACCTGATATCATCCGATTTGGAGCGGCTGCAGAAGATAATAAAGCAGTCGCTCTCAAGCAATAGTCCGCTGCTCAATAAGATTGTAGACAAGTATTTGGAAACAAAAGGCAAGCAGATACGCCCGATAATCGTTGTGCTCAGCGCCAAGTTTTTCGGCGCCGAGGTGTCGGACGGTGTGCTCTGTGGCGCAGCGTCGGTGGAATTGCTCCACAATGCCTCTCTGATACACGATGACGTTATCGACGAGACCAAGCAGCGTCGCGGCCACGACACCATCAACAACACGTGGGACAACCATATCGCCGTGCTTGTCGGCGATTTCTTTGTCAGCAACGCCCTTGCCTGTGCCATCCGCACCAACGATTTCCGTGTGATAAGCACCATCTCCGAGCTCGGCAAGGAACTGTCGACCGGCGAGATTGACCAAATCGACGTTGCCAAGCATCATTCCATCGACGAGCAGACTTATTTCAGCATCATAAACAAGAAGACGGCATCGCTGTTCCAGAGTTGTGTGAAGGTGGGTGGATACTCTGTAGGTGCCTCCGACATCGACATCGCCAACCTGTCGAAGTTTGTGGAGCTGCTGGGACTGTCGTTCCAGATCAAGGACGACATCTTCGACTATTTCAAGGATGATGCCATAGGCAAGCCCACGGGCAACGATATGCGCGAGGGAAAGGTGACGCTGCCGCTGATTTACGCATTGTCGCGCACCGAGTCGCCGCGCCACGGAGAGATGCGTCGTCTTGCCGACTCCGACTCGCTTACCACCGAACAGATAGAGACGCTGATAGACTTTGCCAAGGCAGAGGGCGGAATCGAATATGCCTATGCCACGATGGAGCGTCTGCGCGCCGAGGCACGCAGCATCCTTGAGCCATATCCCGACAACGAAGCCAAGCGGGCATTCCTGTCGCTGTTCGACTACATAATCAAACGCCACCACTGATGTTGTTGCCGTATCTTGAACCGGGACGCCTCGAGGCAGGATGCGACGAGGCTGGGCGCGGATGCCTTGCCGGACCGGTGTTTGCCGCGGCGGTGATTCTGCCCGACGGCTACACCAACGACCTTCTCAACGACTCAAAGAAGCTTTCCGAGCATGCCCGCGACGCACTGCGTCCCGTGATAGAGCGCGACGCCCTGGCTTGGGCAGTGGGCATCGTTGACAACGATGAGATTGACCACATCAACATCCTTCAGGCTTCGTTTCTCGCCATGCACCGCGCCGTGGACGGCTTGTCGGTGCGTCCCGACTTTCTGCTTATCGACGGCAACCGTTTCCGTCCCTACGACGGCATCAGCCACCAATGCATTGTGAAAGGCGACGGCAAGATGATGAGCATCGCCGCCGCGTCGATTCTTGCAAAGACCCACCGCGATGAGTTTATGAAACGCATCCACGAGGAATTTCCGCAATACGGCTGGAACGTGAACAAAGGTTATCCCACGAAAGCCCATCGCGAAGCCATTGCGCGTTTCGGCGCCACCCCCTACCACCGCCACACCTTCCGCCTGCTCGCCGAGCCCTCGCTGTTCCCTGAGTTGTAGATCCCCTCGCTCGGTTGCTACAGACGCAACTTTCTTTTTGCAGTGTTTAACGACCTGCTCGTTGTGATTTGCTTTAAAATTCTTATCTTTGTTACTACAGATACAACTTACCACCAAGGGCACCAAGTATAGCAGTGTTGTGATTTGCTTTAAAATTCTTATCTTTGTTACTACAGATACAACCACCGGCGTTGCCATTGTTCATCATCATATGTTGTGATTTGCTTTAAAATTCTTATCTTTGTTACTACAGATACAACGCACTGATGCAGTCCACCACATTCCATCCGTTGTGATTTGCTTTAAAATTCTTATCTTTGTTACTACAGATACAACAAGCCGACAACGTTTTTCAAACCTACTCCAGTTGTGATTTGCTTTAAAATTCTTATCTTTGTTACTACAGATACAACTTCAAAACGTGGGTTGAAAAATCCGATTAGTTGTGATTTGCTTTAAAATTCTTATCTTTGTTACTACAGATACAACCACTTTGAATGGTTTCAGTCCTCATGATTGTTGTGATTTGCTTTAAAATTCTTATCTTTGTTACTACAGATACAACGCTGGCAAAAACGGTACATTCTTTGCGGTAGTTGTGATTTGCTTTAAAATTCTTATCTTTGTTACTACAGATACAACAATGGAGTTGCGATAACAAAGAACAAAGTAGTTGTGATTTGCTTTAAAATTCTTATCTTTGTTACTACAGATACAACGTAAGAGAAATTAAGGAGCAGAACAAAAGAGTTGTGATTTGCTTTAAAATTCTTATCTTTGTTACTACAGATACAACCAGCTTGTTCACCTTGTCGTCGGCTTCCAGTTGTGATTTGCTTTAAAATTCTTATCTTTGTTACTACAGATACAACAGGATGTGTGTAATGTGGTGTTGTATAGGCTGTTATGTGTAGTTGTAGAAATAAAAAAAGAAGGACTTTCTTGTAGGCGGAAGTGATTACTATTAGTGGATTTCATTTTCTGTTGAAGTGCGTTTCGGATTAGAAAAGTTCCAATTGAGTGCCAGGAGAGTAACTTGGTGCTGTTTTCTTTCCATAAAAAATGCTAATATTGCCAAATTGTTTATCAGTGATGCACATTATTCCCACCTTCCCATATTCAGGAAGTCTTGATGTCACTCTTTTGATATGGGTTTCGGCATTTTCTATGCTTGCGCAGTGCCTGATGTAGATTGAAAATTGAAACATTGAGAACCCATCCTGTATTAGATTCTTGCGAAACGCAGCATATGCCTTCCTGTCCTTCTTGGTTTCGGTGGGTAAGTCGAAAAATACCATTATCCACATAACTCTATATTGACTGATGCGTTCATCCATAAATTCTGTTATCTTGCAGGGTATGAGATTTTTCTAATCTCACCGTTGAAACATTTTGCCAAAGAAGCGGAAGTTTGGCTTGCGGCTACCATCAGAGGACTTTTCTTTCCGCCTATGGTTACATCAATTGTCGGAATGTTTAACAATTCTATCTTTATATGTTTGGTAAGAGACAGATTCTCCATTCCGTATTTTTTCACAATAGAAAAAACCAGCTCGTCGACATAAGGCCGATATGGTTCCATTATGTCGTCGGCAAGACAATAGGCATTGTATCTATTATGGTGATGAATCCCAAATGTTGGCAAGAGTCCGCTGCCCACAATGGCCCGAGCAATGACAGCCCGTAGAATAGCGTATCCGTAATTCAGAAGGTTGTTTGGAGGGATTCCGTTACGGTCGCGGGTGAATTTGTAGTCGGTAAATGGGGAGAAAATGTTTTTCCAATAAAAGACCGCCGCACGAGCTTCAAGATTGTCGGCATCTCCGCTTTTCACGTCGGTAGCCCATTTCATCATTCCGCGGATTTCAACGTTGGAGCATGCCGATAGCACTTTCGCTTGATTCTCAATTTTTGCCTTAACCGTTTGTTGCCAAAGTTGTTTTTTCAGAGGCGCGGAGGCTTCTATTTGGCTCGTGAAACGCTCTGTCTGAATGGAGTTTCCAGCCAGTGGAAGCAGCAATCCTGTGGGCATATTCTTGTCGTTGCAAGTGACCACCGCGCTGTTGTTGTCGAGCAAAGCGTTCAGCAGCGCGTGCGTCAGCGTTATTTGGCGATTGTCGAGGATGAGGATTCCGATGTCCTCGATAGGCTTTGTCATAATTGACTGTTGTTTGATAATGTCGGCAACATTGCCGGCCTTCTCAATTTCCGGCAATTTTATAACTATCTGTCCCTGTTTTAGGGAAAGATAGGCCGGATTGCTGAAATATAGAGTTTTTTTAATCATAAGCTGTGACGTCAGTATTCTCCGACAGCGACAATTTGCCCGATGTTGTTTACGCGGACTTTGATGATATTTTCAAGCGCTTTTAATGACTGCACATGTTTCCACGTAGTTCCATTTAGGGCGTTGTTGGCATCAACGGTGGTTTCTAAATGATGACGGAAATAGTAGTTGCTTGATGAAATCTTTTGTACACGGAAAAGATTCGGGCTTATGATTTTGTTGTTGTCGGGGTTGAGCAGGTCGATTTCTGCAGGATTGAACCCCGTCTTCTCATTAGGAAAAACGAAGTATTCATTTTTCTTAATGGAGAATAAGAATTTCCATCCTTTGTCGGCGTTGAAATTCCGGTCTACGGCAGGTTGCTTATGTATAACTCTATTTGTCGCGATATAGAAAGGAACTGCCTGCTCTTTTATATTGCCGTCAGCGTCTTTGTATATCGCAATGTGATGGTTGTTGCCTGGGACAACAAAATCGGAAGGAATTTTATTTCCGTCGGAGTTGAGGATAGGTCGACCCATGTTGTTGCGCTTGTGGCGAATTGGGACTCCAGAGATACCGGTTTTGATGGTGACTTTCTTTATGGCAATGCCTTTTTCTTTATTCAGCCAAATTGGATTTTCATCTATGTTGGAGAATGCTTTTTGAGGGTCTTCTCCAAATTCGTAGAACCTGTCGGTTAAGATGCGTCTGATTTTAGCATCCAATATCTGTGCGATTTTAGTCTTGTCGAGTTTTATGTCGACAGCGATTCTTTGAGTGAAAACAGGCTTAGGAACAACGGTTTTCACTTTGACAGGGACAGTGTCGGAATGGGAATCGTCAACGTATATCGGATTCTTTGTGATTGAGTTCTTTCGAGAGAAAGCCAGAGAGGCATTGCCGTCAAATTCTTCAATCCGTTTCATCAGAGCTTGGCGATATGACTTGTCGGCAACCGTCATGATTTTGTCGGTGTCAAAAGAAGAATTTACAGATTCAAGTTTTGTTTCATATTGCTTTACACAGCCGTAAGTCGTTTCATTAAACAATTGTCCGCGTGGAGTGAGTTCTACAATCTTTGTCCCTTTGCCGTTTTTGGTCATATAGGAGTTGCGTGTCGCAACTTTATTTTTGGCTTTGTGCGAAACGAAAATGTCATTCAGTTGCCTTTTAGCCTCCGCTCGGAATTCGTCTAAAGGCAAAGGCGGATTGAAACACAATTTTCCGTCTTTGTTGCGGTGCAACTCTTTTTGTTGAATTGCATAAATGGCGTTGCCCTTATCGCTTCTGGCATTAAGATTGTTCAGAAACTGAATGAAAGAAGGTTTTGTAAAAGCGACAGTGAGGGCGTCCATCGCGTGGTGTCGATGGTCGTTGCGTTTTGTCCAATCTTTGATTTTGTAGATTCTTCGTCCGTCTTTGTCTTGTATTGTTTCAGTCAGATTCAGAGCCTTGTATTTTTCCCAATTAAGTTCCTTCATCACGTCGACCAATTGCCAATCTTCGCGCAGACGAGCAGTGATTGCTCCTGACGACGCAACCACTTTGCGTGTGGCTGGTTCGAGAATTTCCATAGCTTTCCGGGAAATGTATTGAGTTTCGCGGATGTCCCTGTTTATGAAGTCGGTGGGAATCTCAGTCTCCGACATTAAAAGATATTTGTGTTTGGTTCGGCTTATTTTGCCATTTTTCAGCAAATCGTCGATACGTTTTTTATACTGGACGGCATAGTCTTCACCGAATTCAGATAAGATATAATCGTATGCCGTTTGATTGCTTTTGTTTTGATTAATGTTGTGAAATTCCAATGTCTTGTTTGACAAAGAATCATCAAACAGTCTGGCTTGCGGGATGATATGCTCAATCTCAATCTCTTTGCTAAATAGAATGTCATCTGTTATGAGAGATTGGGAATATAGAGTCTTGAAGCCAGTGTGCTCAAGTTCCTTGTACAGCTTGTATCTGACAATGTCATTTCTGCTCGGATTCTGGATGCCGAATCGCTCTTGCAATAATTTCCGGATTGAATTGTTTTCTTTTTCATTGGCATTGTTGGCAGAGTTTAATTTTGCCCGCTCGTCAGCGCTCTTTTTTAATTCACGAGCCAGTTCTATGCGGATTTCATCAGGGTTGCCGTATGTTGATATCAAGGCATTCGTTATGTTGATTAATTGGTTGAGGATTTTTTCAACGACAGGCTGGCGCAGAGAATTGCGTGGCAGCAAGTCAATCTGGCTGACTAAGACTTTGTTGAGAATGTCCTGTTTTGTAAGCGACCGTTTTGAGTGGTTGTATCCGGCAGCATTGCAGGCGTCGCTGTATTGCAATCCATTTCGCAAGTGTGGAAGTATGCGCATTATGGCTTTTGCACTTAGATTACCGTAGTCGTTGTCAAACGATATTTTCGACATAATTGATGCGTATTCCTTGCTGAATCCGTATCTTCTTTGCAATTTCTTGATCAAAGAAGAGTCTCCGGTTTTGGAATTGTCGCCGGTGTAAGAATAAAGCAGATGCCACAGTCGATAAATAGGGCATGTCTTTAAAGAAGGACTGTCGGTAGGGCAGTCTAATGACAGGATCTCAGTACTTATCCCCAACATCTTGAAAATAGGCTCGATTATAAGCATTGTGTCTTTAAAAGATGCCTTATTTAAGTTGTTGTTGTCGTGTCCGCTTTGCAGAATTATTTCCTTGAATGCGTCAAAAATGGCAGAAATTGTGGTGTTGCCTTGAATCTCTTTGTAATTCAAGGAGCATTTGGAATCTTTGTGTAATAATTTTAGAATCTCAGCGCAAGTGAGTTTCTTCCGAATTGACAGCTCTTCGAAAAGGATTTGCCGCTCATAGGAGGAGAGACTGAGCTCTTCACCGTAAATATTTGAAATCTTAAGGTTGTTGATAGTTTGCCAGATTTTGAATTCTTGGAAAATTGGCGATGATTTTGGGCATACTTTTGGGCCGAATTCAATAATTTTCTTTTTGCCGTCGACAGTTATTTCCCTCTTCTGTTTCTCAAATTCACAAATGGCAATGTTGCTTTTTTGAGATTTCAGGTCGCGTTGGAAAAATATAATGATGTCTCTGATTATGTGTAGCCTTTCTGGAGTCAGTTCTTTATGAAATCTTGCCTGGGTTTCCCAAATACGGTTGAATTCATCCTCATAGTCCTGACGGTAGAAGACTTGTCCTTTCAGTTTGTTGTTCGGATTTCTGTCCAATTGAGACATCAGGTACTGACCGATTGTTTGATTGTTGATAAACAGCTCCTTGCTCCGGTCGCTGATGTCCCCGAGGTATCCACTTGAATTTCTGATTTCAGAGCTGATTTTTTCCAGGACTAAAGCCAATTCTTCAAGCCTGATTTGTTGCGTTGCAGCTTGCGCTCTTAAACAATACAGTTCTCTCTTTTTCTCTGAAGGGCTGCCTTTTTGCTTGATGCGTTGCACATCTTGTCCGTCTAAAATGATGTCGCAGTTTTTGGCTTTTAGAAGAGAGCCTGTGTCGATATTCTTTAGGTGAGGGTAGAATTGCGTCTGGCAGTCAACTATTTTATTGAATTCGTTGATTAGGTCGGAACGATAAAAAGGAGGAATGTATTGAATCCCTTGTTTTAGATTGTTGAATACATACTCTCCTGGGGTTAAGTGACTTTGATACAATTTCTTTGCAATGTCTATGTTGTCAATAGCCCCATTGTCGTTTGGTTGAGCTTTCCTGTTGCTTTTATATCCACGCTTTTTGTTTATCATCAATAGTACACGTGACAATTCTTCAAGAGTGATTTCTTCGGTTGCGGCTTTTGCGCGCAGGCGAAGTGTTTCAAACGTGGTGTTTGAGCCATTCTCGCAGAGAACGGTGTCAGGAGATATGAATTTGAATCGTATTAAACTTTTTATAAGCTCTTTCCTTCTCTGCTTGTATCTGGAAAGGTTCAGCCTCATGCCGTGGGCCAATCTCCTGTTTGCATTGGTCGTGATTGGTTTTCCTTTTTCGAAGTTTGTTTTTTCATCGGTTGTTAAAGGATTTACGCGGACGCCAAGTTTTAAGATTCTTGACGCTTCTGTATCGTTTTCTTTTTCTTGGACAACGGCCCATCCAATGCTTGTGGAGCCAAGGTCAAAACCAAATATAAGTTTCATAACTAATCGGGTGTTTTCAATGTTATTGTTTTTTTGTTTGCAAGGTAGTAATTTTTTTTGAAAAAAAGTTGGAAAAGTCGTTGAAAAGTGCCAAATTTGCGGTAGAATTTTAAGCAAATCACAATAAGGAGCCTGGCTCCGTTGTGAAAACATTAGGAATTTCCATCAGCCTTAAAACGGTGGATGCGCCTGCGGTAAATGCTGCAGGCGTTTTTTTATTAATTGAAAAGGGATAGGGGTAAAGCCAAAAAGTTGCAAATAGGGCATAAAAATTCACAAAAATGTGATTTACATGGCAAATAAGTCGTAAATTTATGGCGGAAAAACAAAAACTCAATTACCTATGATGAAAAAAATCTTTCTTGTTGCTGGACTTCTTTTGGCCGGCGCAATGACAACCAACGCAAAAACAGCTGTCGACCGTATGGACCCACCGATGTGGTGGACAGGGATGGAAAACCAGCAGCTGCAGATAATGGTTACGGGCGAGGGCATACGCGACGCTGTGCCGTCGGTCGACTGCCCTGGCGTGAAACTTGACTCCGTGGCGCGCCTCGACAGCCCGAATTATCAGTTTCTGTATCTCACCATCGGCAGCGACGCCAAACCTGGAACTGTCGACATCACGTTTGCCAGCGGCAAGCGCAAAATCAAGAAGCAATATGAACTGCTTGCCCGTCAGGGCGACGGAGCAAGTCACGAGGGTTTTGACTCTTCCGACGTGCTTTACCTGATGATGCCCGACCGCTTTGCCGACGGCGGCGACGTGAAGCATCAGTCTACCAATTTCGACTACCGCATAGACCGGACGAACCCGGGCGCGCGCCACGGCGGCACGCTGAAGGGCATCTCCGACCATCTCGACTATCTTGAGGAACTGGGCGTCACGGCAGTGTGGCTCACTCCTGTGCTTGAGAACGATATGCCCGGTGGCTGCTATCACGGTTATGCCACCACCGACTATTACCGTGTGGATCCGCGCTTCGGAAGCAACGACGACTACCGCCGCTTGATTTCAGAATGCCACAGCCGTGGTATCAAGGTGGTGATGGACATGATTTTCAACCACTGCGGACTCTACCATCCGTGGCTCTACGACCTTCCCAGCCACGACTGGCTTAATGCCCAGCCGACAGCCGACGGCATCAGAAGCGTGCAGCAGGCAAATTTGACAGGCAAGAGAAATGCCGCCGTCGACTCGTTGCTGCTCACCAACTTCCGGCTTAACACGGTGCATGATCCTTATGTGAGCCAATACGACTTCAAGCACACCGTCGACGGATGGTTTGTGTCGGGTATGCCCGACCTCAATCAGCGCAACCCCCACTTGATGACATATCTTATCCAAAACTCCATCTGGTGGATTGAGTATGCCGGAATCAACGGCATCCGCATGGACACCTATCCGTATGCCGACATGGAGGCTATGGCGCGTTGGAACCGCGCCGTGGCACGCGAGTATCCGCGGTTCAACATCGTTGGCGAAAGCTGGCTTGAAAACGAGGCGAGCATTGCGTATATGCAACGCGGCAACAAGTTGAACCCAGTCAATACAGAATTGCCAACGGTGATGGATTTCCCGTTGTGCTTGATGGCGCAGCAAGCGTTTGGCGAACAGACAAAATCAGGAAGCGACGGACTCAACCGCCTGTTTAACCACCTTGCGCTCGACATGCTTTATGCCGACTGCAGCAGGTTGCTGACGTTCTACGACAACCACGACACAGACCGTTTCCTCTTAGAGGAGCCGTCTGACCTTGCCCGCTGGAAACAGGCGCAGGCATTCCTTCTGACCACCCGCGGCATTCCGCAGATATACTATGGCACAGAAGTGCTGATGCACGGCAGCAAGGCTGTGACCGACGGCTATGTGCGCCTCGACATGCCAGGCGGATTCCCAGGCGACAGCGTGTCGGTGTTTACCGCCGACGGACGCACGCCGCTCCAGCGCGACGCGTTCAACTTCATGAGCCGTCTGCTCCATTGGCGCCAAGGCAACAAAGCCGTGTCGGCAGGCACATTGCGTCATTTCATGCCGTCCAACCAGCTCTACGTCTATGAGCGCACCAACGGCGACCGTCGCTTCATCGTGCTGATGAACGGCACCGATGGGCCTCTCTCCGATGTTGACATGAGCCGATATGCCGAAATCATGCGTCCCGGTGACACTTTCCGCGACGTGATTACCGGCGATGCCGTGACCGTCGCGCCGCACATGTCGTTCCCCGCACGCGCCACTTTGGTGCTCGAATAGCCATCGCGCCGCATAGGAATACAGCAAGAAGACGCCGACTCCGTTATGGAGCCGGCGTCTTTCTGTTGGCGCGCAGGCATTAGGGAAAAGGAACGATGCGTGGTTAAACATTGTTAATTCGGTAAAAGATGTTTACACACACCGCCAATTCATGGGATTTATGTTTAACTTTGAATGTTAAAATAATGGGAAAATAAAATAAAAATGAAGCGGATTAAGCATATCATTCTGATAATCTTACTGCTGTCTGTCGGATTCGCCGACAGACAACCGGTGAAAGCAGTGACGGCGTCAGACAGCGTTGTCGACACCACCGTCGACTCGCTTTCTGTGAAAATGGATTCAGCCATCAGGCAGTTTGTGTCGAGCCGTGCCATGACAGGAGCCACAGTGGGCGTCTGCGTGATGGATTTGCGCACAGGCACACCAGTTGCGTCCTATAATCTTGAGCGGCAAATGATACCGGCGTCGGTGATGAAAATTGTCACATCGTCGGCAGCGTTGAAGCAACTCACCCAGAACTTCCATTTCCGCACGCGTCTGAAATATACAGGCACTATCGACAAAAACGGAACGCTCAACGGCGACATTGTCATCGAGGGCGGCATTGACCCGACGCTTGACTCCAAGCATTTCCCCGACCGCGAAACCTTTGTCTCCGCCGCTGTTGAAAACATCAAACTGTGGGGCATAAAAGCTATCAAAGGCAACATCCGCCCGGAGGAAAAGATACAGCCGCACAACGCCGTGCCCAAAGATTGGCTCGACGACGACGTGACGGAAGACTATGGCGCGGGAGTGCATTCGATAAACTACAACGACAATCTGTTCTCGCTGATTATCGACACATCGAGCGGCCGCGCCCTTGTGGTCGACACCGTGCCGCATCTGCGTTCGATACAGATAGACAACCGGATGACGGTGGTGAATCGCGGCAGATTCAGCCCTATCGTGCAACGCAAGAAAAACAACAACCGAATCACGCTTAGCGGAGCTATGCGCCGCATGCAGGAGCCGATAGAAGTGGTCACAACGATGCCGCATCCAGCCGTAGGTTTGTGTGCCGATGTGAGAGAGACACTCGAGAGCGAGGGCATCCCCGTTGAAGGAAAGAAGGTGAGTGCAAGCGACAGCGATGCCATGCAAATCCTGTCGTACGAGTCGCCGGTGCTGCCAGAGATTCTGAAATCGTTGCTTTTCCGCAGCGACAACATGTATGCCGAGTCGGTGCAGCGCAAATTGGGCGAGAGCATCTACGGCGATCCGAAGCGTGAGTATGGCGAGAAGGCAGTGACCAAGATAGTAGAACAATGGGGCATCAACATAGACAAGGTGACTCTCTATGACGGCAGCGGATTGAGCCGCACAAACCGGATGACACCTCTGTTTCTGGCAAGCGTGCTGCGCTCGGCCGCACTCGACTGGCAGACCGGCGACCTTTTCCCGACATTGCTGCCACGATGCGGCGTTGACGGAACGGTGCGCAACCTGCTAAAAGGCACGTGCCTGTCGGGAAATATCGCATTGAAGTCGGGCAGCATGACCGGCGTGAGATGCTATGCAGGCTATTACCCCGCCGAGCGTCCGCGCTACTCCGTAGTGCTGCTTACAAACAATTTCCACTGCACCTACGAACAACTGAAATCATCGATAGAACGGCTGATGGTGGGGATGTTTGAATTGTATCAGGACACTATTGACAAACGACAAAATACTCCTCAATTATGAAAACCGACATAAGAAAAATGATTGCCGAGGCTTACGAACTCGAGGGACTTCTGCTCCTCGCTGACAATCGTGGCGCCGACACTCCGGAATATGTGTTTACGGCAATAGGAGAGAAGCTCGACAGGTTGCAGATGCTGCTTGGCGAAAGAGAAGGCGATGAGGGCGAAGAAATGCAGGAAGACGCCTGTATGGTGGAGAATGACGTGGCCGATGCCGGAAGCGAAGAGCCGGTGGTGGACGCGCCTGAAAGCGAAGAGCCGGAACCAGAGCCGGAGGAAGACGTGGCGGAAGTGACGGCAGAGCAAGTTGCCGACGGCGAATATGACAATGAGCAGGAGCCTATGGTCGAGCTCGTGCTTGACGATGAACCCACCGCAGAACCCGACGCGGAGACACCGAACGTTGCGGATGAAACAGAAGACGTCGAGGCAGAGGATAATATAGAAGAAGAGCCGGAAGCGAATGAAAAGGCATCCGACGACAGCGAGCCTCTGCGTCTTGACGAAAAACTGCAGCGCAGCCGTTCGAAAGACCTTAAATCAGCGTTCTCGCTCAACGACACATTCCGTTTCCGCCGCGAACTTTTCGGCAACAGTGCCGCAGAGATGACCGACGCCCTCCATATGGTGGAGGCAATGCATTCGTTTGACGAGGCGGAAGATTATTTCTATGGCGATCTTGGATGGGACCGCGAATCGGACGACGTGAAAGAATTTATGGCGATAATAAAAAATCATTTTCTATAGCGATGGCACAGAAACCCACAGCGGAAGCCGGCATACTCTATGTGGTGCCGACGCCGGTAGGCAACCTTGACGATATGACCGTCAGAGCGGTGAATGTGCTCAAGGAAGTAGACGTTATTCTTGCCGAGGACACACGCACCAGCGGAGTACTGATGAAGCATTTCGGCATCGAGACGCGTATGCAGAGCCATCATAAATTCAACGAGCATGAGACGGCGGCAGGCATAGCCCAGCGTTTGAAAGGCGGAGAGCGCATAGCCCTTGTGTCGGATGCCGGCACTCCGGCCATCTCCGACCCCGGTTTTATGCTTGTGCGCGAATGCCGTCGTGTGGGCGTCAAAGTGGAGTGCCTTCCCGGCGCCACAGCCTTTGTTCCCGCGCTTGTCGACAGCGGCCTGCCATGCGACAAATTCTGCTTTGAGGGATTTTTGCCACAAAAAAAAGGCCGTTCCACACGCCTTGCCGAACTGAGCGTAGAGCCTCGTACAATTGTGTTCTACGAATCGCCGCTCCGCTTGGTTAAAACCCTGACACAGATGGTAGAAGCCTTTGGCCAGGACCGAGAGGCAAGCGTCAGCCGCGAAATCTCAAAACTGCACGAAGAGACCTGCCGTGGCACCCTTTCTGAACTTTGTGAACATTTTTCCGTGAACGAACCGCGAGGAGAGATTGTTATAGTAGTGTCGGGCAAGAAAGAAGAAAAAAGCGCCGGCAAAAGAGATAAGTACGCACATTTTAAAACCGAAAAAAAACAGAATCTACTATGAAGAAGATGATGATTCTCGCCCTTGCGCTTACAGGTGCGCTCGTGGCATGCAACGGCAACAAAGAGCAAAAAGACGCTCTTGCCGACACTACGCAACCCGACATCTCGAAAGTTGAGGGACAGCGCGACAGCTTGATGAACCTTATTGGCGACATCAGCCAGAACCTTCTCGAGGTGAACCGTATGGAAAACATCCTTGTGAGCGGCGATTTCAAGGACACTCCCGACAAGCGTCAGGAAATCATAGCCAACATCAACGCACTCCGTCAGGAGCTTGACGCACGCAAGCAGGCGCTGGAGGAACTTGAGAGCAAGTTGAAAAGCTCAAACGGATATTCTGCAAAATTGCAGAAAACCATAGAGTCGCAGAAGCAACTCATTGATGAGCAGTCGCAAAAAATTCAGCAGCTTGAGGCAGCATTGGCAGATGCGAATGTGAAAATCTCAGATTTGAACAAGAATGTGGAAGATTTGAACACACAAGTGTCGACCGTGACAGAGGAGCGCAACGCAGAGACACAGCGTGCCGACAAGGTCACCGACGAACTCAACATCTGCTACTATGTTTGCGGAAGCAACAAGGAGCTGAAAGAACACAAGATTCTGGAAAAGAAATTCTTGGGCAAGACAAAGACCATGGAGGGCGATTTCGACCGCTCTTACTTCACAAAAGCCGACAAGCGCAAGCTCACAGAAGTGAAGACTTACGCCAAGAAGGCGGAGCTGAAGACATCACATCCAGCTGGATCATACTCGATTGAGACGGTTGGCGGAACAGTGGTGATAAAGATTAAGGATGCAAAGAAGTTCTGGGAAAAATCGAATTTCCTTGTAATCCAGACTAAGTAATACTCAACATTCCCCATTTTTATAGAAATCCAGTGGTGCCAGGCATGAGAATGTCTGGCACTACGATTTTTTTCGATCAGGTTTTTCTGCAGGCCCCGTTTATTGACGGAAAAATTTTGGATGTAGAGAAATAATTGTCGGAATATTTGCGGGTTACGAAATAAAAGAGTAATTTTGTGCGCTAATTCCGAAAAGGCTCAGAGAAGAGAAGCGCAGGTGCGCGTCCGCCTCACGGACATAATTGTTAAAGTTTCTATTTTAAATGTACGCAATTGTAGAAATTCAGGGACAGCAGTTCAAGGCAGAAGCCGGCAAGTACTTGTATGTCCACTATCTCGGCGAGAACGTAAAAGAAGGCGATTCAATTGATTTCGACAAGGTTCTCTTGATTGATGCCGACGGTGACGTTAAAGTTGGTGCTCCTACCGTAGAAGGAGCAAAAGTTGTTTGCGAGGTGAAACGTCCCCTCGTGAAAGGTGACAAGGTTCTTGTATTCAAGAAGAAACGTCGCAAAGGCTATCGCCGTTTGAACGGTCATCGCCAATGCTTCACCCAAGTAGAGATTAAAGACGTAGTTGCATAACCACTAAAAGTTTAAAGAAATGGCACATAAAAAAGGTGTAGGTAGTTCTAAGAACGGACGTGAATCGGAAAGCAAACGATTGGGCGTCAAAATCTTCGGTGGTCAATTTGCTAAAGCAGGCAACATCATCAAACGTCAACGTGGCACAGTTCACCATCCGGGTTTGAATGTTGGCATGGGTAAGGACCACACATTGTTTGCGTTGGTAGACGGTACAGTCAACTTTACAGAAGGTAAAGGCGGCCGCAAGTTTATCAATGTTCAACCATTGGACGCTGGCAACAATTAATCAGCGCCTTGGGTTGACCCAGGAACAACAAGCATAAAATGGCGGTTGCATTTGCAGCTGCCATTTTTTTATTACAACAATTTATATCAGCATATATGACTAAACAGAAACCATTATATTTGTTTCATCTGCTTGCGTTGTGCATAGTGTGCGTGTGGGGTACCACATTTGTGTCGACCAAAACGCTTATCAGCAACGGACTGACGCCCACGGAAATATTCATCTACCGATTCGCACTTGCTTATATCTGCGTTTTGTTTATGGCGCCTCGTCGGCTTTTTGCCGACACGTTTGCCGATGAGATGAGGATGATTGCCGCTGGACTGACGGGAGGCTCTGTGTATTTTATCACGGAAAACACCGCGCTCGGCATGATGCAGGCCACCAATGTGGCAATCCTTATCAGTGTCACGCCGCTGCTTGCCACGCTTGTGGGAATGGCGGTGTTCCGTTCGGAACGCACAAAGCGTCCGGAACGCGTGATTCTCGGCTCTGTAGTCGCTATGGCAGGCGTTGTCGTTATTTTGTGGAACGGCGGTGACTTCGCAGCGTTCAATCCTTGTGGCACCGCTCTTACGTTTTCAGCGGCGCTGTCGTGGGCTGTCTACAGTTTGTTTGTCAAAAAGCTGTCGCAACGTTATGACAATGTGTTCATTTCGCGCAAGGTGTTTGGCTACGGACTGCTCTCCATGGCTGTGTGGGTGCCGTTTTTCCACCCAGTGAGTTTCCGTTTCGAACAGTTGCTGGTCCCGACGGTGTTTTTCAATATCCTGTTTCTCGGACTTGTGGCGTCGATGCTTTGCTTCACTCTGTGGAATGCCGTGGTGCGTCATTTGGGAATGGTGCGCGCGTCCAACTATATAAATTTCAACGCTGTAGCAACTTTTGTTGCAGCGTTTCTGATACTTGGCGAACACGTCTCTGCGGTGGCTCTTGTGGGTTCTGCCGCTGTGATTTTCGGAGTCTGGCTCGCGGAGGGGAAATAGTGGTCTAAAATTCCGATAAAATGGAATGGCGGAAATATAGAACACTTCCAGATCCATTCCGATAGCGTGAGCATTGGAAAAAATGCGCTACTTTGCATCAAATAAATTCAGCTATGGGCAAAGGAATGACAATGGCGTCGGAGAGATTAGGCAATATTGAAGACTTGTCGTATAAAGATGACATCTCGCTTTTCGCAGATAGGAGAGTACAGTCAGATGCAGCCGTTTAGACTCAAATTTTTCGTGTTGCTTGTGTGTCTTAACGGGCATGGCTCACTTGACATCAACGGGGTGGACTATCGTGTCGATGCCGGCAAGATGTTTGTGTGCAAGCCACATATAATTGTTGAAAAGAGCAGTGTGTCGCTCGATTTCGAGTGTCGCGGCATGGCGCTTTCGTCCAAGTTTCCTCCTGCCGACATCAAGATGCTGTGATGCAGGCATCAGAGGTCATCAACCGATGCATCATCGACGATGTGCGCCGCCTGCTCCATAATTCCGACAAGAGCGTCAAGGAAATATCCAACGAACTCGGATTTCCCAATCTGTCGTTTTTCGGCAAATATGTGAAAAGAATGCTCGGAATGTCGCCGAAGGCCTACCGCAAGTCGCTCGGCGTTATTGCCGGCGAATGATTGCCGAAAGAATCCGTCCGGAGTTGATGCCCAATGTCCTGGCGGAGAAAAACCGTTGAGGCTCGCATTTGGTGCATAACCCCGACAACGAGATGTTGGCATTTGGGACGCCGGCGCTTTCCATAAGCCAGCGGTTGGCTTCCGCCAGATCTATATGGGCTTTACCGGTGACTGGGTTTCGCCATACGATGTCGTTGAGGGAGAAGGCTCGTTTGGCAAATTCAGCCACCACTTCGTCGCCCACCTCAAAGCAGCGTTGGCAGATTGATGCCCCCACCACAGCCTCTATTCCGCATCTGTCGGCGCCTTCATCGACCATCGTTTCTATGGCATTTGCCACGATCCCTTTCACGGAGCCCTTCCAACCGGCGTGGACAGCGGCAATCAGCCCGCTCTTAGGCTCGCACAGCAATATAGGCACGCAATCGGCGGTGAACACGCCTATTGCTACATTCGGGAGTCGTGTGACAAGCGCGTCGACATCGGTCGGCGGAGTCGGCGGAACGCTGTCGATAACGGCGACGTTGGTGCTGTGGGTTTGCCGCGCCGTGACAATGTGTTCTGTGCCGAGCAGAGTGCGCAGGCGCTTGAGGCAATCATCGACGTGCGCCGGGTTGTCGCCCGTATATCCGCAGCAGTTGAACTCGGAGTAGGGCGAAAAGCAGTCGGCAGCGCCGCGCTCTGTTGAAAAAGCGTCGATGCTGCCGACATTATGATTGAAGTGAAGCTGGCTAATCATCTTTGAAATCCTCTTCCCAATATTCGTCAGGCCACTCAACGTCCCAAGTCTCTTCCTCCGTGTCGTCACCGCCTTCCTGCTCAATCACGAAGTTGTCTTCCTCCTGCACGCGGTGCGTGATGTCGAGGTCGCGGTGCGTGATGCGCGTCGGGATGCGGTTGTCCTCATCGTTGATTGTGCGCCACAACACGTCTTTCAGCTCCGCCAGTCCCAGTCCTGCCACCGATGATATAAACACCGTTTCCACGCCTTTCGGAAGGTGTTGCTGCATCTCTGCAATCAGCTCGTCGTCGAGCATGTCGCATTTTGTGATGGCAAGCACGCGTCCCTTGTCGGCCAAATCGGGGTTGAAGCGTTCCAGCTCGTTGAGCAGTACCTCATATTCGCGGCAGATATCGTCGGCGTCGGCAGGAATCATGAACAGCAGCACGGCATTGCGCTCGATGTGGCGCAGGAACCGCAGTCCGAGGCCTTTGCCCTCGCTTGCACCCTCGATGATGCCGGGAATGTCGGCCATTACAAACGACTGCGCTCCGCGATATCCCACGATGCCGAGGTTTGGCTCGAGAGTCGTAAACGGATAGTCGGCAATCTTAGGCTTTGCCGCCGATATTGCAGACAGCAGGGTTGATTTGCCAGCATTCGGGAAACCGACAAGTCCGACATCGGCAAGAAGTTTCAGCTCGAGGATGATTGACTTTTCGATGGCAGGTTCGCCAGGTTGCGCATAGCGCGGAGTGCGGTTTGTGGCAGATTTGAAATTCCAGTTGCCAAGACCTCCGCGTCCGCCTCTGAGCAGCTTCACTTCCTGCCCGTCGTCGGTCACCTCGCAGAGGAATTTGCCGTTCTCAGCGTCGTAAACCGCCGTTCCGCACGGCACTTCGATAATCTTGTCCTCTCCGTCCTTTCCAAAGCTGCGGCATTCTCCGCCCGGCTGTCCGTCGGTGGCGAAAATGTGCCGTTGATATTTCAGGTGGAGCAGCGTCCACAGGTTGCGGTTGCCACGCAGAATGATATGTCCGCCACGTCCGCCGTTTCCACCGTCGGGGCCGCCTTTCGGCACGTATTTAGCGCGATGGAAATGGCATGAGCCGGCACCGCCTTTGCCGCTTCGGCAAAGGATTTTGACGTAGTCTATAAAGTTTGAGCCTGCCATAATTATAGTATGCTATTCGTTACTTGCAAATTCCATTAAATAAGCCTTGATGAATCCGTCGATGTCGCCGTCCATCACCCCGTTCACGTCGCTTGTCTGCCAGCCAGTGCGATGGTCCTTCACGCGGCGGTCGTCAAACACGTAGCTGCGTATCTGCGAGCCCCATTCGATTTTCTTCTTTCCGGCTTCGATTTTCGCCTGTTCCGCCATTCGGCGTTGCAGTTCCATGTCGTAGAGTTGCGACCGCAGAAGTCGCATCGCATTCTCGCGGTTGTCGAGTTGCGAGCGCGTCTCGGTGTTCTCGATGAGAATCTCGCGCGTCTCACCGGTGTCAGGGTCCTTGTAGTTGTAGCGCAACCGCACGCCCGTCTCCACCTTGTTTACGTTCTGACCTCCGGCACCACCGCTTCGGAACGTGTCCCAAGTGATGTCGGCGGGATTGATTTTCACTTCGATTGAATCATCGACAAGCGGAGTGACAAACACCGAAGCAAACGACGTCATGCGCTTTCCCTGCGCGTTGAAAGGCGACACGCGCACCAGCCGGTGCACACCGTTTTCGCTCTTCAGGTATCCGTAAGCCAAGTCGCCCTCCACCTGTATGGTGACCGACTTGATGCCTGCTTCGTCGCCCTCCACAAGGTGTATGATCGACGTCTTGTAGCTGTGTTTCTCGCACCATCGCAGATACATGCGCATCAACATCTGTGCCCAGTCCTGGCTCTCTGTGCCTCCCGCGCCCGAATTTATTTTCAGGACTGCGCCGAGTTTGTCCTCCTCGCGTCGCAGCATGTTGCGCAGTTCCACGTCTTCAAAGCGTTCGATGGTCTTCTGATACATCTCGTCGAGTTCCTGCTCAGTGACCAGACCCTCCTTCACGAAATCAAACCCCAGTTTGAGCTCGTTGACCATCTTTTCTATATCCTCGTAGCTGTCAATCCAGTAGTGCAATTCCTTCACTTTGCGCATCTGCTTCTCCGCCGCCTTCTGGTCGTCCCAGAAATTGGGCACGTGCGTGCGCAGTTCCTCTTCTTCGACTTCTATTTTCTTCGAGTCGACGTCAAAGATACCTCCTCAACGCCAACATGCGTTCTTCTGTCTCTTTTAATTGTTCTTGCGTAATCATCCTAATATACAAATTTTCTGCGAATTTCGCAATTTTCCGTCACATCTGCAAATTCCGTATCTTTTTCTTTGGCATTTCGCGTCAAAGTGTCTACCTTTGCGATAGAAAATGCGGTAGTAGCTCAGTTGGTAGAGCATCAGCTTCCCAAGCTGAGGGTCGCGAGTTCGAGCCTCGTCTACCGCTCCAACAGCCAAGCCGGGACATCTGTCGCCGCCCGGCGTGGCTGTTATATTTCAGTGAAAAGTTATTTCAAGTCGGCGATTAGCTGGCGCGCGGCAGTTTCGGCGCTGTCGTTAGAGCCGAGGCGCTGTCTGACGGCTTTGTAGCCATCGAGCATAGCGCTCCGTTCAGGGCTGTCGGCAAGCAACGGCGCGAGGTGGGCGGCGATGTTGTCTGGGTTGCATAGGTGGAGCAGCAGTTCGGGCACCACTTCTTTGTCGGCGATAAGGTTTGGCAACGACACGAATCTCACTTTCAGAATGTGTTCAAACAGCTTGTATGACAGTTTTGAGCCGTTTGCCCTGTAGCATACCACCTGCGGCGTGCCGATTGCTGCGGTCTCAAGAGTCGCCGTTCCCGATGTCACCAATGCGGCTTGGGAGTGGGCGAGCAGCGGATAGGCAGCGTCGTAGATTATCTTCATTCCTGGAACCACCGACTCGTAGAAGCCCCTGTCGACATTAGGCGCGCCTGCCACAATGGCCTGCACGTTTGGAAACCGGCTTGCGGCTTCAGCCATTAGCGGAAGGTTGTTGCGGATTTCTCCAAGCCGCGACCCCGGTAGCAGTGCAACGGTCGGTCTGTCGTTGTCAAGCCCGTTGGCGCGGAAGAATTCCTCTTTTGACGGCATTGTCAGCATCGCCTCCGCTATCTCGTTGGCTGTTGGGTTGCCCACATAGTCCACACGGTAGTCGTGGCGTGCGAAAAATTCAGTTTCGAACGGCAGTATAGAGAAAACTTTCTTGACGTATTTCTTTATCGACTTTACGCGCCATTCCTTCCATGCCCATACTTTCGGAGAAATGTAGTAGTAGACCGGGATTCCGATATTGAACGCGTATTTAGCTATTTTCAGATTGAACGACGGGTAGTCGATGAGAATAAGTGCGTCGGGGCGGAATTCGGCAATCGCCTTCTTTGCCCGTTTCATGTTGCCGAGGATTGTTGGCAGATGGCGCAGCACCTCGGAGAACGCCATAAAAGCCATCTCCTTGTAGTGTGTTATGGGACGGCATCCCGCGGCATGCTCCATGCAGTCGCCTCCGAAGAATGCAAACGAGGCGTTGTCGTCGTTTTTGCGAATAGCTTTGATTAGGCGTCCGGCATGCAGGTCGCCCGATGCTTCGCCAGCGATAAGAAAGTATTTCATAAGCGCAAAGATAGTGAAAAATTCCTATGAGAAGGCTTGAAACGCCATTGATAGTTGGATATGAAAGCCACATAAGTTACCTTTGTAATGAAAATCGGTGATAATGGAAGACAAAGTAGTGAAAATCGACATACGGGAAGCCATATCCGGCAAGCTGCCAAAGGCATCGCGCTGGATACCAGGATTCGTTTACCGTTGGCTTGCCCGCCTGATTCGTCAGGACGAACTCAACCGAGTGCTTTGCGAAAACCGAGGCAAGACAGGCAGCGCTTTCGCGGAAGGCGCGTTGCAGACGCTCGGCGTGAGCGTTAGCGTGATGGGCGAGGAGAATATCCCCGCTTCCGGCAGGTTTGTATTTGTGTCCAATCATCCTCTCGGCGGGCTTGACGGCATCGGTCTGATAGCGTTTCTCGGAAAGCGTTACGGCGACGACCACCTGCGTTTTCTTGTCAACGATGTGCTGATGGCAGTGAAGCCGCTCGACAACGTGTTTTTGCCAATCAACAAATACGGCAGCCAGTCGCGCGAGTCGATGCGGGCAGTCGACGCAGCCTATGCCGGCGATTTCCAGATAGGCACTTTCCCAGCCGGACTGTGTTCCCGAGAGGGGGACGACGGCCGCGTTCGCGACCTTGAATGGAAGAAATCGTTTGTCGCCAAGAGCGTGGAAACGCATCGAGACGTCATTCCTGTATATTTTAGCGGTCTTAATTCAAGATTTTTTTATAAATTTGCAAAATTCCGCAAGAAGTTGGGCATCAAGTTCAACATAGAGTTGATTCTTCTGCCCGGCGAGATGGTTAAGAATCGAGGGTCGAAATTTGAAATACGTGTAGGCAAGCCTATCCCCTGGACCACCTTCACCTCCGCCCGCCGCAGTGGCGAGTGGGCAGAAATCGTGAAGGATAAAGTGTATGGTATGGCAGACGAGCAATAGAAAATGAAAGTAGACAGCATCATAGCTCCGGTTCATAAGAGCCTGTTGAAGATGGAGCTGACGGAGGCGCGTTTTCTCCGAAGCACAAATAAAGGGCACAATGAAATCTACATTGTCGATGCCCATAACTCTCCCAACGTGATGTGGGAGATAGGTCGTTTGCGCGAGATAGCGTTCCGCACGTCGGGGGGCGGCACAGGCAAGAGCGCCGATATCGATGAGTTTGACACGATGGAGGAGCCGTGCCAGCAGCTGATTGTGTGGAATCCGGAGGCAGAGGAAATCATAGGCGGCTATCGTTTCCTTCTTGGTGAGAATATGAAGATGGACAAGAACGGAGTGCCGCGGATAGCGATGTCGCACATGTTTGGCTATTCACAGGAGTTTTTGAAAGAGAAACTTCCGTACACGCTTGAGCTTGGGCGCTCGTTTGTGTCGGTGGAATACCAGTCGACCAAAGCAGGCGTCAAGGCACTCTATGCGCTTGACAACCTGTGGGACGGACTCGGCGCGCTTACGGTAGTCTATCCGAATCTGAAGTATTTTTTCGGCAAGATGACGATGTATCCAAGTTATCCTCACGAATGCCGCAACATGATCCTGTATTTTCTTGACAAATATTTTCACGACAACGACCGCCTCGTGTATCCGTTGCATCCTCTCGACGCTCGCATCGACGAAGACAAGATGCGTCACATCTTCACAGGGTCGACATTCCGCGAGGACTATAAGATTCTCAACAGCCATATCCGGAGCCATGGCATCAATATCCCGCCGCTTGTCAACTCCTATATGAATCTGTCGCCGAAGATGCTTGTGCTCGGCACGGCAATCAATGATGAGTTTGGCGACGTTGAGGAGACGGGTATCTTTTTTGCGATATCCGACATCTATGAGGACAAGAAAATGCGTCATATCCGCACGTTCTATCACCGATTCATTGAGTATCGGCAGGAACTGGTGAGAAGAATGAGAGACTATTCACGAAACAGAAAGTAATAAATAATGAATAAGAAATCAATCATTGCCACGCTTGTAGCGTTCTCGGCTATCGGAGTGGCATCGGCGGAAGCGCCATTGCAGGTTGAAGGCTCTGTGAGCGCGAATGCCGGCAGCGGCGACTTTGCGCCATATTTTATGATGGCCAACCGTGGCGGAACGCTTACGCAGCCAAAGGCGGTTGAGCTTCGCGTCAAGGCGCTGAAGGATTTTGACTTGAGCGAGAGATTCAGCTATGGTTTCGGTGCCGACCTTGTGGGAGGTTATCAGTCGAAATATACGCAGTATGACCAAGCCGTCAATACACCGGCAGTGCAGGGGCATCATCCCAATGCAATATGGTTGCAGCAGCTTTATGGAGAGGTGAAGTATCGCGGAGTGTATTTGTCGGTGGGCATGAAAGAGCGCACGTCGCCATTGATGAACGACAGTCTCGGAGTGGGCGACTACACGCAGTCGAACAACGCCCGTCCGCTTCCGCAGGTGCGTGCCGGTTTTGTTGATTTTCAAAACATCCCGTTTACCAACGGATGGGTGCAGATACAGGGCGAGATAGCCTATGGCTACTACATGCAGGACGATTGGTTTGAAGACCATTTCAACTACTATAGCGGCTTTATCAACACGGGCGAATATTATAACTATAAGCGGTGCTATTTCCGCACCAAGCCGTCGAAGCCGTTCTCGGTTACTGTCGGCATGCAGATGGTGACGGAATTCGGCGGCACTGCCACGTCCTATAGCTATGACAGCGGTGAGGGAAAAGTGAAAGCCAAAGAGGATCGCTATGACACAACGTGGAAAGACTTTGTCAGAGCGTTTTTTGCGTCGGAGGGCGGAAGCAATCCGGGCGATGCTTCTTATCATTACGGCAACACGCTTGGCTCATGGGACTTCGTGGCGCGCTATCGACTGAAAGACAACAGCGAGATTAAAGCGTTTTTCCAGAAGCCGTTTGAAGACGGGTCGGGCATCGGTTGGATGAACGGTTTCGACGGCATCTGGGGTTTGGAATATAAGAATGCGAAAAAGGGAATTGTCAATGGCGCGGTTCTGGAGTATGTTGACTTCACCAACCAAAGCGGGCCAATGCATTGGGCGCCGCACGACCATAAGGACACGAAGTTCACCGATCAGGTTACAGGCGGCGACAGTTATTATCAGAATTTCCGTTGCAACCCTTACAGTAATTTCGGTATGTCGCAAGGCACAATGTTTATCCCGTCTACAATCTATGACCGACGTGGAGAAAACCGCATTTATGACAACCGAGTCAGAGGATTCCAACTCGGTGTGAGCGGCAATATTTATGCACCGCTTGAATATCGTCTGCTCGTGAACTATCGTAAATCGTGGGGCTCGTATGGCAATCCACGTTTGTCGGTGGTCGACAACACGTCGTTTATGCTTGAGGGAACATACCATTTCAAGCAGGTGAAAGGGCTGACGCTTAACGGACAGTTGGCGTTTGACAAGGGAGAGCTTGCCGGCGGTGACAATTTCGGAGTGCTTCTCAGTGTGAAATATAATGGATTATTTGATATTTTCAAACGATAGGAAATGAAGAAGTTAACTATAATATTTGCTTTTGTGGCGATGCTTGCCATGTCGGGCTGCGTGCAGAACAACGGCCATATCGGACATTGGTTTGGCTTGTGGAAGGTGGAGCGTGTGACTATAGATGGGCAGGATGACGCAGACTATAAAGGCAATGTGTTTTTTGCATTCCAAGGAGCGGTGTTTGGGGTAGGCACACAGGGCGGCATAACATGGTACGGACGATGGGAAGATTCGGAAAAAAAAGGCTGCATATCGATTGAGATGAATACGGAAATAGACCAATCACGCCTTCCGGACTACAATAAGTTGCATGTTTATGTTGAGAAACAGATGGTTTTCCGCCTTGTGTCGCACAAAGGCAGCGACAAGGTGCTCGAATATGTGGGGCCTGACGGCAAGACCTATACATACTACCTTAAGAAATGGTAGCCGATTGGGAAATCCCGTTGAAAAGTAGTACTTTTGCAAATCAATAAGAAAACAAATAAAAAAACATATATCGATGAATAATTTCGTTGAAGAACTAAAATGGCGCGGTATGGTGCACGACATGATGCCGGGCACAGAAGAGCAATTGCAGAAAGAAATGACTACTGCCTATGTCGGCATCGACCCAACGGCAGACTCTCTGCACATCGGACATTTGGTGAGCGTAATGATTTTGCGCCACTTCCAGCGTTGCGGCCACAAGCCGTTGGCGCTTATCGGCGGAGCAACAGGTATGATTGGAGACCCGTCGGGAAAGTCGGCAGAGCGCAATCTGTTGACAGAGGAAGTGCTTCGTCACAACCAGGACTGCATCAAGAAGCAGCTGTCTAAATTCTTGGATTTCGACAGCGACGCTCCCAACGCAGCCGAGTTGGTCAACAACTATGACTGGATGAAGGAATTCTCGTTCCTCGACTTCGCGCGCGAGGTGGGCAAGCATATCACAGTGAACTATATGATGGCGAAAGACAGCGTGAAGCGTCGTTTGAACGGCGAGGCCCGCGACGGACTGTCGTTCACTGAGTTTACTTATCAGCTGCTCCAGGGTTATGACTTCCTGCACCTTTACGAGACAAAGAACTGCAAACTCCAGATGGGCGGCAGCGACCAATGGGGCAACATCACCACAGGAACCGAGTTGATACGCCGCACGAACGGCGGAGATGCTTTCGCCCTCACATGCCCGCTCATCACGAAAGCCGATGGAGGCAAGTTTGGTAAGACAGAGTCGGGCAACGTATGGCTTGACCCGCGCTACACATCGCCTTACAAATTCTATCAGTTCTGGCTCAACGTCAGCGACGACGATGCCCAACGCTACATAAAAATCTTCACATTCCTCAGCCGTGAGGAGGTAGAGGCGTTGGTTGCAGAGCATCTTCAGGCTCCTCATCTGCGTCTGCTCCAGAAGCGTTTGGCAAAAGAGGTGACAGTGATGGTTCACTCCGAGGCAGATTATGAGTCGGCGGTAGAGGCGTCAAACATCCTCTTCGGCAATGCCACAGCCGACGCTCTCCATAAACTTGATGAAGACACATTCCTCGCGGTGTTTGAGGGAGTGCCTCAGTTTGAGGTGTCGCGCGACGTGGTTGCCGGCGGAGTCAAGGCGGTTGACCTTTTTGCCGAGCATGCCAAGATTTTTGCATCTAAAGGCGAGATGCGCAAGTTGACCCAGGGTGGCGGTGTTTCGCTCAACAAGGAAAAGCTTGCGGCGTTCGACCAGGAGGTGACAACAAAAGATTTGCTTAACGACAAGTATCTGCTTGTGCAGCGAGGCAAGAAAAATTATTTCTTGATAGTTGTGAAGTAGGTAAAATACGCATATAGACAAAACGCGACCAGAATGCCGTGATTCGGCTTGCTGGCCGCGTTTCTCTTTTTTACGAAAATCTCAACGAGTTAAAAATGTGGTTTTGATGGGGTATGTTGCTGAGCCAGTGTAAAAAAAGCGGATTGTAAAAAGGAGAAAATTTTTGCTCAGAAAAATAAACGAAAGCAAATGCCGCCTGAACAGGTTTTAGATTGTAATTAGACATAATAAACTGTTATTGCGTTGATAGAGTGTGATTTATGTGTCGACGCGTCTGAAATAGAGTGAAAAATGCGCAAATGTTAAATTTAACACTGTTGATTAACACTTTATAATGATTGAAAATTGTGGCAAATGTGAAGATAAAAAAGGAAAAATCTGAAAATTTGTCAGTAAAAATAAGTTTAAAAAGCAAACTTTTAGTTCAGCATTTTGTGCTGACAAGCAGCGGAAGCCGGCAAAAAACGACATATTGACCAAAATGAAATAAGTGGCTGAAACTCATACCAGTCGCCATTAGCAGACTGCGATTAAATGTAGGAAATTGATTTTTAGAGTGTTATATAAGTATGTTGTATAATATAAAATTAATAAACATTTCCAACCTTTAGGAAAGTAAAAAATAGTGAAAGAAAACTTGCACGGACGGAAAATCGGTTGTAACTTAGCAAAGTGCTACAGAAAGCGATAATTTGAATATAAAAAGAGATAAATTAGCGTTTTGATTAGAAAAAAGTGATAATAAAAACGGGCAAATAGTGCCGTCTTATCTTAATTTCGCTAAGAAGATTTAACAAAGGAAGCTTTCGCTCCGGTAATAGATTGTAATTGCCGGGAAAAGGAACAGAAAAGAAATATTTATTGTGTGTTTTATATAATTGTTTAAAAGATTTATGAGACTAAAGAAATTTGTCATGATGGCTTTGATGTCATTGCTCAGTTTGTCGGCATACGCTGACGTGACTGTGACAGGCATCGTGGTAGAAGCCGGGACGAACGACCCTATCATTGGAGCCACAGTGGTAGAGAAAGGGCGTACGTCTAATGGAGTCGCAACCGACGTAGACGGTGCGTTTACGCTGACTCTTCCTTCTTACGATTCTCGCATCGTTGTTACCTATGTAGGTATGAAGGCGAAGGAAGTGAAAGCCTCTTCCAAACCTCTCACAATCGTACTCGATTCAGATTCGCAGACATTGGACGAGGTCGTTGTAACAGGTATGTCTAAAGTGGACAAACGAATCTTTACCGGAGCAACGACTCAGATTTCAGCCGACAAGGCAAAGCTGGATGGTGTGAGCGACGTATCTCGTTCACTTGAAGGCCGTTCAGCCGGTGTGTCGGTGCAGAACGTGTCGGGAACCTTCGGTACAGCTCCAAAAATCCGCGTGCGTGGTGCGACATCAATCTATGGCGCCAGCAAGCCGTTGTGGGTAGTCGACGGAGTTGTTATGGAAGACGCAGTAGAGGTGTCAGCCGACGACCTTTCATCGGGCGACGCCGTGACATTGATTTCTTCTGCAATCGCAGGTCTTAACTCAGACGATATCGAGAGCTTCCAGATTCTTAAGGACGGTTCAGCAACTTCTATCTATGGTGCCCGCGCCATGGCAGGTGTGATTGTCGTAACGACAAAGAAAGGTAAGGCAGGCCATACACGCGTAAGCTATACAGGAGAGTTGACCACCCGCTTGAAACCTCACTATTCAGAGTTCAACATCAGCAACTCACAGGAGCAGATGGGCATCTATCGCGAGATGGAGCAGAAAGGATGGCTTGAGTTTGCCAACTTGGCAAAAGCGTCGACATCAGGTGTTTATGGTAAGATGTATCAGCTGATTGCCTCTTATGCCAACGGTAAGTTCGGAATTGAGAACACTCAGGCAGCGAGAAACGCATACTTGCGTGAGGCAGAGTTCCGCAACACCGACTGGTTTGACCTGTTGTTCAGCAACGCAGTGCTTCAAAACCACTCGTTCAGCATCGCCGGCGGTACAGACAAGGGTAACTTCTACACATCATTGTCAGTGATGAACGATCCGGGATGGACATTGTCGAGCAACGTTCGCCGTTACACATTCAATGCCAATGCATCTTATCAGATTTCTCCGACATTGAAATTCAGTGTTTTGACATCAGACTCATACCGTCAGCAGAAAGCTCCTGGAACATTGAGCTCTTCTACCGACGCCGTAAACGGAACAGTGAACCGCGATTTCGATATCAACCCATACAGCTACGCAATCAACGCATCGCGCGCATTGGATCCAACAGAGTACTACACTCGCAACTATACAAGTTTCAATATCTTCAACGAGCTTGACAACAACTATATCGATATCAATGTGACTGACTTGAAATTCCAGGCAGAATTGAACTGGAAGCCAATCAAAGGACTTGATATCAACGCTTTGGGAGCATATCGCTACCAGAGCAGCGTTCAGCAGCACTATGTGAAGGACAACTCGAACCAAGCCAACGCTTACCGCGCAGGTATCGATCCGGAGGACGCTACAATCCGCGATTCCAACTCGTTCCTTTACACAGACCCTGACGATCCAAACGCATTGCCAGTGTCGGTAATGCCACAAGGAGGTATTTATTACAACGACACCTACACCGTGTCGCAGTATGACTTCCGTGGAACGGCAACATACAACAAGACATGGAACAACACCCACATTTTCAATGTGATGGGTGGTTTGGAAGTAAGTTCAACCGACCGTAAGTCAATCGGCTGGGAAGGCTGGGGCTTTGTCTATGACAACGGCGGTGTTCCTTCGCTCGACTACAAGCTCTTCAAGCAGCAGATTGAGGAAGGTCACACTTACTATGCAATCTCTCCTTCATGCCGCCGCAGCTTTGCAGCGTTTGCCAACGCAACATATTCATACAAAGCACGCTACGTGCTCAACGGAACAATCCGTTATGAGGGAACCAACAAGTTGGGTATGTCGCGCAACTCACGCTGGTTGCCAACGTGGAACGTGTCAGGCGCATGGAACGCACATGAGGAAGGCTTCTTCAGAGAGAAAGTTGACCCGAGAGTGCTTTCACACGCAACAGCCCGTGTGTCATACTCGCTTACAGCAGACAGCGGACCATCAAGCATCTCCAACGCCACACCTATTTATACATCAGGAACAGCATGGCGTCCGTCGGCATCCGACCAAGAGCTTATGCTTGAGCTTTCGACACTTGGAAACTCAGAGCTGACTTACGAGAAGAAACACGAGTTCAACTTCGGTGTCGACCTCGGCTTCTTGAACAACCGTATCAACGCCAGCGCTGATATCTATTTCCGTAACAACTTCGACCTTATTGGTTTGACTTATACTCCGGGTGTCGGTGGTGAGTCGATGAAATATGCCAACGTAGCATCGATGAAGTCGCATGGTGCCGAGGTTACAATTTCAACCAGCAACCTTAGCCCAGTATTGAAGGATTGGAAATGGTCGACCGACTTGACATTCTCTAAGACCAAGAGTGAGATTACCGATCTCCAGTCGCGTTCGAGCAACATCTACCTTGTCAATGGCGCAGGTTACGCATTGCAGGGTTATCCAGTGCGCTCACTGTTCTCTTATCAGTTTGCTGGTTTGAACGAGCAGGGTATTCCTCAAGTAATCAACGAGAACGGGGAAGTGGCTACGTCCGACGTGAACTTCCAGAGCTTCGACGCAACCCACCTTGTATATGAAGGCCCTACCGACCCGACCATCACCGGTGGATTCGGCAACACCGTAAGTTGGAAAAACTTCCGTTTGAACGTGTTCTTGACTTACTCGTTCGGCAACAAGATCCGTTTGGATCCGGTGTTCAAATACAGCTACGACGACATGCAGGCATTGCCACGCGAGTTTAAGAACCGTTGGGTGACTCCGGGCGATGAGATGTACACAACCATCCCTGCAATCGCAACTTACCGTCAGTATGTCGCTGACTCACAATTGTCGCGAGCATACAATGCTTACAACTATTCAACAGAGCGTATCGCCGACGGCGGATTCGTCCGTCTGAAGGAAATCTCGTTGACTTACGACCTTCCGGAATCGTTCTTGAAGAAGATTCGTTTCTCATCGGCATCGGTTAAGGTGCAGGCCACCAACCTCTGTCTGCTTTACGCCGACAAGAAGTTGAACGGTCAGGATCCGGAATTCTTCAACACAGGTGGTGTGGCAACTCCTAACCCGAAGCAGTTCACATTCACTCTTCGTTTCAGCTTGTAGGATTGTAAAACAAATTAATAGACAACAGAATTATGAAATTGCAAAAATTATTATATATAGGTGTTGCTGGATTGGTATCACTCACATCGTGCAGCGATTTTCTTGATCATCTGCCCGACAACCGTATCGATCCGCAGAATCCGAAGCAATTGCAGTTGATGCTCGTAGACGGATATGTGAATTACGACTACGCAACAATGTGCGAGTTGAGTTCGGACAACATGGTCGACAACCACGCTCCAGATGCGAATGGTGTGACTTATGAAGCTACAGGCTCAAATGACCCTATTCTCGACCAGTTCTTCGCATGGGAAGACGCCAACATGTCGAGCAAGCAGGATTCTCCGACAGCTGTATGGCAGGGATGCTATCATGCAATCGCCGTAGCCAACCACGCGTTGAAGAAAGTAGAGGAGTTCAAGGCTGCCGGCAAGTTTACAACAGGCGAGGACGCCGACCGTTTGAATGCCGCCTATGGCGAGGCATTGCTCGTCCGCGCTTACCATCACTTCATTCTTGTCAACTTGTTCTCAAAGCAGTATGGCAAGAACAGTGCCACAGACCAGGGTGTTCCTTACTCGACAGAGCCTGAAGACAAGGTGCAGGTTGCTTACGAGCGCGGTACCGTAGCTCAGGTTTATGACAAGATTGAGGCAGACCTTATTGAAGGTTTGAAATACGTAAACGACCAGTACTATTCAGTGCTCCGCTACCACTTCAACACAACGGCAGCCAACGCATTCGCAGCGCGCTTCTATCTTTTCAAGCGTGACTATGTGAAGGCAGAGCAGTATGCAACAGCCGCTCTCGGTGCGAGTCCAGCTGAAAAGATGCGTAAGGATTATTGGTCAACATCGTTCACATCGTTGGACTCCGACGCTACAACATTCTACTCATCGTCGTCGTCGTCCAACTTCTTGTTGATCCCGACCAACTCAATCGCATTTATCTCAATGTGTAACAACTACTACGCTGCCGGTGCACGCTATGCATGCAACCGCGGTGCGGCAACCTCCACCCTTTATGGTTATGGACCATGCTGGGACACCAACTTCCTGCCTACAATGGCTCAGCACCTTTACGTGAACAGCAAGCAGGAGTATGGCATGTGGCCGTCATGGATGAAAATGTTGTTTGAGTATACCGACAAGGTAGCCGGCATTGGTTATCCTAAGCGTATCCGCGCAGAGTTTACCGGCGAGGAGACATTGTTGACACGTGCCGAGGCTCGCATCTTCATGGGTAAATTCGATGAAGCAGTCAGCGACTTGAACATTTGGGCACAGTCGCACGACACAGATGCCTCACACCCGTTGTCGCAGCTGACTTCTAAAGTCATCAAAAATTGGTATAAAAAGGAGAATGCTACAAGCAATGGCCAGGATCCACGAGCTTACATCCTTCAGGATCTCAATATCGAGCAAGTGTGCGAACCGGCACCGGGCAACACGTCGTATACGCTTGACGACAACAAGTTGCCTTATCTCTGGTGTGCACTTCACTTCCGTCGCATCGACCAAGTGTTTACAGGAACCCGTTGGTTCGACATCAAGCGTTTCGGCATCGAGATTACCCACCAGATTGGCCGTACACGCACAGAAGTGTTGAAGCTTGACGACGACCGTCGCGCCTTCCAGATTCCAACCGAGGCAATCCAGGCGGGTCTGACCCCGACACCGCGTGCGGTAAAGGGCATAACTGAGTCGGCAATGACGAAGGCAAATCTTAACTTGTCAATTGTAAGATAAACATAATCAATTAAATTATCAGACAATCATGAATTTCAAAAAATATATTTATATAGCAGCTGTTGCTCTCGGAATGGGTGTGACGTTTGCGGCATGCTCCGACGATGATCTCGATCCGAACAGCATCTTCGACGACAGCGAAGGTCAGCTTGACCCTACATCGCCGACTTATCAGCTCGACAAGTTCTGCGACGACAGCCTCCGCGTGCCTTACAACTGCGCGTTGACTTACCGCATGAAGGACGTGATGACCGACAAGAGCTACAACTTGGTTCCAGCCAAGTATGAGAACTCTGTCGATTTGGCAGTGCTTTGCAAGTACTACTGGTTCGACGTGTACTACAGCGTTGTCCCTGACAAGGACTTCTTGAAGAAATACGGACCCCGCATTCTTCACTTCATCGGTTCGTCGGCAGTCAACCCCGCCAACCACACAGAGGTGCTCGGTTTGGCAGAGAGCGGAATCAAGATTTCTCTCTACAAACTTAATGCGATGAACTTGAACAGCATCAAGGATCTCAACGACCGTTATTTCCACACAATGCACCACGAGTTCGCCCACGTGCTTCACCAGACCAAGACCTATCCAAAGGAATTCGACCAGTTGTCAAACGGTCACTATGACGCTCTTGGATGGCAGGATCGCAATGCAGCTGAAGTTGCTTCGCTCGGCTTCACCACACCTTATGCAAGCAGCCAGCCACGTGAGGACTTTGCAGAGACCATCTCTAACTACATCACAATGACTGATGCTGAATGGGCGGCTCTTGAGAAATTGGCGGCATCCAACTATCAGGGCAAGGACGACGGCGTAGACGGATTGGCAATTTTGACACAAAAGGTGGAAATTGCCCGCAACTGGCTCCGTGACTCATGGGGAACCGACCTCGACAAGCTCCGCAATGAGGTTCAGACTCGCCAGAACGCTTACAGCATCGACTTGTTGAAAGAGTTGAGAAAGCAGGTTTACGACATTCCAGTTCCTGGAAAATAAGGAAAAAAACAGGTGTAACCAATAAAAACAATGCAAAGAATTATGAAAAAAACAATTGCTATATTATTAAGCGTTTCCTGCCTGTTTGGTCTTAACTCGTGCTTCAAGACCGAGGAAGATATCTTTGACCAGTCTCCGGCGCAGCGCTTGAACAAGTTGACAAGCGACTACCGCGAGGTGCTCTCTGGCTCAGAGAACGGCTGGGTGCTTCAATATTTCGCATCGGAAACCGAGCAAGGCTATCCGTTTGTGATGAAGTTTGACAAAAGCGGCAAGGTGACAATCGCCGGCAACAACAGCGTGTCGACTGGTGGTGTATATAAAGAGGAATCATCGACTTACGATTTCGTACAGGATATGTCGGTTGTGTTGACTTTCGACACATACAATGAAATCTTCCACGAATTCTCTTCTCCACAAACCGACGGTGTGGGTCACGGCGGCGACTATGAGTTCCAAATGAAGGGTATGAGCGCCGACAAGGACACCATATACGTTATGGGTAAGAAATCGGGCATCGACATGCGCCTCGTGCGCTTCCCGATGGGTGCACAATATACCGACGCCGCTGGCGCGACAGAGACTGTCGGCAGCTGGGCTGACTATTTCAAGGCTATCGAAGCTAACACAGCGCGTTTGTTCAACAACAAGATTTCAGGCTATACGCTCTCTTCAGGCGATGAGACGTTTGACGTTGACGGTCTCGACGTGGGAGTCATGGCGCTTACTCCGGTAGGCTTGTCGGAAATCGAGGCGGCATCCCGCACTTACTATCGCGGTATCATCGTAAATCTTGACAACACTGTCCGCTTGTCGTCGCCATTCGAGGGCGAGAAAGGTAAGTTCAGCGTTCAGGATTTGGCAATCGATGCGGCAAACACCAAGATGACGTCGCCTGACGGCACAGTGACGCTCAACGCGCCTACTGTAGAGCAGCTCTTCAAGATGGCAGGTGCAAGCTGGATGATTGACCCAGAGACAATGACCGCAAAGACAAAAACGCTCTACGATGCGGCTGTTGAAGGCGCTGCAACCAAGAAGCGTACAGTGGAGTTCGGTTATCAGTATGACTCAAAGACTGGAAAAATCTGTATGGTAGTCAAATTGCTTCAGGCTGGCACAACCAAGGCATCTGTGGCATTGTTCTATCTCGACGCCACAGTGGCAAGCGACGGAACATTGACATATACAGCCGATGGCTCGGGTGACCGCAATGCGCAGTCGTACAGCAAGAATGTGCCAGGACTGCTCGATTTTGTCAAAGGTATGGCTGGAAGCTACGGCGTTACAGCAGAGACTCCGTTCTCTCCGGCGCAGATGAAGTTCGTGAATAAAGCTGACGGCAACGACACGTTTACAGCAAAATTGAACTAAGAAAGTCAAAATCCAAATCTAAACAGTTTCCGGCTGCGGTTTCGCAGTCGGAAACTTTGTTTTTGGGGGACTTCCAGTTTGGAGAGCGTTGGCTTCTGTGTGTTTATACAACCGCGCTTCGGCGGTAGTTGCGAATGCGTCGATGTCACGGGGTAGGCAAGCCAACCCCGTGCTAACATATATAACCGCTCTTCGGCGGTTTTCATTCGGCGATGCATGGTGCTGTTGGTGCATGCCGATGTGGGGCGTTTTTTTGCGATAGCAATCAGAAGGCGAAGGCAACCGCCGAATGGCGGTTGTATAATCATAGCCCCAGGTTGGCTTGCCTACCTGGGGTCAGTCGAGGAATAATAATCTACCGCCGAAGAGCGGTTGTATAAAATGAGGAATATAATAATTTGCAAACAGGCGATTCGTCACTGGGTGTTGACATATACAACCGCACTTCGGCGGTAGTGGCGTGTGCTCATGGCATCACGGGGTAGGCAAGCCAACCCCGTGCTAACATATACAACCGCACTTCGGCGGTTTTTGGGTTGGCGTATTATGAAACCGCTCTTCGGCGTTTTTTGGGGTTGTCGTATTATGAAACCGCACTTCGGCGGTTTTACTTCGGTGCCACCGCAGAAAATGACAATTTTATGGCAAAAATGGAAAAATGCTGTTTTTTATTCGCAAAAAATGATTATTTGATAGGAATTACTTCCATATTTTCTTTGAAATGATTATTTTTGCAGCATAAATTTACTAATTATATATTTATATGAAAAAAACATTACTCCTTGCGTTGGGTCTCGGCACAGCCTTGGCAGCCAGCGCAGCATCTCCGAACTATTTGCAGGAGGTAAAATCTAATTGCGCAGATGTCAACAGACAAAAGGTAGACATGACAGTTCACACATCGGCACCTGTTGCTATGAAGTTGAAAAATGTCAGCGATGTTGCTACAGAGTCGCGAATCGTTACGAAGGGCGAAGCTGCAACGAAATGCCCATGGTATTATCAAGTGGGTCTTTTCTTCGAAGGTCTCGATTCTGAATTTCAGGGTTATGTAATGCCGACGTTCGCTTGTCCTCCTTTTGCGGAAGTGTCTTATCTGAACGCTTCTGGAAAAGCAACTTCATTGTGGACATACGGTGTCGGCGACAAGTCGAATGCCGGTGGTGAGACCTACACTTCAACCGACAAGAACTTGACTGTAAGCTATCCGATGACTTACTCTTCAGCACCTATCCTTAAGGTGGCTGATGGGCAGACATGGCAGCCTTATGGCATTTCTGAAAAGTCAGGAAATATATCCGGTTTGGTTAATTCAGTAGGCGTTCCTTCTTCGTTGTCAGTGCAGCACTTCGGCGGCAACTGGGCACCAAAAACGCAAGATGGAAAATATGCTTTCGGCAGCGACTGTTTGGCTGGTGCTGATGGCTACGGAATCTTGTTTGACGAGCCTGCTGTTCCTTACTATGTAGAGTCAGCCCGTATGATTATGAAAGGTGTAAGCCTTAAAAATGGTGCAGAGTTGACACTCAATGTGTATAAAGTCAACGATGACGGAACACTTGGCGATAAATTGGCTGTCGGCAAGGCTGGCGCTGATGATGTGAAACTTCTGGCTAATGACCTTTATTCTGTTACATTCAAATTCTTCGAGGAAGACGAATTGGGCGGTTTGAGCGAGGTGGCTATCTATCCGGAGACAGCTCTGTTCTACGCCTTTACAGACTTTAAGGGCAACAGCAACATCTCGTTTGAGTCTATGTGTATGAACTGGCCTTATGTTGATGACAATGGCGAGATTCCAGCATCTTATCCGGCAGAAGTGGGCTACTTCTTGGTTGGAGACAAAATGGCTCCATTCTCGGCACTGTTCGAAGATACTTATTCCGCTCCGGTGTTGTTTGTCGACGCTTTGATGGGCAATCTGGACTTTGACAAAAACTCAAATCACTTTGCCAACGATGGTGGCTCTTTGGATGTTGCTGTAGAGACCAATTTGACAATATTTAAAGCCTATGCAGACAATCCTGTACAATATTATGCAGTAGAAAACGACATTCCTGACTGGTTGGAGATTTCAGTGTCTTATGATGCAACAAAAGGCACAGTGTTCAACTTTAAGGCAGCTCCTCTTCCAGAGGGCGTTTCTGGTCGTCGTGCCGATGTTAGCTTCACAACTGTGATTGGTGGCCGTGAGGTGTTTGTTGCAACTCAGGGCGATGCATCAGTGGCTGGCGTAGAGGCAACCAATTCGAAGGTGTCGGTTGTAGACGGCAACTTCGTTGTTGAGAGCGACAATGCAACATCTGTAGCAGTTTACAACCTCGCAGGTCAGAAAGTTGCGGAGGCTGCATTCGCAGGCAAGGCAACAGTTCCAGCCGCCGATCTTGCAAAAGGCGTTTATGTTGTTAAATTCAACGATAACACAGTAGTTAAGGTAGCCAAATAATAGGCTCCTTAAGTAGCACTGTTCTGCCAGTGATGGCGGAGCAATATTGAAGCCCGGCAGTGATGCCGGGCTTCGCTTGTTTTTGCAGAGCCATAGGAGAGGGCGTTTATACAACCGCACTTCGGCGGTAGCGGTGTGCACTCATGGCGTCACGGGGTAGGCAAGCCAACCCTGTGCTAACATATATAACCGCACTTCGGCGGTTTTTTGCGATGGCGATGCACCGCGCCATTGGCGCATGCCGATGTGGGGCGGTTTTTTGTGGGCGATGGTGATGGCAATCAGAAGGCGAAGGCAACCGCCGAAGGACGGTTGTATAATCATAGCCCCAGGTTGGCTTGCCTACCTGGGGTCAGTCGAGGAATAATAATCTACCGCCGAAGAGCGGTTGTATAAAACAAGGATTATAATTTCGGCGGTAGCGGTGTGCGCTCATGGCGTCACGTGGTAGGCAAGCCAACCCCGTGCTAACATATATAACCGCACTTCGGCGGTTTCCATTTGGCATGTTGATGATGGTGTGCATGTGAGTGTTTATACAACCGCTCTTCGGCGGTAGCAATGTGCGCTCATCGTGTCACGGGGTAGGCAAGCAACCCCGTGCTAACATATACAACCGCTCTTCGGCGGTTTCCTGGTTAGCGTATTATACAACCGCACTTCGGCGGTTTTCCTGCTTGTGGGGATTGCTCATGTCTGTAAAAAAACAGACAGAATGTTAAAAGTGAGGTTGGAAAGTGATTTAAGTGCTAAAATACTTGCAAAATGAAAGTAAATAGATTAGATTTGCAACTAAATTCATAAAATACATATATATTATGAGAAAAATGGTACTCTTTTCTGCAGCGGTCTTGGCGACAGGCGTGGCTATGGCAGCCAATCCAACGAAAGTCACAGAGACACGTATGTCAAGCGCAGGCTTGCGTGCAGAGCGCATGAATCAACAGTTTTTTAATAAAACAGCAGTAACTTTGCGGACTAATGACAAGTCGAATGTCGTTGCAAGCAAGCAGTTGAAAGACGGTTCGTCTATCAACCTTGTGAAAGGTAATGACGGACACTTGTACAAAGTGCTTAACCGCAGTTTGAGGGCGTCGGACAAGATTACCCCGTCAAAATCTCGCATCAACGCGCCGGCGGTAATGAAAGCTGACGAGAACGCAACTCTTTTTGAGGGCTTTGAGTCGTATGAAGGGCAGACTTCTCGAGGATGGGTTCCGGAAGGCTGGTCGCAGGAGTCGAAAACCAACCCGCCACACGTTGCTCCAGAAGGCAAAGGCACATGCCTCGTGTGGGAAGCGACAAAAGGCGATGGCTTTACATCCGCTTATAGCGGCACTTATGTGGAGCGTGTCCAGGTTTCGATAGCAGATTTCACAGCCGATCCTATAACTTTTGCAGAGCAGCAGGATGAGTGGCTTATCACCAAGGCAATCACTCCAAAAACTGGTGACTACCTGACATTCCAGCTTTGCTATAGTCCATTCTTCACTCTTTTCAATGAGAGTACGATGGATTTTTCATCGGTAAACAATATTCTTGAGATACTTGTGACTACCGACGACGGCAAGACATGGGAAAAAGTATGGGATGTGCTTGATGAAGCACGCAGCTATACAGAGGATGAGTTGTGGGACGACGGTAGTAGCTTTGTACGTCCATATCACCCAATGCTCGTCAATATCAGCAAATATGTGGGCAAGAACATCAAGATAGCATTCCGCTATTATGGTATCAACGGCGAGTCAATGATGCTTGATGACGTTAAAGTAGGCGAAGCCACTCCAACGGCAGCGGCTACTGCACCAAACGCAGTATTCCCAATTGGTTTTTCTCTTGAAGGATACAATCTTAGCGATGGATCCGGCAATGTGCTTAATCTGGCGTTGGCACCTTACAAGACTTCTTTGGAGTGGACAAATGTGTCACCAGCCTATGAATCTTGCACATGGACATATCCAGACGAAGAAGGCAACGAGACAACATCCTCGTCGAAGAATCTTGAAGCTCCGGAATACGGCTTTGGACAATATGGCGCACCATCGCTTGTGACCAAGATTGGCAGCAAGACTTCGGATGCAGCCAAACTTTATGATGCAGTGCAATATGGTGGTTCTGTGATGATTAATCATGGAGATAGTTATTTGTCGTTTGATGCGGCAATGTACGACTTAAACCGTCTCGTTAGTAAAAAAGCGAAGTTCTCATTGGCAGGAGGCGGTGTGTTTGGTATGGGTGCCACTTCAGACGCTACATGGAACCAATTGCTTAAAACAGAGGGTATGAAGGTTACAGGTATGGGAATGTTCATCCCGCAACCGGCAGCACCTTACACATTGTCGTCGGCAAATGCAGTTGTTTATTACACAGCCGGTAAATTGACCGACAAATCGCAGCTGAAAGCAACGGTTTATAAGGTGGAGGATGACGGCTCGTTTACAGCAATGGCAGAAGGCTACTGCTCTCCATCGGAGATTTATAAGGCAGACGATAAGTCTTATCCTAAGGCAGTCTTCTATTTTGAGAGAGAAATCGATGGACTTCCTACACAGGCAGAGTTGTTTGTTGACTATCCAATTGTAATCCAATTCTCAGCCGACCTTGCAGAAGGCGAGGAATTTGACTTTGTAAATGCGTTTGACTCGGCACCGAATGAAGTGGAAAACAATGTCTACGTATTCTTCAATGATGCAGAAGGCACACGCAAGATGATTAATACAACAGGCCTTTCATTCGAAGACGGCTCGGCAGCTGCCGGACTGTATGCATCGTTTGACGCTACCTACAGCTGGTTGCGCAGCGACGAAGACGCGTTTGAGGCAAAACCAGCCGGCGAAAGCAAAACGTTTGACCTTGATTCTTACTACAACTTGGTCAACTCAAAAGGTGAAAACCTCGCGACAGCGACAGGTGAAGGCTTAGGCGACTGGTACACAGTGTCATTCGCTAACGGTTCAGGCACAGAGCCAGCCAAGATGACAGTGACAGTCAATGCATTGCCAGAAGGAACAGACGTAAGATCCTCATATTTCGACGTTGAAGTGTTTGGCATGAAGAAGCGTTTCTACGTAGCTCAGCACAGCGAGGCAGGCGTAAGCGACTTGGCGGTGTCTGCAACAAAGGCGTTTGTCAATGGTGGCAACATCGTGGTGTCGAGCCCGAAGGCAACCAGAGTGGCAGTCTACAACGTAGCAGGTCAGAAAGTGGCAGAGCAGGCATTTGCAGGTAAGGCCACAATCAAGGCTTCAGACTTCGCGAAAGGCATCTACGTATTGAAGTTCAATGACAACACAGTTTTGAAATTGACAAAATAAGGAGTATATGATTTTTTGAGGAATGGAATCCAGCGGATGCTGGGTTCCATTCTTTTTTTATACAACCGCACTTCGGCGGTAGCGGTGTGCGCTCATGGCGTCACGGGGTAGGCAAGCCAACCCCGAGCTAACATATATAACCGCACTTCGGCGGTTTTTTGCGATGGCGATGGCAATCAGAAGGCGAAGGCAACCGCCGAAGGGCGGTTGTGTAATCATAGCCCCAGGTTGGCTTGCCTACCTGGGGTCAGTCGAGGAATAATAATCTACCGCCGAAGAGCGGTTGTATAAAACAAGGAATATAATTTCGGCGGTTGGTTGTGCCTTATGTAGCAAAAAAGCGTGGCTGCATTTTTGTAGCCACGCTTTGGTTATGATAATGAGATGAGTCAGTCTTTGAACAGCAGTTTGTAGTCGCGCTTTGCGGCAGGAACGGTCCACTCTTCTGGAATGAATTTCCATAGGTCGAGCGTAGTGGGGCATATCGCACCCGTTTTTTTGATGTACTCCATAAGATAGAATCGCAAATCCTTGTCGGTAGCCTTGATGATACGGTCGTTCAGCTTGTCGACTGGAATTCCGGCACCTTCAGTCAGCAGTCCGCCGCCACCGTTTCCGCGATAAGAATTCACAGCCACCGAATAGTCCTTGTCCATGTCGAACGCACTTCCGTCGGCCATTGACAGGATGTTGATTTTCTCGCCACGCGGCTTGGTCACGTCGACCGTGTAGCGAATTCCGGCAGCCGAGTCGAAGTTGTAGCTGAAGTTCTGGAACAGCGCACGCGCACCGTCATCGCCGTTGCCAGGCACTTCTTTCAGCAGGAGCAAGTGGTCGTCGGCATTTGTCATTCGGTTTGTCCACAAGTCGTAGGACATCTCCAGATAGTTTTTGATTTCACGACCCGACAGGCGCATCGTGTAGAGCATGTTCTCATACTTGTAGAGCTTGAACATATCGCTCACGAGGATGTCGCCCTCCTTTATGCTCGAGTCGAACGACAATGGCGCCGCCATCGACACCTCCGCGCCAGAAATCGCCAGTTGCAGCGAGTGTGTCAGGTCGATAAACTCCGAAGGCCCGAAGAAAGCGTTGCGAGTGGATATTGTCTTTGAGATAGAGCCGATTTTCTGGCTGACAAACTTGTCTACGGTGTCGTATTGAGGTTTGAACACCTTCATAAAATCCTCGTCGACAGGCAATGCGCTGATGTCGACCAATCTTCCGGAAATTTCTTTTTTCACCACTTTGCCTTTCCGCAGCGTCAGCGACACGTGGGCTGAAGCCACCTTCTCCGCCTTGTTTGCAGGGTTCAGCATCCACACCTCGTTGCCGTCGGCGTTTTTCACCGAGTCGCAGAAGAACTGGTGGTCGTGTCCAAACAACACGATGTCGATACCCGGCACGCGCTCGGCAACCAGCTGAGAGGCATTCTCCACCCAATTGCCCGTTGTGTGGGTGTGGTCGCGTCCGGAGTGGATGATTGCTACCACAACATCCGGATTCTCCTTTTCGCGCACCGTCTTCACCCATTTGCGAGCCGACTCCTCGATGTCGTCGAATCGGAGTCCAGCCCACAGGTTTTCAGGCAGCCATGCCGGGATTGACGGCGTAAGAAAACCAATTACCGCCACCTTCACGCCGTCGCGGTTGAAAACCGAGTAGGGTGGAAGATACGGTTTTCCCGAAGCGGTGTCGATAATGTTTGCGCCGAGAATCGGGAAATTGCATTGGCGAATCCAACGGTCGTAGACCGCATGTCCGGTCTCCATGTCGTGGTTTCCCATGTTTCCCGCATCGTAGCGCAGATAGTTCATCATCGCCGCCGTCACATGGGGTGCAGCCGTGTCGATGAAATTGTAGTAGTATACGGTAGGCTGTCCCTGCAGAATGTCGCCGTTGTCGAGCAGCAGCAAGTTGTCACCGAAGCGTTCGCGCTCACGTTTCACGTAGGTTGACAGCCTGGCAAGACTACCCTTGCAAGGCGTGCGGTTGATGAAATCGTAAGGGAAGAAACTGCCATGCACATCGGAAGTCTCGAGAATGCAGAGTTCGACAGTCTTGTCTTTAGCCGAGGCGAAAGGAGAAGAAGCGATTAAAGCCATTATTAAAAACAGTATTTTTTTCATAATAGTGAAATTTATTGTACGAAGATAGTGAAAAATCATCAAATAAGGATTGGAAAAGTGCCTGCAAAACACTAACTTTGTGGAAATGATACAAAAATACTGTCTTTAGAAAAACTAACACGAAATTTCTATGATGTCAAAATTCAAGCAATTTAGACTACGCCTTATAGTGGCGGTTGCTGTGTTGTTGATGGCTGGAATGGGAACCGAAGCCTTTGCACAGTGCTACACTAAGAATCTTCAACAGGCAGAGTCGCTTTACAAGCAAGGACGCTATGCCGAGGCAAAGAAGCGTTTTGCCGCAGCCAAAGCGTGCCCCGACAAGCCCAAGACCAACAATCTGGACTCGCGTATAGCAGCCTGCAACAGAAAAATAAAAGAGCGCAGCAGTAGCAGCACGCAGCCGTCGCGCCGTCAGTCAACACCGTCGACCACATCGCGGACAAACTCGTTTAAAATCACGAGCGTGTCGTTTCGCAACGAAGACATCGACGACAATGTGCTTAATGCCTATGGCGAGCGTCTTTGTGCCGCCGACGTGCATTATCTGATGCCGCGTATATATTACAAGAGCACATATTCAAGCTCGCAGGACTGGGCGTTTAAATACAAAATCTATAAGCCTGACGGCACGCTCATGTCGGGCAGCACATCGCCAAGCGGGTATACCAACTCGTTTGAAATGACTGTAGATCCGGGCGAGAACTATTGCGGCATCGGCGGTTGGGGCCGTTCGGGCGGCGGCGCCTACGACCAGACGGGTCAATACCGATTCGAGGTGTGGCGCAACGGCAGCCGTATCTATCAGCAGAACTTTACGCTCTACAGCGGCAGCGGCAACGTTTCGGACGGCACGCTGAAGGTGGACGGAAAGACATCGGTAAGCACCAACTTCTCCTCGTCGGGCGGCACAGAGCGATTCACCGTGAGCGGAGTGTCGTCGTGGGACACTTGGGGCATTCCTTCGTGGTGCTCGGTGGAAAACCGCACAAGCACATCGTTCACGCTGCGCTGCGAGGCGAACAACTCAAGCAGCAGCCGTTCGGACTATATGAAAATCACGTCGGGCTCGCAGGAAGTGCGCATCGACATAACCCAGGACGCCAGCGCCAGCCGCTTCTCGGGCAATGTGGAGAATGTGTGGGTCGACTACGACCAATGGCAGAACGGCAAGAAGGGAATGCTCATTCACGTGAAGTTTACGGTTGACGGAATGAGAGGACGTGAGGGAAAATGCGTCGCTTATTTCAAATATGAGGGAGGCGACTTCCTGAAGGACTACAACAACGATTACGGCACAACGGGCGGTCAGGTTTGCTGTCCGGATTCGTTCACGCCTAACTACGACAGCACGCGCTTCAGCGACTTCCGCCTGTTTATGCCTTACGATGAGCTGCACATGGCGAAAGGAAAATACGACCTGGCGTTCCATATTCTCATTTATGACCAGGATACGCAGGAAGACATCGTGCGGTCGAGCGACCAGAACTTCACGTTCACGCAGAATTAACGATGGCTGACAAGCCGGCGCAGACGGATGCCGGCAAACAAGGATATGATGGCTGTGGCGGCGATTGCTGCCCACAGCCATCCTTCGTTAAGAAGGAACATGATTGCCGCGCAGAAAGCCAGGGTGAAGAGCGATAACAGCGAAGACTGGCGCGACAGCGAGTAACCGTAGCTGCGGAAATAAACGACACCGACAATCAGACAATATGCCGCATACCACAGGCAGAATGCCACACCGAGTCCGGCAAGTCCCCACAGGTGATAGCACGCCACGTTGAGCGCAAAACCCGTGAGCACCGACAGCGTCTCGGTGACAATGTAGATTTTGCCGTCGCCTCTCGCCACGATAACGATGGCAAGAAACCAGGAATATGCTCTCATCACAGTGCCCACGATTGCAAACGAGATGTAGGGGATGATGGCACGGAACTCCCCGCTGTAGAGAATCGACACAATCAGTTCCCTTGCAATCAGGAAAATGGAGATGATTGGCAGCAGGCACAGCATCATGATGTTGACCTCCTGCGAGGCAAATACGCGAGTGCGCAGACGGCTGTGGCAAACGCGCGTGATGCGCGGGTAGTACTCCATTCCGATTGCAGTGAAAATCAATCCGAAATAGCGTCCCACAAGCGAATAACCCGCTTGATAGAATCCTACAATCTCCGTGCCGGCAACGCGGTTGAGATAAGCCGAGAAGATGTAGTTGAACAGCATGGTGATAAACTCGCTGAGCGTCATCAGCAGACCGAGCTGTACGAATGCCGAGCCTTCGCGCAGAGCCTCCTTGTTGGAAACCGTCACTTTCGCAGAGCCCTTGTGGCGGTAGATTAAAGCCGCGACGAGCAGCGAGGCGTGGTAGACAATCAACGAGAAGAGGATGCTGTCGATCCGCAGCCAGTAGAACAACGGAATGGACAGGACAAGCCCCATGACTGTGCCGAGCAGCGATGCGTTTGCAAGCCGCTTCAGTTTCTCAATGCCTTGCAGGATTGCAAGCTCACTGTTGGCAAAGCCGTTGAAAAGCAGCACGCATGCCAGCAGCACGAAGTCCCATAGATGATCGGTAGAGCCGAACGACCATAGGCTCAAAGCCGGTGCGAGCGCCATCGTCGTGACCGCACCGAAGATGCTGATGAACCATGCCCACCGCCTCACGACGGCGACAATGCGGTTAAGAGCCTTGGTGTCGCCCGAACCGTGAGCCATTGCGATGTCGCGCACGGCACTTGTGCGCAGGCCGAGCGACGTGCCAGAGCGCAGCATATCGATGGCGGAGTTGAAGATGCTGAACAGCCCCATTCCCGCCGGACCAATCCACACGGCAACAAGTTTATTGAGCACCACCGAACAGATGTTGCTGACCACCTGCACGCCCCCAAACATCTTTATGGCGCGGAGAATGGTGCTGGATATGTTTACGCGGTTGTCGCTCACTTTATGTCCACTTTGTAGATTTGATGGGCGATTCCGCGTCCGCCAAACCCACATTTTTGAATAATCAGTCCGTTGTTCAGCACCAGCCCGTGATTTTCGTTGCTCGTGCCTAAATCGTAGTAGCGCATTTCTGCAAATTCATTATGCATCAAGTGGTCGTGGATTAGTGCCATGGCATTCATCCGCATCCCGTCGGGCGAGCTTGCAATGTATTGCAGATGCGCCGTCGTATGGTCGATGAATACTACGCATCCGGCGACCATCCGGTTGTCGGAAAATGCGCCGAACAGGCGTATGTTGCGCGGAAATCTGTTCTTGAGCAGTGTGATTTCTTCCAAAGAGTGTACGGGCGAGGCATTGTGGCGGTCCTTGAGGCATAGAGTCAGAATCTCCCAAAACTCGGAGAAATCGTCAGCCTCAGCGACGCATAGACCATATTCGTTGGCTTTTCTGACGTTCAGCCGTTGGCTTTCGTTGTATTTTGCCGGATTTGTCAACGCAACGGCAGTAGAAATGTTGCATTCGGCAATCTGTCCGCCGTGGCGGAATAGAGCGTAGAGATCCTCGTCGGCAGGGTAGCGGTGGTAGATGTAGGGGATAGCTTTGTAGACAAGCGTCCTAATGCCGTTCTCTTTGAGAAACGACATCATCGCGTCCCACACCTCAAGCATCGTCACCGCCGTGAAATGCTTCACGGGAGTGAGCCAACCGCCGTAGGTCAGCCCCTGGTGGGAATACAGCGTCGAGCCGACGATGTTGGCAGGCATCACAGCCGCCAATTTGCCGTGATGGTTGAAAGCCATCAGCGAGAAATCGTCAAACCGGTCTGCGTGATAGTCCATATAGTCGCGCAGGTGCAGAAACGTGGCGTTTTTCGACCGTTTCACGAAATCATCCCATACGGGCTTGTCGGTGTTTGAATATCGTCGGATTTCAATCATAGCATTATTTTATCCAAGCTTGAGGGTCGAGTTTTGTTGTGCCTTTGCGCACTTGGAAGTGCAGCACGGCGTGTGACGTGTCGTTGACATCGGGGAACAAAGAACCCAGCGACTGTCCCGCCTTCACGGAGTCGCCTTTCTTCACGTTGAGCGTTTTCAGACCGGCGTATACGGTTGTGTATGAACCGTGCTTGACAAGCACAACATAGTTGTATTCGTTGTCAACCTTGTAGATGTTGGTAACCGTTCCGGCAAAAACAGATCTTGCCGCCGCACTTGCCGCCGCTTCGATTTCGATGCCCGGAGAGTCGATGGTGACATATTCAAGCACAGGGTGCTTGTGGCGTCCGAACCGCTTTACGATGCGGTAGCTGCCCGTCACAGGAACAGGCAACTTGCCCTTGTTGCTTTCGAAATTGCCGTCCATGCGGATGTCTTCGTCAGACTCGGCAGGCTGTGAGCGTCGTTGCTCCTCGCGTTTGCGCGCCTCTTCACGCTCCTTGTCTATGCGTTCCTGCTCCTTGCGCAGACGTTCCTGCTCTTTCTCGAGCTCCTTCTGCTTGCGTTTCAGCTCTTCCTTCTTTTTCTTTTCAGCCTCACGGCGTTGCTGCTCCTTGTTGCGCCGCAGCTCCGCCTCTCGCTCCTCTCGCTCTTTCTTCAGCCGCGCCTCCTCGGCTTTGCGGGCTTCCTCGGCTTTGCGCGCCTTCTCTTCTTCCGCCTTTCTGCGTTTTTCCGCTTCGGCTCTCGCCCGTTCTGCCGCAGCCCTCTGCTCCGCCTCTATGAGTCGGTTGAGTTGCTGGTCGAGTTGGTTGAGCTTGCGCTGCTGTTCCTGCAGAATCTGCATCAGGTCGCCTTTCTCTTCTCTGAGTTGCTTCACGATGCGGTTTTGCTCCGCGCGTTTTCCCTCGAGCGAAAGTTTGGTGGAGTTTATCGTGTTGATGGTTTTGCTTCGTTCATTCTGCAGAGCCACAAGCTGGTGTTTCTGCTGTTCCAATTTACGCCTTGCCGCTTTGATTTGTCGGGTCTGCGCCTCTCTCCATCTTGAAAACTCGCGGAGGTAGCGCATGCGCCGGTATGCCTGATGGAACGATTCGGAAGAAAGCAGGAACATCATTTTGTTGCCGGACACCCTATGCATGCGGATTTTCTTTATGGCATGCAGATAATTTGACTGCAGTCTGCCGACAGTGGAGTCAAGCATCTCGATTTCCTGATTTACACCGTGGATCCGCACGTTGATGTCAGCAATCTGCAGATTGAGGTCGGCAATTTTTTTGTTGCTGGCATCGATTTCAGACGTTATGCGGTTGAGGTCGGCAAGCGTTTTCGCCGTCTCGTTTTTATTTTCCTTTATCTTTTGGGAAGTCTTTTTGATGTCCTGTTGCGCCTCCTTTTTCTGCTTTTTGATGTCGGTCATTGCCGGCTGTTGAGCCACAACGCCAAGCAGGACAGCGGCGGAGATTGCGATGCAAAGGAATCGTTTCATCATTTTTTTCGTATTTATATTTTAGAGGGATTTCAATAATTGAGCCAGAGAGTAGCGCCGCGCGCCGTCGGGGATTCTGATGTAGTCGGTCACACCGCTGTTCCAGCGGATGGATTTGGTGTATTTTAAGTCCATTCCCACCTTTGTCCCGCCGATTTCGATATGGGCGGAGATGCTGGTTGCGATAACCTTACCGTCGACGGGCTTGAAGGCGGAAAAGTCCATTGCATACTGCTGCCCGTTGTTGAGCGTCACGTTGAACCGGCTCACGTTGTTTTCAATCATGTCGAAGAAATATCCGAACAGCTGGTTTGCCTTTGCCGGGCGCATCTGCCAGCGTCGCTCATTGTCGGGCGCGGTGGCTGAGAAATGGTATGCGTTGGAAGCGCTTATTGCGCCGTCGGTAAGGTCGAACGGGCGCGACAGCAGCAGATTCTGCAGGGCGTAGAGTCCGATGCCGTTGCCGAGCAACTGGCTTACAGACTCGCGCACGTAGATGTTGTGGTATTTGTCGACCAGCGTGACAGAATCCTTGTCGACAAACAGTTTCCCCATCTCGATTCCGAGCAGCGGACGGATTGAGATTGAGATGGAGCATCCGCGCACCATTTTTATCTGGATTGCGCTGCTGAGGCTGCCTGTTGTGGAAACCGTGATGTTGCCAGATGCGGAGAAGTCGGTCCATTCAGGCGCGGCGGCAGCGACTGTTAGAGGATTGAAGGCGGAATTGCTCCAATCCGCCTCTACGGATTCCGCAATTTCGCCGGAGCGTGTTTCCGACACCATTGCCTTCTGAGCCGACCGGCATGATGTTGACATCGCCAAGATTGCGGCAAGCAGCGCTATAATGATTGATGATTTATTCATAGAAGTAAGTTTTGTTTTCAATTTTCTTTTTCAGAAGTTTCGACCCTGGGTTATCTTTCAGAGCGTCTTTCCATTTCTCCACAGCCTCCGCCGGTTTTCCGAGCATAAACAGGATGTCGCCATAGTGCTCCCAAAGTTCGGCGTTGCCAGTGTCGGAATCGCGATGCTCGGCGGCTTTCTCAATGAATTCCAACGCTTTTTTATAGTCGTGCTTCAGAAACAGCACCAAAGCGTAGGTGTCGAGATACGAGCCGTTGTCGGGGTCGGCCGCCAACGCCATTTCCGCCATTCTGGCTGCGTCGTCGATGCGGTCTTTCTTATGCGTGCATAGAAAATATGCGAAATTATTAAGGGCCAGCGCATTGCTTGGGTTTATGTTTATCGCCGCCTCATAGTTTTTTATGGCGTTTGCCGTGTCGCCAATCTGCTGGTATATGTCGCCGAGAGAAGTGTGGATGTCGGCCTCGTCGACCATCTGTATGTCCTTGTTGCGAACAAGCAGGGTGTCGTAGGTGGCGATTGCGTTGGAGTAGTCCTCCTTTTTGAAATATGCGAAACCGAGCGCCTGGTATAGCGACAGCTCGTCGGGCGCGTATTCAACGGCTTTTCTGCCCGACTCGATAGCCTTGTCGTAATTGTTGTTGAAGATTTCGAGCCAGATGAGCCGTTCCCAGTTCTTTGGGTCCGACGGGTCGATGTCGAGCACATACGACAGTTGCTCGGCGGCATTCTTATAGTCCTTTTTGAACGACAGATAGTCGCTGAACAGGTGTCTGATTTGCGCTTCGTGCGGATGCTGGTTCAAAATAGTGCGAAACATGTTGTCCACTCTTGCCGACGAGTCGCCCTGCTGGATGCAGTCGCGGATGTAGTCGGTTAGAATGTCCACCTTCGTGTCGACATCTATGTTTTTGTTGAGCAAGGTTGCGGAAATTTCTTTCTCATAGTTTGTCGAGTCGCCGAGACTGTTGTATAGATATGCTTTCTGGAGGTTGGCATATCCATAGTCGGGTTCGATGATCAGAGCCCGGTCGTAGTAGGCGAATGCGCTGTCGGGCATGTTCAGCTGCGCGAAGATGTTGCCCATCAGAGCGTTTGGCACAGCGCTGTTGGGCGCGTCGTGGAGCAGCAGTTTGCCGTTGTTTATGATTGCCGCTGTGTCGCCGGTGTTGAAAAGATAGTTCACCTTCATCGAAGTGGTGGCCACCGTCCGTCCCTCAGTCTTCTCCAGACTGTCGATAGTGGCGATGGCCTTGTCGAAGTTGCCTTGTGCCGCATAACTTTTTGCGAGCATAGGGAACAGCTCGGTCTTTGCCGGATATCTTTTTGCCAGGTTCTCCAACACGCGTGTCGCTTCGGCATGGTTGCTGAGCGAAGCGTTGAGAATGGCGTATATGTAGTTCTCGTAGTAGTCGCCGGGGCGTTCAATCGTGTTGATTCTCATCAGAGCCGTTGCGGAGTCTACTTCCTCGTCAGTTGTCCGGTCGAGATTCAACATAGTAAATCCGACGTAGTAGTTTATTGTCGGGTTGTCGGGGTCGAGAGTCACGGCGTGGCGCAGCAAAGCGTATGCGGCGTCGATGTCGCCGGCCTCTTTCTTCGATATGGCCTCCATAAACGCATATTCCGCCTTCCGCTTGTCGGCGGCCGACGGCTTTCCTGCAAGCATCGGCAGTATCACCGCCGCAAAGCAGACTGCAAGAAGAATATTTCGTGTTGCTTTTTTCATTTTGTATGTTTAAAAATAGTCTATTTCACGCCAGTGTGTCCGAAGCCACCGGCGCCGCGTTCGCTGTCGGAGAGGGTGTCGGCAGTTTGCCAGACAACGGAGGAATGCCGGGCCACAACCATTTGGCAGATGCGCTCGCCAGGGTTGACAACAAACGGTTCGTTTGACAGGTTGGCAAGAATTACGCCTATTTCGCCACGATAGTCGGCGTCGATTGTGCCGGGAGAGTTGAGCACGGAGATGCCGTGTTTCAGAGCCAGCCCGCTGCGTGGACGTATCTGGCACTCATAGCCTTCCGGCAGCTCGATGAATATGCCTGTGGGGATAAGTTTCCGTTCCAGCGGGCTTAATGTGACCGCCTCGCTGAGGTTTGCCCGCAAATCCATGCCGGCGGCGCTTGGAGTGGAATATTGAGGCAAATCGTTGTTGGATTTGTTTATAATCTTAACTGTAACCTTGTCGATCATAATAGCTTTCTTAATAGTTGAATATTAACTGCGAAAATACTCAAAATCCGTGAATTGACAGCAATGTTTCGTGCAAAAATTGGCGTCAAAAAAGGCTGCCCGATTGCGGACAGCCTTAATCTCTTGCATAATTGCTGCTGTGCAGACAATTACTTTCTGATTCCGAGCTCCTCTTTAGCGATGATTGCACGGTAGCGGTTGATGTCTGTGCGGATCAGATAATCCAACAGACGGCGACGCTTACCAACGAGCATCTTCAGAGCGCGAGTAGTACTATGATCTTTGTGATTTGACTTCAAGTGCTGAGTCAAATGAGCGATACGGATAGAAAATAATGCAATCTGAGACTCTGCAGACCCAGTATCAGTATTCGACTTACCGTACTTCTCGAAGATCGCCTTTTTTTCTTCAGAATTTAAATGCATTCTAAATTTGTTTAAAAAGTTAATATTCAATTAGCGACCGCAAAGGTAATCACAATTTCTTAAATGCCAAAACATTTGGTTGGAAAAATTTTATGGAATGCTTTGGAACGCTTTTAACCGACCCCATAATGTGGTGAATGGAAGTTATAGGACGAAATTCATAAAGGGGTACGGTTGAAACGACTCCTTTGAAGGGTGTGATTACATGTCATATCCTTTTGTTCTATAAAGCATTTTTGTGTAGTTTACGAAGCTACGTTTTGCTGTTTTTACTTGATAAGCGCAGTTTTTCCATTGTTTATGCCGTATTTCGAGATAAAAACGTTATCTTTGCGGTGTAAAATATGATACCAGTATCAAAAATAGTACTCTAATATGATATTTGAACGTAAGAAATATTTGGATGAACTTATCGCAGGACGTGCGAATGGACTTGTGAAGATTATAACAGGTGTCAGACGATGTGGAAAGTCTTTCCTGCTGTTTGACATCTGGCATAACTGGCTGTTGGAACATGGGGTGACTGATAGTCACATCATAGAGATACAACTTGATGATTTCCGAAACAGGCGGTTGAGGAAGCCTGATACCTTGCTTGACTATATAGATTCAAAGGTTGTGGATGATGGCAAGCCTTATTATATAGTCTTGGACGAGGTACAGTTGGTAGAAGAATTTGTGGAGGTTATTCTTAGCTTGACACACATGAGGAATGTAGATGTGTATGTGTCGGGCTCAAACTCTCGCTTCCTGTCAAGTGATGTTGTGACTGAGTTCCGAGGTAGAGGGGACGAGATACGCATATGGCCTCTCACCTTTGACGAATACTTTAGTGGTATTGGTGGAGATATACGCAAAGCTTGGTTGGATTACTATACTTTTGGAGGACTGCCACAGGTGGCTTTGCTTGAAACGGAAGAAAAGAAAACAGACTATTTGCGTGGTCTGTATGAAACTACCTATCTGCGTGACGTAATTGAGCGCAACCATCTGCGTAATCCTGAAGGAATGAAGGAATTGGTGCGTGTGCTTGCCTCGGGCATTGGTTCGTCAACCAATCCAACGAGAATAGCCAATACCTTTCAATCTTCACAAGGGGTAACCATAAAAAGAGACACTATAAAACAATACATTGACTATCTGAAAGACTCTTTCTTGATAGAAGAAGCTTTGCGCTATGATGTGAAAGGAAGAAAATATATTGGTACCGAGACGAAATACTACTTCGCAGACATCGGCATACGTGCTGCCATTCTCAACTATCGCCAACAAGAGGAAACGCACATTATGGAAAACATTATCTATAATGAGCTTCGCAGTCGAGGATATAATGTGGACGTAGGATTGGTTGAACTTGGTGGCAAGGATGAGAACGGTAAATTTGTCAGAAAACAGTTGGAGGTAGACTTTGTGGTGAACCGCCCTCCATACAGAGTGTATATCCAGTCAGCCTTTCACATGCCTACGCCAGAAAAGGAACAGCAAGAGCGACGTCCTTTATTGTCAATCAATGACCACTTCCGTAAGATTGTCATTGTTGGGGATGACATTCATCGCAAGGAGGACGAACTCGGTGTGTTGACTGTCGGACTCCTGGATTTCTTGACAGACAAGAACTTGTTGGAGCAAGGATAATCATTTTATTATATAATTATGCATAGATTCAAGAACTCTTTCCTTGAGTGGCTTGTCTACTCGCTTATCTTCTTCTTCCTGTACGATATCATCTGGTTATTGGTAGACCTGCCCGACTTCCTACAGTCGGTAAACGGACTGTATCCTGAGTTGCTTTTCGACTTTGCACTCTGCGGTTTGTTCTCGCTTTCGAGTTTGTATCTCAACCGATGGTTGTTCAAACAGCGGCGCTTTAGGCGCGAAGGGCAGGGACACCGTGTGTTCGTGCAGAACGGACTGGTGGTGTTGGGCTTCAACCTGCTTATTGCTGGTGGCTGCGAACTGCTGCTGAGCCTTGTAGCACCTAAGCTTATGATGCAGGATATATGGGGAACGTCTTTCCTATTTGGACTGATAGCGAGTCTTGTAGCACTCATCCACCTTTCGATGCACTTCTCCGACATGATTGTTCTGAAAGGCAAGGAGAACCTCGCCTTACAGAAGCGATACCTTATGCTGCAGTTGGACCCACATTTCGTGTTCAACAGTTTTAGTTCACTTGCTGGAATGATAGGGGAAAACCCGAAGATGGCTGAGGACTATGTCGTGAAACTCTCACATATCTACCGCTACATACTTCAGCATATCGACAAGGAGTATATAACCCTTGCCGACGGTACCGACTTCATCAAGTCGTACATCGGCCTGCTCAACATGCGCTACGACAACACCATCGTCCTGCACGCCGACAATTTGCACGGCGACCGCAACGAATGCATCCTCTCGCTGAGTCTACAGCTTATCATCGAGAATGCCGTTAAGCACAACTGCCCGCAGAACGGCATCGAGCTTCATGTGTCTCTTAGTCGCCAAGGCAACATGCTTGTCATAAAGAACAACCGCATATACACCAACCTGACCAACGACCAGAGCATAGAGTCGTACGGTATAGGCATCAGCAACTTGAAGCAACGCTACCGACTGGAGGGCGAAGCAGAACCGGAGTTCATAGCCCATAAAGATTCATTTGAGGTGCGACTGCCAATCATAAAACGAAAACAATAGAAGAACGATGCAAAAGGTTTTGATTATAGAAGACGACCATTTCAGCGCAAGACGTCTGAAAAGGCTCATTATGGATATTGACGACACGATAGACGTGCATGGACCGCTGAAAAGTGTGGCGGAGGTGACAGAGGAGCTTGCCGCCAACAACGACTATGACCATATCTTTTCCGACATCCGACTTGCCGACGGCGACGTGTTTGAGGCGTTCCGCAAGGTAATGCCACAGTCGTTCGTGATCTTCACCACGGCTTACGACGAATACGCAATGGAGGCGATAAAGAACAACGGACTCGACTATCTGATGAAGCCGATTGACGCTGACGAGCTGCGTGCCGCAATCGGCAAACTACGGCTTAATCGCAATGCACAACAGTCTGCCGTGGTGAGTCCGCTGCACGACGTGCTTAACGACACACGCCAATACCGTGAGCGTTTCCTAATCACGAAAGGCGACGAGCTTTGTATGCTCTGCGCCGACGACATAAGCTACATCAATATGCACGACAACCGAATCACGGCGTTTGCTGTCGACGGCACATCCTATCCGCTGCCCATGAGCATGAACGACCTGGAGCAGGCTTTAGACCCTGCCCGTTTCTTCCGTCTCAATCGACAGTATATCGCCAACATTAATGGCATCAGGAAAATCAGTTTTTACTTCAGTTCCAAACTCATAGTAAGATTGAAAGGATGTGAGGATGAGAATATTGTGATAAGCAAGGAGAAAGCGACATTGTTTAAGAAATGGTTGGAGAAATAATTAAAGCGAGTGCTCCTGAAGCATAAATATGCATCTGGAGCACTCGAAATCTACTTAGAACGACCAACCTAAACCGATATATGGAAAGAAGGCTGCCTTTTTGAGTCCATACTTGTCTCCGAAATTGAAGGATGGCGATACGCCAACACGAAACATGAATCCGTTGAGGCGCTGATAGCGATAGCCGATGTTGCCGAAGAAGAAATAACCGAATTGAGTTTTTGATGAAGTGTAAAAATCAATTTTAGGAGAAGTTTCGTCTGTATTCTCCCCACCTGGATATCTCCCTGTATCTTTTACGTATCCAATAGTTTCCTTTACTTGATATACACCAAGACTCGCACCGAAACCCAGTTCCAATTTGCTGTTCTTCTTTCCGAGCAGATAGTTTAGCTCCAACGGAACACCAACGCCATTGATTTTCTGGTCGAATAAACCTAAACCTGAATTGTCTCCATAGCCATAGCCAATGCCCACACGGTAGCCTAAACCTGAGTTGCCCTCGAATCTACTGTCGTAGTTGATGCCCACAATATTTTGGGCACCAAGTAATTCTACAGACAGGTTACGTGTCTTCTGTTGTGCCATTACTGCCGAAAAACAGCATAATGCAAATAATGATAATACAATCTTTCTCATTATATATTTTATCATATGTTTATTGTCGGTGGATATTCTATCCTTTAGTTTGCTCATAACTACATACATATTTCCCATTATTAAAAAGTAGTATGAGTTTATTTTTCTATTCTCGTCATCACATTGTGTCAGACTCTTGTAGAACAGCTCGCCATATTTTTGATTAATGCAATTTGGGCATAGCATGCACGGAAAATTCATGACCAGTAATGGCTTTGGCGGACATTAACGTTGAAAATCGCGCGAAGCGCAAATACCCGCGTTCATCGGTCATGTAGCTCGCTACACTCCCTATTCAAGGTCCAAAAACACCTTAAAAATAAAGGTAAATCTTCAGACGACTTCATTCAGTCTTTAGCTTGCTTCAACATAATGCCCTAAACGGTCGGATCTGTTTCCATCGGTAAAGAGGTAGACTATTCCGTCTGGGGTTTCAAGAATAGAGACCTCGGTATAGGTGAAATCAGGGTAGTCAGCGTGTAAGGAATCCAATACATTGCTTGGTACCGTCGTGCCTTTCGGCAAGGGGTAGCAGGTTTCTTTCCAAGTCGTGCCCTTGCGTGATACTCTGAAGTATACGGACTTCAACACGCCGTCGTGCATGATGAGATAGTTGTCATCGCCGCTGTCGTTGACAAAACCAAGCACTTCGGAGCCTTTGTAGTGCGCTGTAATCCATTCCATATCGCCAGGAATCGTACCTATATATTCAGCGTTGTTCAGTTTGTATGTGCATGCCTTGACCACCGTTCCTTTGCTGTCGATGACAAGTGTGTGGACGAGATTCTTGAGCTTTGGGGAGTCCTGCAGATAGCAGAGAATATAGTATGTCCCGTTTATGCTGGCCTGTGTCACTTCCTTGATCTCCCAGAATTCGTTGTTTCTGGCCTCCTGGTTTATCGTGAGCAGCCGGTATCGCACCGAGCTGGGCAACTGGTCAATGTCAGAGAGCATCCGCACGGTGCGGTTCCACGCATTGTCAACGTATACGACCACGCACTCATTCCCCGCGTTGTCCTCAGAGGTGACAAACGTTTCAATTGCTCCTCTGTCGGAGTAAGGCTCTGGACCTGTGTAAACTCGTTTGATGGTGTAGTCCTCGCAGCGTTCGTGGAAATCTTTGGCAATGGCCTCTGGCAAAGTTTTATCATTGATCGGTGTCACATTTTCAGAGTCGCATGAAGTCAGCACAAGGGCTACGACAGCAAGCCATCCGTACATCAAATGTCTAAATCCAAACTTTTTCATTTTATGCTTCAATTTATGGGTTCGTTCAAAGGACAAGTTGCCTGAGAACTTATTATTATGCTGCAAAAGTACAATCGTTTGTTTTTATACACAACGTCTCCTTATTCGAAACGGCAAAAATGTGTTGCGAAGCAGCAATATTTTCTATTGAAGCAATTATAGGTATTCCTCTGTTCTGTCGCTTTCTATACATCTATTCCTTTGCGCGACAGAACGCCGGCGGAGTAGTAGTGTTTCACCTCCTGCATGTCTGTCACCAAGTCGGCGATGCCGATTAATTCAGACGGGGCATAGCGCCCGGTTATTACGATTTCGGTTGACGGGGCTTTGCTGTTGATGGCGTTTATTACCTGTTCGGTTGATATGAGTCCGAGGTGTATGGCGATTGTTATCTCGTCGAGGACTACAACGTCCCATTCTCCGCTGCGCATCCATTCAGTGCATTTGTCGAGTCCGGAAAGTGCGCAGTCGATGTCGGCTTTTCCGGGTTTGCGGATTAGACAGCACCCGTGGCCGCACTGCTCGATTCTCAGCTTGCCGAAACTGGCGGGCGCGTTGGAGAGAAGCTGCAGAAGTCCGGTCTCGCTGTATTTCATCGACTTTACAAATTGGCATACCGCCACGTTCTTGCCGGCGCAGATTGCTCTTGCCGCCAGTCCGAACGCGGCGGTGGTTTTGCCTTTGCCGTTTCCTGTATATATATGTATATATCCTTTTTCCATAAGTTCTTTTCTGTGATTTGCAAATGTATGAAAAAGCCCTGTGCGGCGCAAGGAAACGAGACTTTTTGCGAGGGGTGTGGCGAAAGAGTGGCAGTGTGCGGCGAAGTTTTGTCAGTGAAAGACGCCAAAATGTCCACTTCGCTGAGGCTTAGCTGGTTGGCATCGGTTTTGTGAGATTGCAGGTCGAACTTCCGAAGGTGGCGACACTTGGAGAGGGTCGAAAAAATGAATTTTAATCAAAAAATAGGAGATAATAATTATGATGCCAGTAAGAAGAAATAATCAGACATGGTTGCCAAGTATCTTCAATGATTTTTTTGACAACGAGTGGATGGAAAAAGCAAACGCTACGGCTCCTGCCATCAATGTTAGCGAAAGCGAAAGAGAATATAAAGTTGAGGTGGCTGCCCCGGGCATGACTAAGGAAGACTTCAATATCCATATTGATGAGGACAACAATCTTGTAATCTCAATGGAGAAGAAAACCGACAATAAGGAGGAGAAGAAGGACCGCAAATATTTGCGCCGCGAATTCTCTTACTCAAAATTTGAGCAGACAATGATTTTGCCTGACGATGTGGACAAGGAGAAAATCGGTGCTGCTGTGGAAAACGGAGTGCTCGACATCACGTTGCCAAAACTCAGCAAGGAGAATCTTCCGAAACTGACGCGCGACATTGAAATCAAATAAGCATAATCATCAGTCTTTGATATGAAGAGGGCTGACAGCCGAAAGGTTGCCAGCCCTCTTTTGGTTTCTTTTAGAAAGAGTCGTCGGTGAGCCTTACCACGCGGATTCCAGTGACATTGCGCGAAAGCTTCAGCATTTCGAAAAGGTCGTCTTTGTCTACAATTACCTTTTTTGCCGTCGACGACGCATGTAGCAGGTGGGGCTTGCCCTTTACAAATCGCACAATGCCGAGGTGCGACACGTCGAGCCCGTCGATTTTTGTGGTCAGGCAGACGATGTCGCCGTCGCGCAGGTCGGCAAACAAATCTTTTTTGTAGAGGTTGCGCTTGTTTATGTATGGATACATGTGGCGGTTGTAGCCGGCTTCAAGATTCCGGATGCCTTCAAAGGTGGCGCTGTCAGCGAGCGCGGGGTAGCTGTCGCGGTGTGTCGACATGTAGTTGATTGTTTTTGTGAGGTATTCGCTGTGCGGAAGGCTTGACGTGATTTCCGTGAAGTTGCCGCGGTTGGAGTTTTCGATAATCCATGCGCTGATGTAGTGGAGGCGCGAGGCGTAGCCGTCGATGTGTCCGGAGTGGTAGCGGATGCTTTCGAGTGCGGATGCGTAGGCATACCATGACGGGGATTTCGCTTTGGCGGCTTTAGTAAGGGCGGCAAGCGTCTCAACGAAAGTGGTGCAGTCGAGCTGGTCTACGTTGATAGAGAGATACTCGCGGTCGCCTTCGAGAGTGTGTGCCACGTATGGAGTGCCGAGCAGTTTGTCGGCGAAAAACGACATGTAGCTGCCTGCTGATTTCAGAGATGTATTAGAAACCGCTTCATGAAGTATCTGATTGATTTTTGTGGTGTCGTCGGCGCAGTGGAATCGCAAAGCCTCAATGGAGAAGGCTTGCGCTACTAATGCCGACATGCTTATTGCCAAAAAGGAAAGAAGTAGTTTTTTCATATAAATGTCTGAATTTTTCTACGAAGTTACACCATTTTTCTGATTCTTGACTACTTTTGTGACGCATTATGGACAATAAAGGAAGTATAGAACATCATTTCCAACGACAGCGCGATTTGTTGCGTATGGAGTATGAATATGAGAAGTCGGAATTTGAACGCTTGTCGGGCGAGCAGGGTGTGATGCGCCGTGTTGCGCGTGGTCAGTGCTGGTTTCCTGTGAGGCTTGGGCGCAGTTATTACAATTCGCTCAATCGCTTTGTCGTTGAAGTAGCAAGAGACGAGGTGGCAGACGATGTCGACAGTGCGTTTGAATATGGGCGTCAGGTCAGATTCTTTTATGAGGCTCTTGACGGAAAGATAATTTATAGGAATTTCCCGGCAATGGTGAGTTTCTGCGATGGCGGCCACATGGCTGTTGTCCTGCCGTCTACGTCGGCGCTTAAAGAAATAGACGGCGTTGCCCGTCTTGGGGTGGATCTCGCTTTCGATGAAACGTCGTTTGCGGCGATGCGCGAGGCGCTGGATGATGTGGCTTCGGCTAAAGGTTCGCGGTTGGCTGAATTGCGTGATGTGTTGTGCGGCTTTGTCGCTCCGGGTTTTCGTGAATTGCAGCCGATGACGTTCCCGTGGCTGAACGCGAGTCAGCAGCGGGCTGTCAACAAGACTTTGTGCTGCCGTGATGTGATGGTTGTGCACGGGCCTCCTGGTACGGGAAAAACCACCACGCTGGTTGAGGCTGTTTATGAGACGCTGCGCCGCGAGCCGCAGGTGATGGTGTGTGCGCAGAGCAATGCGGCGGTTGATTGGATTTGTGGAAAACTTATAGACCGTGGGGTGCCGGTGCTGCGTGTGGGAAATCCTGCGCGCGTCGACGATAAGGTCTTGTCGGCTACGTATGAGCGTCAGTTTGAGGCACATCCCGACTATCCTGAGCTGTGGGGAGTGCGCAAGGCTATCCGTGAGGTGGCGGCTGGAAGAAGGCGCATGTCGCGCGCTGACGCCTCGGCGTTGTCCAACCGTCTGCACAATCTTCGCCGTAGTGCGGTGGAGCTTGAGGTGAAGATTCAGGTGGAGATTTTTGAGAGTGCCCGCGTGGTGGCTTCTACGTTGGTCGGAAGCGACAATGCGGTGCTGAAAGGACGCAGATTTACCACCTTATATATAGATGAAGCAGGACAGGCTCTTGAGGCGGCGTGTTGGATAGCCATCCGCAAGGCTGATCGTGTTATTTTTGCCGGCGACCATTGCCAGTTGCCGCCCACGGTGAAGTCGGTGGAGGCGGAACGTGCCGGGCTGTCGCGGTCGCTGATGGAGTCGGTTGTTGATAAATGCCGGTCGGCGGTAGAACTGTTGACTGTGCAGTACAGGATGAACGAGGCCATTATGAGGTTTTCGTCCGATTGGTTCTATGGCGGACGTCTGCAGGCGGCGGAAGAGGTGAAGTGCCGGGGAATCCTTGATTTTGATTCGCCGGTGGAATGGCTTGACACATCGGAAATGGATTTTTCTGAAAAATATGTGTCGGCTACAGGTGGAAGGGTCAATCCTGATGAGGGTGAATTTATGCTCGACAGCCTTGAAGCGTATATAAAAAGGATAGGAGAGAAGCGTGTCGAGGATGAGAATTTGGATTTTGCGGTTATTTCGCCATACAAAGCTCAGGTGTCATGGCTGCGTCGGAATGCGAAAAAAAGAAATGTTTTGCGCCGATTGAAGGGAAAAATCGCAATAAACACTATCGATGGCTTCCAAGGGCAGGAGCGGGATGTGGTTTTTATCAGCCTTGTCAGAAGTAATGATGACGGGAAAATTGGATTTCTTTCCGACCTGCGCCGCATGAATGTGGCTATGACAAGAGCAAGAATGAAACTTGTTATAATAGGGTCGGCAGCCACACTTACACGCCATCCGTTTTATGAAAAATTGTTTCTGTCGCAAAAGAAGGAAAACGGGGTGAAAAAAGTTTCCGAAATAAGTGACGGAGAATCAAGGTGTTGTGGAAAAAGTTGAAAAAAGGGGCAAAAAAAGATGCTGAAAAGTTTGGCGGGAAAGGTAAAAGGCAGTACCTTTGCAACCGCAAAAGCGAAACAGACCTGTGGTCGTGAAGCTTTGGCGCGATGCCGGAGGGCGTCGGATCGGCGCGGACGCGGGGTTCTGAAAAAGAAACTTGAAAAAAAGTTCGTGAAAAATTTGGCGGTTTAAAATAAAGGCAGTACCTTTGTAGCCGCTTTCCGAAAAGGAAACGGCGCAGAGAACATTGAAATGATGCGATAAAGAGACAAGACGAAGGAAGAGGGCGGAAGCCCTCCGTCAAGAGAAGAAAGAGCGCAGATGCCGGGACGATCCGAGGTTGTTGGTCTGGCTGTCGGAATGACAGAGAAAAATAAAAGAACAAGATAAACAACGGAGAGTTTGATCCTGGCTCAGGATGAACGCTAGCGACAGGCTTAACACATGCAAGTCGAGGGGCAGCGAGGGAGTGGCGACACTTCTGTCGGCGACCGGCGCACGGGTGAGTAACGCGTATGCAACCTGCCCTTCACAGGGGGATAACCGGGAGAAATTCCGACTAATACCGCATACGTCCTCCGGGGGCATCCCCGGGGGATGAAAGAATTATCGGTGAAGGATGGGCATGCGTGATATTAGGTAGTTGGCGGGGCAACGGCCCACCAAGCCCACGATATCTAGGGGTTCTGAGAGGAAGGTCCCCCACATTGGTACTGAGACACGGACCAAACTCCTACGGGAGGCAGCAGTGAGGAATATTGGTCAATGGACGAGAGTCTGAACCAGCCAAGTCGCGTGAAGGAAGACGGATCTATGGTTTGTAAACTTCTTTAGTGCGGGAACAAAGCGGCGTCGTGACGCCTGATGAGTGTACCGCAAGAATAAGCATCGGCTAACTCCGTGCCAGCAGCCGCGGTAATACGGAGGATGCGAGCGTT
>OMEW01000032.1_pt1 | contig 112115 bp, 120 predicted proteins | sample 1645471 | NCBI WGS metagenome assembly OMEW01 (sample SAMEA103958126, study PRJEB25191) | human gut metagenome | reverse complement strand
AACGAGATGCACCGCTACGAAGAATATCTGTTGTGGAAACGCAAAAAATAAGCCGTCCAGCGAGACCGTAAGGTCGCTGGGCGGCTGTTTTTATACTATGATTGGCCTACTAATTATCTTCTCTAATTTCTTTCAAGAGATCATCAGTTCGTCTTACTCCCATTTTGCTAAAGCTAGGTTTTAAATCATGATAGAGATTCTCAAGTTTTTCTTTGTCATGTAAATATAAAACAGTTAAAACATTATAGCAGATTGACATTTTAGTCTGCGTTATATTATCAATGGGAAATGCTTCTTTTCGATATAAGAGATCAATCACTTCATCAACATATCGACGCATCCGTGTTGAACTCGTATACCACGTCCTAAGCCAATATGAATATCTTAATGCCGTTTCATCATCTATATTATTACAAAGGCTTTCAACATAGCTTTTTATGATTTCTTTTTTCGTTTGCTCAAGTATTTTATCATATATGTCCCGGACTGTTTTTGTTGCACGATGAAATTCATTGCTGTTATAATAGTCCACTGGATTTCTTTCTTTACTTCTACTTTCTTGCAAAAACATATCTTTCAGAAGTTCTTGGTAACATTCGACCAGTTCACTATCGTCTTTTTCCAAAACTTGAAACCAATAGTCATAATCACCTGCAAATCTTGTTAGTTCCACACTATTTGATGCCTCGCTCAACTTTACTTTCCAACTTTGAATGTAAGTCTCTATCTCCTCATCAGTTTTGTAATAATTTGCTTTATTACCGGCTTCCTTAAATTTTTGATAATGTTTTTGAAGTGTTTCTTCACTAAGCATCTTAGAGCTTTTAAAGTAGTTGTAGATATCATCCAATAATGCGCCACTAGATTGAAGATATCCATAGTTTGCAAGGCGGACATTTAAATCATCGCTCAAGATATGGCCATCTTTCCGGTATCTACTGTTAGTATTCTCTTTCTCTGTTGAATCGTTTTTATAGTATAACTTATCTACATCTTCTACAACAACAGCAAAGCAGAGCATCTTCACTTCATTCATAAATTGTTCATTTTCTATTTTCAAGCAGTACTGTTTCACATCATTATAAAAATTCTGAGCCTTTTGCAATGTTCTCAAATTTTTTGCTTTATGACGCATCAAAAAGACATCAATAAATTCTCCATCTATTCCATACACCCCCCACTTAATCGATGCCGAGTGTTCCGTTACCTCAAAGATACGATCAATAGTTTTTTCTTTGTACTTATTGAACGTAGTTCTTTCATTTTCATGAATTTCATTTGAATTGGCAATAAGAATAACCTTAATATAGTTGGACTGCTTTAGTTCCTCAATCACTCCAAAGAGTTCCTCTAAATCCAATCCAGCCTTTCGACGTTCCAAATCGTCAATGACGATAATTCTGTTCTTTTTAAAATTGCTCGCCGTAACCGCAAACAATTCTCGTTCAGATATTGCTTGTGCAAGCGCACCGTTCAATTTTGTTATCTCCGCACAGAAATTACCAGCTGCTTTTGCTACCCCTTTCGCACCATTTGCAATTTTTCCTCCACGAGAGGTACGCAACGCCAACTGAAAAAAAGCTTCATGGTATATTTTTTGAACATCATCCATTCCAAAAAGTGAGATAAAGCACGTCCTATCCTTCATATCCTCCAGTGCTTTTCTTACCATGTAGGACTTACCAATTCCCCAAGCGCCATCAACTAAGATACATTTATAAGATTGCTTATCAATATTTCGAATGATATTTTCAACATAGTCAGCATTCATTGATTTCACCTCACACGAAAAGAAACTACTTTTATATCATTGTTGCAGTATGCTTCTTTAGCCCATTTCGCCGCCGCATTTGTTGCAGAAAGTAGCCGTGATTTCAAAAGTATACTCCTTTTCCCGGATGGTCTGGTTGATTTTGATTTTCTTCAGGGTGTAGCTCGTTTCTCTGCGGCATTCTGTGCAGAAGTCCCTCTGATTTTCCATGGCGGCACGCTCCCTTCCGGTTTTACGTTCTTTTTTATTATTGTATCCCTACCTTTGTTTTTCGTCAACAATAAAGCTGCTGACAGTCTGCCGCACGCAGAATCCATCAGTGGATTTCATGAGTCTTCAAATCCCCTAGACACAAAAATCGGCACCCGCTTTTCAGCGAGTGCCGATTTTGTTACCCTATAGTGCGCTTTGATTTTTGGCGTAAGTGGCGTAAGTTTGGCGTAAATCCGCTTTCGCGTGCTCCAAAAATCAAGGATTCATGCGGTTTTTTGGCAGCTATTAGTACATGCCGCCCATACCGCCCATGTCACCGCCTGCAGCAGCGGGTGCAGCAGGGGGTTCCGGCAGATCAGCAACCAGACTTTCGGTGGTCAGCACCATCTCAGCAACGGAGGCTGCATTCTCCAGAGCGGAACGAGTGACCTTGGTGGGGTCAACGATGCCAGCAGCGATCATATCGTCCACAAAGACCTCGTTCTGAGCATCAAAGCCGTAGTTGGGCTTGTTGGCAGAGATGATCTTGTCGATGATGACACTGCCTTCCAGACCGGCATTCTTAGCGATCTGGCGCAGAGGAGCTTCCAGAGCCTTCAGAACGATCTTGGCACCGGTGCGCTCGTCGCCTTCCAGCGTGTCGCACAGCTCACGCACAGCGGGGATCGCATTGATAGGAGCAGTGCCGCCGCCGGCAACAACGCCTTCCTGAACAGCAGCCTTGGTTGCGTTCAGAGCATCCTCGATGCGCAGCTTCTTGTCCTTCATCTCAACTTCGGTAGCAGCGCCGACCTTGATGACGGCCACGCCGCCAGCCAGCTTTGCCAGACGCTCCTGCAGCTTTTCACGGTCGAAATCGCTGGTAGCGGCCTCGATCTGGCTGCGGATCTGAGCGATGCGGGCTGCGATGGCATCCTTATCGCCTGCACCGCCAACGATGGTGGTGTTCTCCTTGGAGACCTTCACCTGACGGGCATGGCCCAGCATCTGGACGGTAGCATCCTTCAGCTCATAGCCCAGATCGGAGGAGACCACGGTGCCTCCGGTCAGGGTTGCGATATCCTGCAGCATTTCCTTGCGGCGGTCGCCAAAGCCGGGAGCCTTGACAGCGCAGACGTTCAGGGTGCCGCGCAGGCGGTTGACGATCAGAGTGGACAGAGCCTCGCCCTCGATATCCTCAGCCACGATCAGCAGCTTCATACCATTCTGCATGACCTGCTCCAGCAGGGGAACCAGATCCTGAATCACGCTGATCTTCTTATCGGTGATCAGGATAGCGGCGTTGTCCAGATCAGCCACCATCTTGTCAGTATCGGTGACCATATACGGGGTGAGGTAGCCGCGGTCGAACTGCATGCCTTCCACGATTTCGTTGTAGGTCTCAGCGGTAGTCTTATTCTCCTCAATGGTGATAACGCCATCGGAGGTGACCTTCTCCATAGCCTCGGCGATCAGACGGCCGATCTCGGGGTCGCCTGCAGAAATAGTGCCGACGCGGGCGATATCGTTGCTGTCCTTCACCTTCTGGCTGTGAGCCTTGATGGTCTCAACAGCCTTGGCAACAGCCTTGCTCATGCCGCGGCGGATATCCATGGGGTTTGCACCGGCGGTGACATTCTTCATGCCCTCGGTGACCATGGCCTGTGCCAGAACGGTTGCGGTGGTGGTGCCGTCGCCTGCTGCGTCGTTGGTCTTGGTAGCGACTTCACGCACCAGCTGTGCGCCCATGTTCTCGAACTCGTCCTTCAGCTCGATCTCCTTGGCAATGGTCACGCCATCGTTGGTGATGACCGGTGCACCGAACTTTTTGCTCAGCACCACATTGCGGCCCTTGGGGCCCAGGGTGATCTTAACGGTGTTTGCCAGGGTATCGATACCGGCACACAGTGCCTTGCGGGCATCCTCGCCCTGCTTGATCTGCTTAGCCATAATCAAATCGCTCCTTTAAAGCTCAATTTTCAAATATCAGAGGGGAAACCGCTCAGTCCTCAACGACTGCCAGGATATCGCCCTGACGGACGATGGTGCACTCTTCGCCGTCTACTTTGACCTCGGTACCGGAGTACTTGCTGGTGAGGACCTTGTCGCCGACCTTCACAGTCATCTTGACTTCCTTGCCGTCCACAACGCCGCCGGGGCCGACAGCGATGACCTCAGCCACCTGGGGCTTTTCCTTAGCACTGCCGGTCAGGATCAGACCGCCCTTGGTGGTCTCCTCAACCTCAACAGCCTTAATGACAACACGGTCTGCAAGAGGAATGATCTTCATAGTTCTTGCCCTCCTATAGTAAAAATATAATTTAAAACTTTGATGTGTCCAAAGGGCCTCATGTCGGCCCTTTGGCTCTTTAGCACTCCATTTCTCTGAGTGCTAAGTGTATTGTACTCATCTTGACCCAAAAAATCAAGACCTTTTTTGCTTCTTTTTGTTAAGAATTTATGACAGATGAAAAAATCAGCCGTACAGCGAAAAAGAGACAGCTTTCTCTTGGGCAAAAAAGCTGTCTCTTCTTCTGGTTTTTCATGTTCGGTCTGCACTCTGTGCCGTCCTCTGCGCTGCAAAGCGCTCAAAAGCAGGCTTTGGCAGAAGGATGCGCCCTGCCAGCGGCTGTACCTGTACAGTGATCTGCTCCTTGGGTGCGCATTCGCCGTCTGCCGTGGCAACGATTGGCCCGCGGCCATCCGCAGCGCGCAGGCTCACCTGCTTTGCGCGGCGGTAAATGAAATACGGCTCTGCAGCCCTGACGAGCTGACCGTTCTGGAAGTGCTTGCCGCTCTTGTACATTCCCAGCAGCTTTGCAATGGTCACGCGGCTCACCTTGCGGATGATATATACATCCAGCCAGCCATCGTCGGGCTGTGCTTCCGGCGCTGCACAGAAACCGCCGCCATAGGTGCGGCCATTGCAGATGGCACACATCAGGCAGTCCACATCCAGCGTTTCACCATCGATGGTGTACTCCACCCTGCGGCCGATGTGTCCGCACAGCTGTTCCACAATGGAAAGCACATAGGCCATCTCGCCGCCGCACAGCGGGATGCGCCGGAACTTCGGGATGCCGTAGGCAACCTGCGCATCCAGACCGGCAGCGCAGATAGTGGCCGAAAGGCCAAGGCTGGTCTGCATCAGATCGATGCTCACCGGCCCACCGGCCAGCTGGGCATCCAGATCCAGAAACTCTTCCTTTGTACCAAAGGTGCGCAGAAAATCGTTGCCGCTGCCAAAGGGCAGACAGCCCACGGCTGCATTTGCATAGCCATAGATCCCGGTGAGCGCTTCGTTGAAGGTGCCGTCGCCGCCGGCAGTGAAGACCCGCAGTTCTTCCCCGCTCTGCCGGGCCTGCTGCGCAGCGGCATTGGCCAGCTCCCGGGCATGACCGGCGTGATTTGTGACCTGAATGGTATATTCTTCCGGCGCAAGCCCTGCACGCGCGGCGGCAACATTGATCTGCTGCGGCAGCGTACGGGTGCAATCGGCCTTACCGGCAGTTGGGTTCAAAAGGAATAATGTGCGCATGGACTTCCTCCTGCAATTCTGTTGCTTCTATGATAACAGAAAACCAAAAGGATGCAAGAGCCAATCTCACAATGTCCCTGCCCCGTACGCACAAAAAAGGAGCGGATGTCTCCGCTCCCCCCTGCAGACAAAAAAATACCGCCCCGGGTCTTGTAACTCAGGGCGGTCCTTTTGAGCTTCAGATGCTTTACAGTGTTGCGGTTTCGTCCTCCCGCAGGACGATAGCACCATCCGCCGAGCAGTCCGCCGTCCAGTGCTGGCCCACGCAGGCCGTGCCGGATGCGATCTGATCCGCAAGTGCCTGCTCCACTGCCCTGTCCACTGCGCGGCGCAGTTCTCTGGCCCCGTAGGCAGAGCGGGCCTTTGCTGCCAGCGCCTGCCCTACCCGCGGTGTGTGATGCAGCTGGTAGCCGCTGCGGGCGGCACGCTGCTCCAGCTGGCACAGCATTTTTTCGGCAATGGCGCACAGGCTGTCGTCGGCCAGCGGACGGAATACGATCATCTCGTCCAGACGGCCTGCCAGCTCTGGCCGGAACCACTTTTTTGCCTCCTCAATGGCCTGCGCAGACTGCTTTTCAAATACGGCTTCGCTGCCCGCCGCAAAGCCCAGCGGCGTGCTCTGACCCGCCAAAAAACGTGCGCCGAGGTTTGAGGTGAGCAGTACGATGGTGTTGCGGAAATCCGCCTTGCGGCCCATGGCATCGGTCAGCTGGCCATCTTCCAGTATCTGCAAAAGGATGTTCTGAATGTCCGGGTGTGCCTTTTCGATCTCGTCAAACAGCACCACACTGTAAGGGCGGCGGCGCACTGCTTCGGTCAGCTGTCCGCCCTCGTCATGGCCCAGATAGCCCGGCGGCGCACCCAGCAGCCGGGCAGCGGTGTGCTGCTCCTGATACTCCGACATATCAAATTTGAGCAGGGCCTTTTCGCTGCCGAACCAGCTGACCGCCAGCGCCCGGGCAAGAGCCGTTTTGCCCACTCCCGTGGGGCCAAGAAACAGCATGGCACCCATGGGCCGGCCCGGCTCGCCAAGACCGGTGCGGCTGCGCCGGATGGCACCTGCCACTGCAGCCACCGCCCGGCTCTGACCCACGATCTCGGCGTTGAGACGTTCTTCCAGCTTGTCCAGCCGTTCCCGCTCCTGCTCACCTACCCGCTCCACCGGCACACCGCTGGCCTGCGCCACCACATGGGCGATATCGTCCGGCATCAGCGTGGGCTTTGACTGCTTTGCCTGCTCGGCCCGGATGCGTGCCGCCGCACAGGCTTCGTCCACAAGGTCGATGGCCTTATCCGGCAGAAAGCGCCCCGGCAGATACCGCACCGAAAGCTCCACCGCAGCCTGCAGCGCTTCCGGCGGAAGGCAGACATTGTGGTAGCACTCATAGCGCGGCGCAAGCCCGTTGAGGATATCCAGAGCCTGCGCAGGCGTAGGCTCCTCTACCTGCACCTTGCCGAAACGGCGTTCCAGCGCGGCATCCTTCTGGATGTGGGTGCGGAACTCTTCGGTAGTGGTAGCGCCGATAATTTGTATCTCGCCCCGGGCCAGCACCGGTTTTAAGATGCTGGCTGCATCGATGGCGCCCTCCGCCGCACCGGCACCCACGATGGTGTGGAACTCGTCTACGAACAGGATGGAGCTGCCGTCCCGCACCAGCTCTTCCAGCAGGTTCTTGAACCGCTCCTCAAAGTCACCGCGGTATTTGGTGCCCGCCACAAGGCTGGCCATATCCAGTGCCAGCAGACGGCGGCCCTTGAGCGCACGGGGCACACGATCCGTGGCAATGCGCTGGGCCAGTCCTTCGGCAAGGGCGGTCTTGCCCACGCCCGGCTCCCCCACAAGGCAGGGGTTGTTCTTCTGACGGCGGCATAAGATCTCCACCATGCGGTCCAGCTCTGCTTCCCGGCAGAACACCGGGTCCAGTTCCCGTTCCGCAGCACGGCGGGTCAGATCCCGGCAGTACTTATCACTGGCGCGGCTGCCGCGCGGCGCACTGACCGTGGTCCGCATCTGATACGGCAGTACGAACTGCCCGGACAGCTGGCGGCATTCCCGCACGGCATCTGTGAGCTGCACGCCCATGGATGCCAGCAGGATGCCTGCTGTGCAGCCGTCATCCTCCAGCATGGCGCAGAGCAGATGTTCCGGCTCGGCCCGGTTCAGGTGCGCGTTCTGTGCCCCGATGATGGCGTAATCCATGGTGCGCTTGAGGTCCGGCGCAAGAGCGTAGCGATCCAGATGCAAAGCCGGTGCGCGGCGGCTCTCGGCCAGCTGACGGCGCACCTCCGGTTCCCGGATCTGCTTGCCCTCCAGAAACCGTGCTGCCGCCCCGTGATCCTGCTGCAGGATCGCCAGCAGCAGGTGGCCGGTATCGGCTTTTTCGCAGCCAAGGTTCCCGGCAAGCTCCACCGCACTGCGCAGCAGCTGATCCGACTCGTGCGAAAAGCCCTTGTACCCGCCAAAGCCAAGTTTTTCCCAAATACTCATTTGCCCGCTCCTTGCTGATGAAATTCGTTTTCACAAGAAGTATAGCCCCGAAGCACAGAAAAAAAACATCTCTTTCTGTCGGGATGGGAAAACAAAAAGGAGATACCAGCAGGCATCTCCCCCTTCGCTGTTTGATTTTTTCAGTCCATTTCGGCCAGAGCCTTTTTCAGGTTCTTGGCGATCTGATCCGGGCAGCTGGTATTGCGGAAACCGCAGAGCGTACCCTCCATGCGGTCGATCACATCTTCGGCCTTCATGCCCTTGACCAGACGGCAGATGCCCTTCAGGTTGCCGTTGCAGCCGCCAATGACCTCCATGGACGCAATGGTGTGGTCATCGTTCAGCACAAAGTTGGTCTGCTTGGAACAGGTGCCGCTGTTCGGGAAGCTGAATTCCTTGCTCATAGTTCAAAATCCTCTCTTTTTGACAGAAATCCCGACGAAGATCGTCTGCTTCTATTATAGAGCAGCGTGCCGGAATGTCAATGTGACCGGGTCACACATCAATACCGCGGCGCTTGTGGGCCAGCTCCAGAATGCGGGCCACCTGATCGTCTGCCGTGGTACAGGTACCCACCGGGTGCGGCACCTTGTGGTTTGCACCGTGGAAGTCCGTACCGCCGGTATGGATCAGCCCATACTGCTCACACAGAGCAGCACACTCGGCCCTGTCCTCCGGGCTGTTGCGGGGGTGCTCCACCTCAATGCCGTCGATGATGCCCTCTTTGGCAAGCTGACGCACCAGCGGCATGCTCTTGTAAACGGTCGGGTGTGCAAACACCAGCACCGCACCGGCAGCTTTCGCCGTGGCGATCACTTCCTGCACCGAGGGATATTTTACCTGATGCAGCACCACACCGCGCGGCTCCCAGCCAAAGAGATAACTGTACAGCTTGCCGTACACAGCATCGCACAGCCCCAGCTGGTGCAGCGCTTCCATAATGCCGCTTTTGAACAGCACACCGCTGTCCTTTGCGTATTCCAGCGCCTGTTCCGTGCGGAACTGTGGGTACAGCGCTTCGATCTCCTTTGCGCTTTGCAGGCCGCACTCGTTGCGGCGCTGTCGCAGGATGTCGCAGTGCTCCTTCAGTTCCCGGCTTTCCGGGTCCGGGAAGTAGCACAGCAGGTGCACGCGATGCTTATGCTCATGGTCATAGCCGGTCAGCTCGGTGGCCGGGAGCAGGCGCACGCCGTCCTGCACAGGGTGCTCATAGCAGTAGTTTACGCTGAGCAGGGTGTCGTGGTCGGAAATGGCCATGGTGTCCAGCCCCGCCCGCGCCGCCATGAGCGGCAGGCGGTGGATGGGCACAGAGCCATCGGAACAGGTGGAATGGTTGTGAAGATCGCCGGGCATGGAAAATGAACCTCCCAAGAAAGCCAGAGAAAGGCTTCCCCCAAAGAGGAAGCCTTATATCATATCAGTGCTTATAGAAATTGATCAGGCAGCCGTCGGCCAGGATCTTGCGCTCGTCGGCGGTCAGCGGGGCCATGTACAGGCTGAACTCCTTTGCGGTGTCGCCCAGCACATAGGCCTTGATGTCCTGCAGGTCGCCCTTGAGGGCCTCGCGGACATTCGGGATAAAGACATAGTCGCCCAGACCGAACGGCGTTGCGCCCACCAGCTGCAGCGGCAGCATACCCCAGTTGATGAGGTTGGAGCGGTAGCGCTTGGTGGCGTACTCGGTAACGATGTTGGCACCGGCCCCCAGCACACGCTGGCAGCTGGCCGCCTGCTCACGGGCAGAACCATCGCCGGGCTTGACGGCAAAGATGGTGGATGCGATCTGCACATCGTTCCAAGTCAGGTTTTCGCAGCCGGGCACCTTGTGCAGCTGGGCCAGCACCTCGGCGCTGCCCTCGCCTGCACGGCGGGCCTTTTCTTCGGCCTGCACGGCCTTGGCACGGCCCACATACTCCGGGTCCTTGCGGCTGAGGGTGAACTCGGCCAAGCCCAGAGGATTGGAACGGTAAGACGAAGTCTCACCGGAGGGGATCAGCTCGTCGGTGGTGGTGACAGGGTCGGTGATGTAAGATGCCACCTTCAGCAGCAGGTTATCGCCCAGCGGTGCAATTTCGGGCCAGTCCTTGATGTTGGGGCCAAGCTTGAGCAGGGCATCGTAATCGCCCTTGCCAAAGCCCTGATACACGCGGGTATCGTAGCTGGAAGGATCGTACTGATACTCCGGCACGGTGGGATCATAGTCGATATCGGTAGCCGGGGTCAGAATGCCGCCGTTGGCCGTGGTGGCCGCAATGCTGCGGGCATCCATCAGTGCCACACCGGAAAGCTGGCCGTTGCCGGGCTTGGAGCCTTCGCGGCTGGGGAAGTTGCGGGTGGTATGGCGGATAGACAGCGCGCCGTTGGCGGGCACGTCGCCTGCGCCGAAGCAGGGGCCGCAGAACGCAGTGCGGACGGTGGCACCGCTGGCCATCAGGTCGTGGATGACTCCGGTGCGCACCAGTTCCATCATGATGGGCTGGCTGCCGGGATACACGCTCAGGGCGTAGTCACCGCAGCCGCCGGTGTGGCCTTTGAGGATGGAGGCAGCTTCATAAATGCTGTCGTACAGACCGCCTGCGCAGCCTGCGATCACGCCCTGATCCACACGCAGTTTACCGTTCTCGATCTTGCCGCACAGGTCAAGGCTGACATCCTTGCGGCCGATCAGCTTCTGCACATCCTGCTCGCAGGCATGGAGAATATCCTCAAGGTTTGCGTTCAGCTCTTCAATGGTAAATGCATTGGAGGGATGCATGGGCAGTGCGATCATGGGGCGGATGGCAGAAAGGTCTACCTCTACCACACCGTCGTAATAAGCAAGGTCGGCCGGAGCCAGCTTCTTATAGTCGGCGGCACGGCCATGCACCGCAAGGAATTTCTGCGTCGTTTCGTCGGTTTCCCAGATGGAGGACAGGCAGGTGGTCTCGGTGGTCATGGCATCGATGGCGTTGCGGGTATCCTGACGCAGAGACGCAACGCCGGGGCCGACAAACTCCATCACCTTGTTCTTGACATAGCCGCTCTTGAACAGCTTGCCCACCAGCGCAATGGCCACATCGTGCGGGCCGCAGCCTGCAGGCAGAGAGCCGGTGAGATAAATTGCAACAACACCCGGACGGGCCACATCGTAGGTGCGGCCCAGCAGCTGCTTTGCCAGCTCGCCGCCGCCCTCACCAATGGCCATGGTGCCCAGAGCACCGTAGCGGGTGTGGGAGTCCGAGCCAAGGATCATCTTGCCGCAGCCCGCAAACTTTTCGCGCATGTACTGGTGGATGACCGCCAGATGCGGGGGCACAAAAATGCCGCCGTATTTTTTGGCGGCGGACAGGCCGAAGCGGTGGTCGTCCTCATTGATGGTGCCGCCCACGGCGCAAAGGCTGTTGTGGCAGTTGGTGAGCACATACGGAATGGGGAATTTCTCCAGACCGGACGCACGGGCCGTCTGGATGATGCCCACAAAGGTGATGTCATGGCTGGCCATGGCATCGAACTTGATCTTCAGGTTTTCGGCATCGCCGCTGGTGTTGTGGGCCTGCAGAATGCTGTAGGCCATGGTACCGGTCTTTGCGTTCTCGATGGCTGCGGCATCAAAGCCCTTTGCTGCCAGTGCGGCGCTTGCTTCGCCGTCTGCAGGCACCCATTCACCGCGGGCATAGTATGCGCCGCCGGTGCTGCACTTGATCATATCCAACATCTCAATTCGCCTCTCTTTTTGTATTTCCCGCCCGCCCTATCTTGCGGGCACTGCCCCAGCAGAGCGGTACGCTGCCCGCTCTGCCCTCTTCTGCCGCGCTGCCAAAGCACGCGGCTGCGGCCCGGAAAGCCGTATCTGAAGGTTATTATACCATGAAACCACGGAAAGAAAAAGCACTTTTTACAAATGAATCGTGAATGGAGGATGAAGAGACGGGCTCTGTGCTTTTTCTTGACAAAGAAGCCATTCTATTGTATTATTATTAGCGTTGTATGCCGCTGTGGTGAAATTGGCAGACACGAGGGACTTAAAATCCCTTTCTGGAGACAGAGTACGGGTTCGACCCCCGTCGGCGGCATAAAAAGACCCCCCAAGCTTACGCTTGAGGGGCTTTTTATTTTGCTTATTTTACACCTTGCCGCCGTGCAGCTCTGCATACATCTTGGAACGGCACTCGGCCACAGCCGGGGTCATGTTCACATAGTGCTTATGCGGGCACTCCAGACGCAGTTCGCTCTCCCAGGTCTCCTCGGTGAGCTGCTTTGCAATGTAGGCCTTCTTCTCTGCGATCGAAGGCAGCTCAATGGCCAGCTGACCATTCAGCACATGCGGCACCAGCAGCTTTTTGACCTTGGTGGGGGTAATGGTGACGGTGCGCTCGATGGCATCGGAGTCCAGATTGACCATCGTGACGGGCTTGCCCGCCTCGATGACTTCATCATCCATGGCGATCAGGTCACACTGGGCCTGACCATTTTCATCGTAGAGGCGCCACGGCATCTTCTTGCCCGGAATGATGGCCTTGCTGGCGGAATCCGAACACTTCATCTTGGGAGTGTAGCTGCCGTCCGGCTGCTTGACCGCCACCAGCTTGTACACACCGCCGAACACGGGGTCGGAAGCAGAGGTGATCAGGTTTTCGCCCACGCCGTAGGAGTCAAAATGAGCGTGCTCATACAGCTCCATGTTGGCGATCTTCTTTTCGTCCAGACCATTGGAAGCCACCAGCTTGATGTAAGGCTTACCGGCCGCATCCAGTGCCTTGCGCAGGCGCTTGGAGCCGCGGGCCAGGTCGCCGGAGTCGATACGGGCGCTCTTGACGCGGCGGTTCGGGTCGTTGGGGTATTTCTCGATGAGGTAATCGTCCAGTTTAATGAGGTTGGGCAGACCGCTCTCCATGATATTATAGGTGTCCAGCAGCAGACTGACCGAATCCGGGTAGGTATCGGCAAAGGCCTTGAATGCATCAAACTCCGTGGGGAAGAACTCGATGAAGCTGTGCGCTACGGTGCCCACAGCCTTGACCTCCGCGCCGAACTTCATCTCGGCCAAACAGTTGGCAGTGCCCACGCAACCGCCCAGAACAGCAGCATATGCACCATCGTTGCCAGCGCTTTCGCCCTGCGCACGGCGGGTGCCGAATTCCATCACGCTGCGGGGCGTGTGGGTGTTCAGGCCGGTGACGCGGGTAGCCTTGGTGGCGATCAGACTGTGGAAGTTCATGGTCTGCAGCAGGTAGGTCTCGATCAGAATTGCGCCCACGAGGTCGCACTCGATGCGCACCATCTGCACATGCGGGTATGCCACCGTGCCCTCGGGCAGAGCGTACATGTCGCCCTTCCACTGATAGGTGCGCAGATACTCGCAGAATTCCTCACTCATGCCCTTGGTGCGCAGCCACCAGATATCCTGTGCATTGAAGTGGTAGTTCAGCAGGAAGCGGGTCAGCTTGCGCTGGCCGGCGCTGATGGAGTAGCCCTGAGCATCCGGGTTCTTGCGGAAGAACATATCAAACACCAGCGTGGTGTCCTTGAATCCGTGCAGGAACAGGCAGTTTGCCATTGTAAATTCATAAAAATCCACGACCATTGCGGGGTTGTCGTAGTCCTCATCTGGAATATAAGGCACAACCTTGATTTCGTCCATGAATAGTATCCTCTCTTCTTTACACCCGGCAAAGGCTCCTTGCTGTCCCCTGCCGTTCTGACCTGTGGGAAGGTTTGCGCGCCTGCCTGTCTTGACAGTGCGTTTCTATCATGATATCACCAAACGCAGAGCGGTGCAAGCATTTTTGGAAAATCCCGGTCAATTTCCGGTAAGAAAAAGCCGCCCATACACAAACAGCACGGGCGGCTTTCAGAACAAACGTGTTAACCGTTGATGATATTGGGGGTAGCATTCTTCAGCACAACGTCGTGGCTGCCGCCCTCAACGATGGAGGTAGAGGAAACCACGGTCAGCTTTGCTTTCTGCTGCAGCTCCGGGATGGACAGAGCGCCGCAGTTGCACATGGTGCTCTTGACCTTGTACAGAGTGGTCTGCACACCGTCAGCCAGAGGGCCGGCATAGGGCACGTAGCTGTCCACGCCTTCCTCAAAACTCAGCTTGCTGGAACCGCCCAGATCGTAGCGCTGCCAGTTGCGGGCACGGTTGGAGCCTTCGCCCCAGTACTCCTTCATATACTGGCCGTTGATGCGCACCTTATTCGTGGGGCTTTCGTCAAAGCGGGCAAAGTAGCGGCCCAGCATCACAAAATCCGCACCCATGGCCAGTGCCAGCGTGATGTGGTAATCGTGGACGATGCCGCCGTCGGAGCAGATGGGCACGTAGATGCCGGTTTCCTTATAGTACTCATCGCGGGCCTTTGCCACCTCGATGACAGCGGTAGCCTGACCACGGCCAATGCCCTTGGTCTCGCGGGTGATGCAGATAGAACCGCCGCCAATGCCGATCTTCACGAAGTCTGCACCAGCCTCGGCCAGGAAGCGGAAGCCCTCGGCATCCACAACGTTGCCTGCGCCCACCTTGACGGTATCGCCGTAGTGCTCACGGATCCAGCCGATGGTGCGGCTCTGCCACTCGGAGTAACCCTCGGAAGAGTCGATGCACAGCACATCCACACCGGCATCCACCAGTGCGGGCACGCGCTCAGCGTAATCGCGGGTGTTGATGCCTGCGCCCACCACATAGCTCTTGTTCTTATCCAGCAGTTCATTGGCGTTCTTCTTGTGGGAGTCGTAGTCCTTGCGGAACACCATATACTTCAGGTTGCCCTCGGCATCCACCAGAGGCAGGGTGTTGATCTTGTTATCCCAGATGATGTTGTTGCAGTCGTGCAGGGAGGTGTTCTCCGGTGCAGTGACCAGCTTTTCAAGCGGGGTCATGAAGGTGGTGACAGGGGCATCATCCGGAGTGTGGTTGATGCGGTAGTCACGAGATGCAACAATGCCCAGCAGCTTGCCGCTCGGAGTGCCATCGGCAGTGATGGCAATGGTGGAGTGGCCGGTGCGTGCCTTCAGCTCCAGCACATCGTGCAGGGTGGCAGTGGGGGCCAGATTGGAATCGGACACGACATAACCAGCCTTGAAGCTCTTGACGCGGCGCACCATGGCAGCCTCGTTCTCAATGCTCTGAGAGCCGTAGATGAAGGACACGCCGCCCTGACGGGCCAGTGCAATGGCCAGCTTATCGCCAGAGACCGCCTGCATGATGGCGCTGATCATGGGAATATTCATCTGCAGGGGGCACTCCTCCTCGCCCTTGCGGTACTTGACCAGCGGGGTCTTGAGGCTGACAGCCGTGGGGATATTCTCTGCAGAGGAATAGCCGGGGATCAGCAGATATTCACCGAAAGTGCGGGAAGGTTCTTTATAGAAATAAGCCATGTTCAAACTCCTTTTCTCTTAACGCATCAACATCAATCGGATTCATGTTTGCAACCTATAAATTGATTATATATACTGTACCACAAAGCCAGCCGGAATACAAACCCCCGCCGCGCCAAACTTTGTAAATGTCCTTTGCAGAAAAACAGGCAAATTGCCCACCAAAATGGCGTAAGGTCATACTTTCCCGCATGAGAAGCCGGTTTTTGCGTGATTTGTGGATGCAAAAAAGCTCGTCCAGAACGGACGAGCTTTTTTGCACACGAAGCGGGATACCGCCTGTGCGGCACATGGATCACGACTGTGAAGGAGAACAGCCGGAGGAGGAGAACCTGTGCCCGATATCCCAAAAAACAAGAAGAAAAAGATTTCACACTCAGCAGGGCTTGTGCCCTTGCTGTAACCATATTGTAACTCTTTTGAAACCATTTTGCAATAGGGTTTTGTAATTTTTCTGTAATTTCTTTTGTTAACTTTTTGTAGACACATATAAAACCCCTGCCAGAAAATTTCCGGCAAGGGCCTTGCAGATCATTCTTTATTTTCTTAATAGCACTTTTTGCAAGCAGTGAAGCCTTCCGCTTTTGCTTTCGATAATGTAACCTTTTCCGGGTCTTTCATATTGCTGCAGGTAGACTTGCTGTGATATTTTTTACCGCCGTGCGTTGGGACCCAGACCATCTGCTCCGTCTTTTTGCCGGCAGAAATGGTCTGAACGGCTGCAGTGGACGGCTTGCAGGCCGCAGTCTGTACACTGGCGGCAGATGCCGCCGGGCACAGCAGACTGAAGCACAGTACCAGAACGGCCGCAAGGACTCGGAGATGTTTTTTCATTTGTTTTATCCTCCTTTGGACAATCAGAAGATCCTTCTAATAAAAGAGTACTCCCTGTTCCTCAGAGGATGCAATTCTCAAAATGCGCCGTTTTTTTCTGCACGGGTGACGCTTTTTTTGCATTGCTCGCTTATTTTCAGCTAAAAGCGGCGCAGCGGTTCTCTTGAGAAATCAACGATTTACACGTTTGTCTTTCCCACCTCCAGATAGCACTCAAAGCTGGTCTGGCCGTTGTGCTTTCCGACCACATACCAGCCATCCGCCGAAGGGGCATAAAACACCTCTGCCGTTTCTCCCATCGGGATCTCGCGGTGGTAGTTGATAGAAGCAAAGGTCACGGGGCCTTTGCGCATCACTTCCAGCGGCAGCGCATCACAGACAAGGTCCAGATAGAATGCGTTGTTCAAATGGCCGTTCAGATCGCACTGGGAATAATGCGCCGTCCACTCCCCTGCGCTGGTCAGACCATCCTTGCACTTGTGCAGCTGCAAAGGCAGCTCATCCTCCACCGTATCGTTCCAGAAATTCTCCACCGTCCAGCCCGGCTCCCGCAGGATACGGCCCTCGGCAAGGCTTGCCACGATCCAGCGGCAGTCCACCATAGCCACCTCTTTGCCCTCAGCATCGGTCAGGGTGGTGATGCGTTTGACGGAACCGTGTTTGCTGACCTGCGCCCGGGAGGTAAGGGTCAGCGTTTCGGCACGCTGAGGCACACGGTCAAATTTCAGGGCCTGCTTGCCCACCAGAAAGGTCACACCGCGATCTTTGAAGAACTGGTCATCCATACCAAAGGCGCGGGCATGGTCTGTCGAAATCTGCTCCACATAGCGCAGCAGGGCGCTGGGCTTGAGCAGGCTGCGGAAGTCGGCATCTGCGTTCATGACTGTCATGGTCTCGGTGTAAAAGAACTGTTCCATGGTTTTTCCTTTCTATAAAAAGAGACCACTGCACGTTGTTCTGTGCAGCAGCCTCCTTTGCGTTTAATACTGATTGCGGTTGCGCCTGCGGACCTTGCGCCAGATGTTGAAGCAGGCCAGCGCTACCATGGCTGCCAGCAGCGCAAGGAACAGCAGACTGCTGCCACCCTCGTCGTAGCTCTTCATTTCGCTCCACTTCACGTCCAGCTCGCTGTTCACATCGTCGCTCAGGGCAGTGAACACCTTTTCCTTGGCGGCTTTCTCTTCGGACGGATAAGCGATCTCGCTCTCCTTCAGATCCTCGTCCAGCACCTCCCACACATCCTGCATGGGGGTGGTGTAGCCGATGTACTCGGCGTTTGCCTTGCCGATGTCCGTCTCACACATGAAGTTGATGAACATTTCCGCAGCTTCCTGATGTTCACTGGCAGCAGGAATGGTCATGCAGTCCACGGAAAGCACGCTGCCTTCCTCCGGGAACACCCATGCAAGGTCGGGATTATCGTCGATCATGGTGATGGCATCGCCGGAGTAGTACACACCGACGGCTGCCTCGCCGCCGATCATCTTATCAAAGATCTCATCCATGACGTATGCCTGCACCAGCGGTTTCTGAGCCTTCAGCTCTTCCACCACCTCATCCACCTCTTCGGTGGACTGCGGGTTGATATCGTGGCCGCTCTTAAAAGCAGCAATGGCGTAGGCATCGCGGCTGTTGTTGAACATCAGGATATTGCCTGCGTACTGCTCGTCCCACAGGTCGGCCCAGCTGGTGGGCGCTTTGTCCACCATGGTGGTGTTATAAATGATGCCGGTGGTGCAGAGCATATAGGGCACGGTGTAGGCATTCTGCGGATCGTAATCCGGATTCACGTATTCCTGATCGATCTTTTTGAAGTTCGGGATATTGTCGTAGTTCAGAGGCTTGAGCATCCCCTCGGCGATCATTTTTGCCACCATGTAATCCGACGGAATGACCACATCGTAGTTGGCTGCGCCGGACTTGAGTTTTGCGTACATGGACTCGTTGGAGTCGAAGGTGGTGTAGTTCACCTTGATGCCGGTGAGCTTTTCAAAGGCCGCCACCACGTCCACGCTGTCGTCCGAGCCGTTGGAGATGTACTCGCCCCAGTTATAGACATTGATGGCCACGTTCTGGCCCTTGAAGCGGGTCCAGTCGTAATCGTCCGACACCGAGACATCCTCGGTCACCTCAATGGTGCCGGCGGCAAAGGCGGGCATTGCACAGCAGACCGCCATTGCCAGCGCCAGCAGCAACACAGCAAAACGTTTCATCACACGCCCTCCCCTCTCAGCGCCTTCTGGTCGCGGCGGTAGCTGCGGCTCTCCATTGCGTTGGAGATCAGAATGATGCACAGAATGACCACGAACATGATGGTGGACAGCGCATAGATCTCCGGGCTGACCTTTTTACGGGTCATGGAGTAGATGGCGATGGGCAGCGTTTCCACCGTGCCGCAGTTGAAATAGGAGATCATGAAGTCGTCGATGGAATAGGTCAGGCAGATGAGGAACGCCGACAGGATGGCCGGGCTGATCTCCGGCAGGATGACCTTGAAGAAGGCCTGCTTGGGGTCGCAGCCAAGGTCGAGCGCTGCCTCATACAGCTTGATATCCAATTGCTTGAGCTTGGGCGTGACGTTGAAGATGACATACGGCACATTGAACGCGATATGCGCAATGAGCAGCGTCGGGAAGCCCATGATGGTATCCGGCAGCCAGGAGACACCCCCGGCAAAGCGCTGGTAGGCCACGAACAGCAGCATGAGTGAAATGCCGGTAATGATCTCCGGGTTGACCACCGGGATATAGGTGATGTTGGTGACGACAAGGCGGCTCCCGCGGCCCATGGACGCAATGCCCAGACTTGCCGCTGTACCCAGCACAGTGGCAATGACCGCAGAGATCAGAGCCACTTCCAGCGAGACCAGCAGCGCATGCAGGATGGAGGAGTTGTGCAGCAGGCTGGAGTACCACTTGAGGGTAAAGCCGGTGAAGAGCGAATAGCCCTTGGACTGGTTGAAGCTGAATACGATCATGTACGCAATGGGCAGGTACATGAAGCAGAAAAACAGCACGATATAGACGCGCTGCATCAGGCGCAGATGTTTCGTTTTCATCAGGACACGCCCTCCATTTCATCTTCATCAAAGCTGGAGGTGAAGCTCATGCACAGCAGCACAATGATCATCAGCACAAGGCTCATGGCAGAACCCACGTTCAGATTGTAGCTGTTGCCAAGGAACTGCATCTCGATCAGATCACCAATGAGCAGGTTGGAGCCGCCGCCCAGCATACGGCTGATAACAAAGGTGGACACCGCCGGGACGAACACCATGGTGATGCCGGTGCTGATGCCGGGCACGCTCATGGGAATGAGCACCCGGAGAAGGGTCTTGGTGGTGGAAGCGCCCAGATCCTGCGCAGCTTCCACCAGGCTCTGGTCGATCTTGGTCATGCTGGTGTACAGCGGCAGGATCATATAGGGCACATAGTTATACACCATGCCCAGCACCACCGCACCGGAGGTGTTGAGCATATTGAAGGGGCCAAGGCCGAACACGCCCAGAACGGCGTTCACCGGGCCGTTGATGCTGAGCAGGCCCATCCATGCGTAGGTGCGCAGCAGAAAGTTCATCCACATGGGCAGCATGACCAGCATGAGCATGATGTGCTGCTTGTTCACCCGCAGGCGGGAAAGAAAATAGCCCACCGGGAACGCAATGACCAGACAAATGACCGTGGCAATGAGGGCCAGCAGCAGGCTGCGGGCAAACACCGAGCCGTAGCCGCTGATGGAGGTGAGGTTATCCAGCGTGAAAGCTCCGTTTGCATCCGTAAATGCATAGTACACCACGATGATCAAAGGCACCACTGTGAACAGCGTCATCCATACAAAGTACGGATAGGCCAGCTTTTTATCGTAAATCTTCATCATTGCGGCTCACCCCTCTGAACGCGCCATAATGTGGATCTCGTTGGGGCCGATGCGCATACCAATGGTCTCACCGGGGGTGCAGGCGCGGGTGGAATGGATCAGCCATTCGCGGCCCTCGCACTCCACATGCATCTCAAAGTGGACACCCTTGAAGATGACATCGTTCACAACGCCGACAAGCTGGCCTTCCACAGGAGAGACCACCTCGATATCCTCGGGGCGCACCACTACCTGCACGCTCTGCTCGCGGGCAAAGCCGCGGTCCACACAGGGGAAGTCCACGCCGGAGAAGGACACCAGAAAATCCCGGTGCATCACGCCGTCCACGATGTTGGAATCGCCAATGAAGTCTGCAACAAAGGCATTCTTCGGCTCATTGTAAATATCCTCCGGCGTGCCGATCTGCTGCACCTTGCCGCCGTTCATGACCACGACGGTATCGGACATGGTAAGGGCTTCCTCCTGATCGTGGGTAACATAAATAAAGGTAATGTTCATTTCGCGCTGCAGGCGCTTCAGCTCCAGCTGCATCTCCTTGCGCAGCTTGAGGTCCAGTGCGCCAAGGGGTTCGTCCAGCAGAAGGATCTCCGGCTCGTTCACCAGACTGCGGGCGATGGCCACGCGCTGCTGCTGGCCGCCGGACATCTGGCTGATGCTGCGGCGCTCGAAGCCTTTCAGGCCAACAACTTCCAGCATGTTGCGCACCTTGCGGCGGATGGTCTCTTCGTCCATCTTTTTGAGCCGCAGACCGAAGGCCACGTTCTCGAACACGTTCAGGTGCGGGAACAGTGCGTATTTCTGAAAAACGGTGTTCACCGGGCGCTTATAAGGCGGCACGCCGGTAATGTTCTCACCTTTCAGCAGCACTTTGCCGGAATTGGGTTCCAGAAAACCTGCGATCAGACGCAGGGTGGTGGTTTTGCCGCAGCCGGAAGGGCCCAGCAGCGTTACGAACTCTTTGTCATGGATGTCGAGGTTCAGCCCATCCAGAATGCGCTGACCGTCAAATTCCACTACGATATCCCGCAGTGAAACGATCACCGAGTTGTCCATTTTTTACTTTATCCTCCTTGTAACTCAGATACGAAAAAAGACAGGGCCATGCCCCATCCCTCGTACCAGGGCGACCCAGCCCCGCACAACATCCATGACGACCGGAGAACCTGCAAAAGCAGGCTCTTATATTGCGCAGTTATTCTGCCCTGTCTCGTCTATCTTAATCAATCTTTGCTGAAATGTCAATCACTCTGCCAATGTTTGCCGAAGCTTTACACGCCGCAACAAAAAAACATGCGCCGCAGCGGGCTTTCCGCATACGGCGCACAAAGGTTTTTATTCCGCTTTTAAGGCAGCGGCCGTTATCAGAAGGGCCTGCACAGTGTCAAGGTCAACCGCATAGACGGAACTGTCCCCCTCCACCATCATCCAGCAGCCGTCTGCATTTTCGGCGTAGTGGAGGGTCACAGTCCCATCGGCAGAGGCGGCCCGCACCGTTGCAAGCGGTGCATCAAAGCCATAGGCCGACGGGTCGGCATCCGTGATTTGTACGGTCACATAGCCTGCCAGAGCGGAGAGGATGCTCTGCACCTTGCTGTCGTCCAGATCGGCAGAGGGTTCATCGGCCAGCCGCCACACGGTCTGATAGGTGGTGGAATCGGCCGCACTTTCCGAGGAATCGCTCTCCGCTTCCGCAGGCTCAGAGACTGCATTCAGTGCAAGGGTGCCGCTGCCCGTCGTAATGGAAACACTTTCCAGCGTGGAGGCTGTCAGTCCCGCCGGGTTGAACGCGCCAAAAAGGTCTGCTTTGGTCAGCTCAAAGCAGGCCGCCTTGTTGCCAGAAACGGTGTACACGGCATCGTCCCCTGCCTTCTGCACATACAGATCTCCTGTGACCGGGTTCTCGATGCCAAAGGCAAAGGTGTTCGTCTCGCCTGCCGCCGTCACCGTGACCGTAACAGCCGGATCGGCAAGGCCGTAGTCCTCGCCGGGCTGAGCCGTGAGCTGACGTTTGGCGTTCAGGGATGCCAGCGCCGTGACCATGGTATTGCAGGCAGATGCATCCAGATGATAGTCCGGGTCATCCGCCAGCGTCCAGCTGCCGGAATCGTAATTTAGGGTAAGCGTTTCGCCGCCATAGGCATACCGGATGCTGGTCACATCGCCTGCCGCAAAAGAAGAAAGCAGGATGCTGCCCTCTGCGGCGGCGCTGGAAGCAGCTTCTTCTGCGGCATTGCTGCGGCTGACAAACCACAGCAGCCCGCCCAGCACAAGCACCAGCACCAGAAGCACCGCAAGGGTGCGCTGTTTTGTTTTCATGGCAGTGCCCCCTTACCTGCGGCGGCGCAGCAGCACCTCCACAGCACCTGCAATGAGCACTGCTGCGGGCAGCACGAATACGAACACCATGCCCAGCGTCATGGATGCGGAAGCCGGGACCGTGATGGGTGCAGCTTCCAGTGCTTTGGTGTCGATGAGCAGGCTCTGCCCTACCAGCGAAGCGGCACAGCCCTGCAGGAAGGTCAGGTTGCCCGGGATGGACTGGTACACCTGCTCGTTGTCCATGTTGGGGCAGCCGATCCAGATCACCTCGGCACCGGTTGATTCATTGCGCGCCCATACGGCCAGCGAGAACGGGCCGTCGGTATCGCCGGCTTCCTTTGCGGAAGAAGAGCTGGCATCAAAGTCCTGCTTGCTGTAGGCATCCTCGGTGGTATACAGCAGCGGTTCCGCCGTCACATCGTCTGTTTCGGTAATGGTGATGCCCTGTGCCACCGAGAGCATCACATGGGTGCTCTGATTCACGCCGTCCAGCGCGGTGCTTTCGTCGGCGGCCGCGTAGTCCGGGAACAGCGAGTACGGGTAGCCGTACAGCGCGTGGCCCGCATCGCCCTCCACCACAAGGCCCGGCTCACGTGCAAGGCCGAACTGTGCCATCACTGCATCCAGATTGGGCGTTTCGGTATAGCCGCTGGTGGTCAGCAGCACCTTGCCGCCGTTTTCCAGATAGGTCTGCAGCTGCGCGATCTCATCCACAAGGCCGTCAGCTGCAAAATCCGAAGCGGGGTTGCTGATGATGAGCAGATCACAGTCCTCCGGAATGGTGCCGGTGAGCAGATCCAGCGGCTGGGCATCGATATTCTGCGCCTTGAGCGCCTCGGTCAGCGAGGAGGTAAGCGCCTGCTCGCCGTGGTTGGTGGTGTAGTAGGCATGACTTTCTGCTGCGGCAGTCAGCTTGTAGATGGCAGAGCTGATCTGCTTTTCGCCGCCAAAGGTCACGTTGGCAGCGCCGGTGGTGTAGTAATCGGAGTAATCGTACTCGTAAAGTTCGGCGGCGTTCAGCACTTCGCTGTTCTTACCGCTGACCACGATCAGACTGCCGGTGGATGCATTCTCTGCGCCGTACTGCGCTGCAAAGGTCGGGTAAAACGCCGGGTCCTTCTGCTCCCAGTGGAAGTGACCGCTCTCGTCGGCGTAGTGATCCAGCAGCTTGGTGATAATGGCATCCTCGCTGCCGGTCTCACAGAGATAATAAACGGTCACGTCCTGATCCAGGCTCTGCATCAGCTGCCTGGAGCTGTCGCCCAGCGTGTACATTTTGGCGGCAGAGAGGTCGAACTCGGTGTATTTTTTCGGGATGGCCCCCACCAGCAGATTGATCAGCACGGCCAACACGATGGCTGCTGCCAGAATGGCCGTGGAGTACAGCCCATTGCGGAACACCTTGCCGTTTGCAGAGGAAGAAAATTTGAAATTTTTCATGTTGTTCTCCTCCCCTCAGTTCCAGCGGCGCTTTTCCAGCCCCTGCGCCGTGAAGAACAAAAACAGCATGGTCACGGTCAGGTAGTACACCAGCGTCGGGATGGAAAAGCTGTTGTTGACAAACTCTTCAAACGGCGTGAACAGGCACAGCCCGCTGAGCACCGCGCTGAACGCTTCGGTCAGCCAGCTGCTCTGCAGCAGGAACAGTGCCGTCAGCACCACACAGCAGCCCGCAAAGGTCAGGCAGCCCAGCGTAAAGCTGCGGGTACGCAGGCCTGCCACCACACTGAGCACTGCCGCAATGGCGGTGAACAGGGCCAGCGCCACTGCGCTGCCTGCGGTGAACATGCTGCGCAGGCTGGGCATCATGTAGGCCAGCAGCAGTGCGGCAACACCTGCCACCGCAGCAATGATCTGATTCTCGGTCAGGCTGGAAAGAAACACGCCAATGGCAATGGCGGCGCAGCCCATGAGATAATAGCACAGCAGAGCGGCCAAGTTTGCCAGCGTGGCCGTGCCGGTGGCACCCAGTGCGGCCAGTACAAGGATCATGACCGCATCGGCAAGGCACGGCAGTGCAAAGATGACGCACAGGGCAAAGAATTTGCCCAGCACGATCTCCCACACAGACACCGGGCTGGTAAGCAGCAGCTGATCGGTGCGGGTGCGGCGTTCCTCTGCAAAGGAGCGCATGGTGAGCACCGGGATATACAAAAGCAGCACAAACGTGGTGCGGTAAAGCGTGTAATAGCCAAAATCCGTCAGGCCGTAGCCCAGATTCAGGGCAACAAAATAGATGGCCGTTGCCGCCAGCATAAAGGCGGTGAGCACGTAGCCGATCATGCCATGAAAGCTGCTGCGGACTTCGCGTTTGAAAATGGCGGTCATTCCGTTTTCTCCTCCCCTTCATCCGATGGTGTTTCAGACTCGTTTTCGGTCAGTGCAAGGAACACTTCCTCCAGCGTCCTGTTTTCCGCTGCCAGCGCCAGCACCGTGCATCCGGCCTGCGAAAGGGCGCGGGACACCTCGGCGCGGCGGTCAGAAGCATCGGCACTTTCTGCGGTAAAGGTCACCTGTCCGTCGGCCTCGGATTCGATCTCCACCTTGCGGATGCCCGGAATGGAGCCGACTGCTTTCAGCACGGTCTGCCCCCCGCCCAGAGCGGTAGCGCGCAGACGGCTGCCGGGATTCAGCTTTTCGGCCAGCTGTTCCGGCGCACCCACCGCCACCAGATGCCCCTTGGAAAGGATCAGTACCTGACTGCACACTGCCTGCACCTCGCTGAGGATGTGGCTGGACAGGATGACCGTGTGGCTTTTCCCCAGCTCCCGGATCAGTCTGCGGATCTCGATGACCTGTGCAGGGTCAAGGCCCACGGTAGGCTCGTCCAGAATGATGAGCTGCGGCGCGCCCAGCAGTGCCTGTGCAATGCCCACGCGCTGGCGGTAGCCCTTGGACAGACTGCGGATGAGCCGGGGCAGCACCTCTTCCAGCCCGGTGCGGCGGGCAGCTTTGCGCACCTGTTCTTTGCGGTCGGCCTTCTTTTTGATGCCTTTCAGCTCTGCAGCAAAATCCAGATATTCCTGCACCGTCATTTCCGGGTAGAGCGGCGGCTGCTCGGGCAGATAGCCCACACAGACCTTGGCCTGCTGGGCCTGCTCCGGCAGGCTGAAGCCCGCCACCTTCACTTCACCGGAGGTGGGGGCAAGGTAGCCGGTGAGGATATTCATGATCGTGGACTTGCCCGCGCCGTTGGGGCCGAGCAGGCCGAAGATCTGGCCGTCGCCCACCGTAAAGGACAAATCTTCAATGGCAGGGTGCGTGCCATACTTTTTGCTCAGATGCGATACTTCGATCACAGCAAACGCTCCTTTTTCATCTAGTTCAATGCTGGTATATTTTAGACCGAAAATGTGTAAAAAATAAGACAATCCTGTGGTGGGATGCAAAAAGAATTCTTAAGAATGATTAAGGCCGCCCTTTCATATGCCAAAAAGGCAGCAAAAAAGCACCGTCTCCCAAAGGAAACGGTGCTCAGAAAACCATAATTACTTACGGCCGAAACGCTTGTTGAAGCGCTCAACACGTCCGCCGGAGTCAACCAGCTTCTGCTTGCCAGTGTAGAAAGGATGGCACTTGGAGCAAACTTCGACGTGGATTTCAGGCTTGGTGGAACGAGTCTTAATGACGTTGCCGCATGCGCAGGTGATGGTGCAGTCAACGTAGTTCGGATGGATACCCTGTTTCATTCTTTTCACCTCATTTCTGGTTCTGACTTATTGGGGCCATATTATAAATGTATGTGCCCATCACAACCTTCAATATCGGCTACCCCGTCGAGCGGCCTTGGAAACGATTGCCTTACTATTATAGCACGATTCCGACAGAATGCAAGAGGGAAAATAAAGTTTTTAGCATACAAAAAGTCCCCTGCACTTTCATGCAGAGGACTTTAACGGTTTTACCTTACGCCGTCAGGCCATCAGTGGATGAACACAGGACCCAGCGGGTTGGTGATGGGGCTGACGTAGCCGCCCAGCAGCTTGGGGATCGCCAGGCTGATGTCGGGCACGAAGGTCAGCAGCAGCAGTGCAACGAACATGCACAGGTAGAACGGCAGGGTCGCCTTGACGACCTTTTCCATCGGGCGCTTTGCAACGGCAGAGCCGATGAACAGCACAGCGCCGACAGGAGGAGTCAGCAGGCCGATGCCGCAGTTCAGAACCACAATGATACCGAACTGGATGGGATCGATACCGATGGAGGTTGCGATGGGCAGCAGGATGGGAGTAGCGATCAGGATGATGGGAGCCATATCCATGATGCAGCCCAGAACCAAGATGATCAAATCGATCAGCAGAGCGATGATGTAGGGGTTATCGGTGACGCTGGTAATGGCATTTGCAGCCAGATCCGGCACATGCAGCATGGTCAGGCAGTTGCCGAAGACTGCAGAGGTGGCGATCAGGATCAGCACGATGGACAGAGTGTTCACGCACTCATCCAGTGCATGCCAGACACCCTTCCAGTCCAGACCCTTGTAGACGAACACCGACACGAACAGAGAGTAGATAACTGCAATAGCTGCAGACTCGGTAGCGGTGAACACACCGCCAACAACGCCGAACACAACGATAATAACAGCGGCCAGTGCCCAGATGGAAGTGCCCAGCTGCTTAACGAAGCCCTTGATGCTGAACGGAGAGCCCTTGGGGTAATTCTCCTTGACCGAGATGATGTAGGAACCGATCATCAGGACGATGGCCAGCAGAGCACCGGGCAGATAACCTGCCAGGAACAGGCTGCCGACCGAGATGCCGCCGGCAGTGGTGGCATAAATGACCATGTTGTGGCTCGGAGGAACCAGCAGACCCTCGCAGGAGGAGGTGATGGTAACAGCAGTGGAGAAGTCGGCATCGTAGCCCTGATCGACCATCATGGGGATCATGATGGAGCCGATGGAAGCGGTATCTGCAGATGCAGAACCGGAAATACCGCCGAAGAAGTAGGAAGCAACGATGTTGACCATTGCCATGCCGCCGCGCATCCAGCCCACGCAGGCATCAGCCAGAGCGATCAGCTTTTCAGAAATGCCGCCGGAGCCCATGAGTACGCCCATGGTGATGAAGAACGGCACGGCCATCAGGCTGAAGGAAGAGATGCCCTTGACCATCAGACGGCAGACATCGGTCAGTGCCTGACCCTGCACCATCATGCACAGCACGCTGGAAAGACCAACGGCGTATGCAATGGGGAAACGCAGGAAGATCATTACAAAGAAGCTGACAAGAAGGACAATGATTGCCAGTGTCTGAACTGTCATATTACACTTCCTCCTTTACAAAAATGCTCTTGATGTGGTTGTACAGTGCCTCGATCTCGAAGATGATCATGGCAACACCGGCCAGCGGCACCGGGAAGTACATCCAGAAGCGGCTCAGCCAGGGCATGGACACGTAGAAGCCGCGGCCACCCAGAGTGGTGGCATAGTTCCAGCCGACCACCATCATGATGACACCCAGAATGCACACGGCAAGATCGGCCAGAATATCCAGCACCTTGACGGCGATTTTGGGCAGATACACGTCAAACGCAGTCATGCGGATATGGGCACCGCGGCGGATGGCCAGAGCAGCACTCAGCACGGCCATGTAGCTCATACAGGTCAGCACAACCTCTTCCGACCATGCCGGGTCCGGGATGAACGAGACGTAACGACCGATGACCGACATGGTAGTGATGAGGATATCTGCGATCAGCAGCAGCTTGCAGATAAACAGGACCACTTTGTAGGTGATGTCGTACACCGGCTTGATCTTATCCAAAGTGGTAAAGATTTTCGGCATATGAATTCCTCCATATAAAAAGCCCGGCAGGTCTGCGGGCATATCCCGTAGTCCCCCGCCGGGCTATATACTATCTCAGAACAGGAAAGGCTTTTTCAATTATGCCTTCATGTCCAGCAGCTGCTGATACAGCTCAGCCTGATCGGAGGTGTTCTCGCTGATGACCTTCTGGCAAGCTTCCTGCCAAGGTGCCTTATCGGGAACATCCACGACATTGCAGCCGGAGCTCTTCAGCTCATCCAGAACCTTGTTCTCAGCGGTCTCGGACAGGTCTGCATTGAAGGCCTGCGTATCAGCACCGGCCTCCATGATGGCAGCCTGCTGGTTCTCGGTCAGCTTGCCCCATGCGTTATCAGTGATAACAGCCTGAACAGCGCCCAGAGTGTGGCCGTCCAGGATCAGGTTGTTGGCAACCTCGGGGAATGCATTGGACTTGTAGTTTGCGATGGGCTGCTCAGCACCATCCACAACGCCGGTCTGCAGTGCGCTGTACAGCTCACCGAAGGAAACGACGGTGGGGTTAGCGCCCAGACCCTCGACCAGGCCGTTCATGACGGGGTCGTTGGACACGCGCAGCTTCAGGCCCTTGAAATCATCAATGCCGGAAACAGGGTTGACCGTGAAGAAGTGACGGAAGCCCTCTTCGCCGTAGAAGACACCACGAACGGGCAGGCCCAGCTCCTGAGGCTCGTTCAGGAACTCAGGTGCCAGATCGCTGTTGGCGAAGTTCCAGAAGTGTGCGCGGTTCTCGAAGGTGAAGGGGATGGACAGCAGCTTGGACTTGTTGCAGCCGTAGCTGGTCAGTGCGAAAGCGGAGATACGGCTCATATCAATGGAGGTAGAACCGCCCAGAATTGCGTCCAGAACATCGTTCTCAGAACCCAGAACGCCGGAAGCCTGCACATCGATGACGACGGAGCCGCCGGTCAGCTCCTCGACCTTCTCCTTGAAGTGGGTAGCGGTCTGACCAACGATGGTATCCAGCGGGTTGACCTCGGCGTAGACCAGAGTCACCTTGGGATCGTTTGCAGCAGCAGTAGCATCACCAGCAGCAGAAGCTGCGGTGGAAGAAGCTGCGGTAGAGGTGGAAGCAGCAGAATTGCTGGAACCACCACATGCGGTCAGAGCCAGAGCAGCGGCGGAAACACCGGCTGCTGCCAGAAAGCTGCGACGAGTGATCTTTTTCATAATAAATCGTCCTCCTTAAATCTCCCGAACGGCCCGGTCTGCACAGGACCCGCATGCCGTTCATTTACTGTACATACTTTAGCAAATTTTTTTAACCGAAACAAGGGCTTTCAAAAAATGTCCTGTTTTTTGAAAAAATATCAGAATTTCTTTTGTGAAAAACGTCAAACGCTTTACTTTTTGTTTGTGCATCTTCGCCTAACAGATGGATACATTCCTGTATTCAATAGAAAAACAAAGTGCTGGATGCCCTCCCCTTTGGGGTCCAGAGCACACAGCACTTTGCCGGTTCTTTTTTCTGTTTTCCTGATTTCTTTGCCCATCTTTTCCGGGCTTTTCTGTGGGGCTTATGCCTGCCGGATGCGGGCGATCAATTCGCCCTGCTGGGCAAACCGATCATACATCGGCTGCACAGCAGCACGGAACCTTGCCTTTTCTTCTTCGTCCAGCTCTGTCACCTCAATGCCTGCTGCACGCAGATCACTTTCCGATTCCGCCTCCTGCTGCGCCCAGAGCCTGCGCTCCACCTTGGCGCTCTCCCGGGCACACAGGCGGATGATCTCCGGGTAGCGCTCGTCCAGTGCGGCCAGCTTTTCCATCACAGCAGGGCTTGCCAGCTGCACCTCCGGCACGCGGGTATGCTCATCCTTTAAAAAGTAAGGTGCCACCTCGTAGTGACCCATGGCTTCGTAGCTGGGCCAGTTGTTCTCTGCGCCATCGATCTCACCGTTGTGCAGGGCGGCATACACCTTGCTGTACACTACCTTTACCGGCTTTGCGCCGAGGTCGGTGATCATTTCGCTCATCATGTCCGATTCCTGCACGCGGATGGTCAGGCCCTGCAGATCTGCAAGGCCTGTCACCTTCTGCCGGGTGTAGATGCTGCGCACACCGGCATCGAACCATGACAGTCCCGTCAGCTCCAGCGACTCCAGCGTGGAGAGGAACTCGTCGCCGATGGTCCCATCCAGCACGCGCCACATCTGGTCGGCATCGGTGTAAAGATACGGCAGCTGCAATACGCTCAGCGCCGGCTCGTACTCTGCCAGCTGGCTGAGGGACACGCGGGAGAAGTCAATGCCGCCAAACTGCATCTGCTGGATCACGCTCTGCTCCGCGCCCAGTTCTCCCCCGCTGTACACCAGCACTTTCACGCGGCCATCGGTGCGCTGGGCCACAAGATCCGCAAAGGCCAGCGCCGCCTGCGTAGTAGGATAATCCTCCGGCTGGTTCTCCGCATAGCGCAGGATCAGTTCCGCCCCCTGCTCGTCCTGCACCGGCTGATGGCCGCAGCCCGCCACCGGCAGTGCCAGCACGGCTGCGCCAAACAGGGCGGTCAGCATCTGGCGGCGGGTCACAGTCGGGCCTCCCGTGCAGCCTTGGCCGCTTCCCTGCGGTACTGGGTGGGGGTCATGCCGGTGCGTTTTTTAAAGGTGCGGGCAAAATAGCTGGAATCCTCGTAGCCCACCATGGAAGCTACCTCTGCTGCCGAACGGAACGGGTCGGTGAGCAGCTCCTTGGCAGCGTTGATACGCAGCTCGGTCAGGCAGTCCAGAAAGTTCATCTTCTGATACTTCTTGAACTGTGCTGAGAGATACGCCGGGCTGATATGCAGGATCTCGCTCACACTGTCCAGCGAGAGGTCGAACATATAGTTATCCTCCATATACTTGCGCACATGGGCCATGACCAGTGCATTGCGGTCGTTCTCCCCTGCTTCGGCGGCATCGCTCTCCGGGTCAGCTTCCGGCTCCGGTTCCACCGGAGCCAGCTCTGCAAGGCGGCGGCCCGCCTCGATCTGACGGATGGCCTTGCGGATGGAAGCTTCCACTTCGTCCGGGTTCACCGGCTTGAGCAGATAATCGCAGGCACCCAGATGCATGGCCTCGTGGGCGTACTGGAACAGACTGTAGGCCGTAACAAAGATCACCTTGCACTCCGGGCGCTGTTCCAGCACGGCGCGGGCTGCATCCAGACCGTTCATACCGGGCATCTCAATGTCCATCAGGATCAGGTCTGCGCCCCACAGCACCGCCGTATCCGCTGCCTTGCGGCCGTTCTCGGCAGTCTCGATGGTCACTTCGTGCTCAAAGCGGCGGGCCACGATGTCCGCCAGCGTTTCCCGTTCCAGTGCTTCATCATCCGCGATCAACAGACGAATCATTCCTCAAACTCCTCCTCATTCTCCACCAATGGCAGATACAGCACCACCGCCGTACCGCGTCCCGGATGGGACCGTATCACAAAGCGGCTGTTCCGATCCAGCAGACGCAGGCGGGCCGCAACATTATAAATGCCGATATGCTCCCAGCGCTCACCGGGCTGGCTGAGCGCCCCGCGCAGCTGTCGTAATTGATCCAGCTGGATGCCCACGCCGTTATCCACCACGCGGATGCACAGCAGTCCCTTCTCCCGCAGAGGGTTCACGCGGATGCGCACCACACCGCCCTCCTCTTTGGGGCAGATGCCGTGCTTGAACGCATTTTCCACGATAGGCTGTAAAATAAAGGACGGCACCATGGTCTCGGTAAGATCCAGCGAATCGGAAATGCGCCACTCCATACGCACCCGCTCACCAAAGCGGACATGGTAGATGGAGTAATATTCATCCACGATGCGCACCTCACGGGAGAGCGGCACCTGTTCATCGTTGCTCATCAGGCTGTAGCGCAGCAGGTGCGAAAGCGCCATGATGAGCGCCTGCGTACGGTAGGCCGTCTCGGTACCGGCGGTCTGCTGGATCACATTCAGGGTGTTGAACAGAAAGTGCGGGTCGATCTGGCTGCGCAGCTGCTGCAGCCGGCTGCGCTCCATGCGGTTCTGCAGCTCCAGTGCTTCGGTCTTCTGGCGGTGCAGCTCCCGCTCGATCTCGTTTTTCTCCTGCAAGGTGGTCACCTGCTGGGCCATGGAGTGCTTCATGATGTTGAAGGACTCGGCCAGCTGAGCGATCTCCGGCTGCTTGGGCAGCGGGATATCCGGGGTGTCGAACTCACTTTTGCCAATGGCGCGGGAGGCTGCGATCATCTGCTGCACCGGCGTGAGCAGACGCATGACCATCAAACCGGTAACGCAGCCCAGCGCCACGCACAGCGCCACCACCACCGTCTGCAGCATGGTGATGCGCTCGTTCAGGGCCGAGATGGTGGTGTAGGTGGTCTGGGAATCCTGAATGGCGGTTTCCAGCAATTGCAGGGTGTACTGGCTCAGGTAATCGCCGCAGGGCACCACCTTTGCATAATACAGCTGGGAAGCTGCGGCATCGTTGCCGCTGAGCAGGTCGTTTTCCAGCTCATCCAGCAGGCCGGTGTAGGTCTGATAGACCGTATCCACTGCGCTGTAGAGCACCCACTGCTCATCGCTGACGCTTTCCAGACTGTTCAGGCTGGTACCGATGCGCCAGAGCCATGCGTTGCAGGTGGAAGATGCCGACTGCAGCCGGTCAATGATCTCCTCCGGCTCGCTGTTCTCCCAGCGGTAGTTCTCCAGCACGGAAATAGAGCTTTCCACACCGCCCTGAAAGCGGCTGATGGCGTTGAAGCAGCCCATCTGCGCGTCCTGTACTGCCTGCACTGCTCTGGACTGGTAGCCATTAAGCGTGAGCTGCATGGCAAAGGCCGCAAAAAATGCTGCCAGACACAAGCCCATGCGCTGCTTGAGGGTGATCTGCCGCTTGCGGTGCTGCAAAGCCTGCCGCCTCCTTTCGTTTGGTAACGATTTATTGTACCACGCTTTGGGCCGGATTGGCAAGGTTTGCATGTTTTTCTCTTGCCTAAACCGCGCAATTGTGGTACGATGCCTGTAAATACAAAGGAGGCGACTTTATGTCCCAGACCATCTCCGTTTCCACCACCATGGGTGAGCAGGGCTTCCGCGATTTTGCCGTGTTCGATGCATTCCATCACCGCAAAGCATGGCTGCGTCCCGCTGTTTTTGCCGCCATCATGCTGGCTTTTTCCGCCGTCTGCCTTTCGCAGCTGGGCAAGCGCCCGGGTGCCGGGCTGCTGACTGCTGTGCTTGCCATTGTGGGCATCGGCCTGCCGGTGAGCTACTTTTACTCGTTCTTCCGCAGCGTTTCCCGGCAGATCAAACAGATGCACCTGCCGCGGGCCTTCTACCGTGTGGAGCTGGCCGACACCGGCATTGCTGTGTGGATGTACGGCCAGCAGGACAAGCCCGAACCCACCAGCCGCCACGCATGGGACAGCTTTTACTGCGCCTACCGCACGGACAATGCGGTGTACCTCTACGTAGAAAAAGAGAAAGCTTACTTACTGAACGACCGCATGGAAGTGGTGTGGAAGTTTTTGGCCGGCATCCTGCCCAAAGAAAAGCTGCACGACTGCAGAAAAGGTTAAGCCCAAAAATATGCACACGCAAAAAAAGAACTGCTGACATTTCGTTCAGCAGTTCTTTTCTTTTATAAAGACCCACGCTGCGGCAAAGCAAAGCGCAGCGTGGGTGCGAAGATAGCTTATGTTATTGCGTCAGCCGATCAGCGGGCCAGCGTATACTTGTGCAGGGTCTTGCGCACAGCGCCGGGGCCTGCAAACAGCTCCTTGGCCATTGCCTCGATCTTCTCGCCCAGACCAACGGCATACAGATCCACGCCGAACACGTCAACACGGCTGTACAGCTTCTTCAGGCAGCTGAAGTCCTGCTCGCCTTCCTTGACCTCCAGCGGAGCCACGATGGCCTGCAGCTCAGCCAGCAGCGGATCGGTGGAAGGCTCAAAGGCCTGACCATTGTCATCGATGCCCTTCAGATAGCGGGCGTAGCCTGCCAGCACCAGCGGGATCAGGATCAGGTTGCTCTTGTCCAGACCGCGTGCCTCGTAGGCCTTGATGGTCTCACCAAAGCGGATGGCCAGCTTCTGGGAGGTATCGGTAGCGATACGCTGGGGAGCATCGGGCATGAAGGGGTTGGGCAGGCGGCGGTTGATGACAGCGCCGATGAACTCGTAGGGGTTCAGCACGCCGGGATCGACGACCACAGGCATTGCCTCGATGTAGCCGATCTTCTGGATGAAGGCACGCAGGTCTTCATCGGCCATCTCGGCGGAGATGAGGGTGTAGCCCAGCATGCAGCCATAGATGGACATAGCAGTGTGCAGCGGGTTCAGGCAGGTGCACACCTTCATCTTCTCGATCTTGTCCACGGTCTCGCGGTCGCAGTACAGCACACCGCCCAGCTCCAGCGGAGGACGGCCATTGGTGTAGTGATTCTCGATGCACAGGTACTGGGTCTCTTCGGCGTTGACGAAGGGAGCGGTAAAGGTGTGCTTCTCGGTGACGATGGTGTAGTTGTCCTCAAAGCCGTCGTCGGCCAGCATCTGCTGGACCTTGGCATCCGGGCGCGGGGTGATCTTGTCGATCATGCTCCACGGGAAGGTGATCTTGGTCTCGTCCTGCACATAGGCCAGGAACTCGGCGGGCACCAGACCCTGCTCCACCCACTTGGCAGCATAGGCGTGGACAGCGTTCTTGACCTTATCGCCGTTGTGGGAGCAGTTATCCATGCTCTGGACGGTCAGGGGCAGCTTGCCGGCCTTGAAGCGTTCGTACAGCAGAGCAGTGACCTTGCCCATGGCCAGCACGGGGGTCAGGCCGCGCTCCAGATCAGCAGGAGCAACGCCGTAGCCCTTCTCAGTGATGGTGAAGGAGATCATCTGCAGGCTGGGGTTCTGGAAGATTTCCACCAGACGTGCCCAGTCCTCGCCGAAGGAGTAGTCAGCCTTCAGGCTCTCGGTAACGGAAGCCACCACCTTCTTCTCGATCTCGCCGGTGGACTTCAGGCAGACCAGCAGGCTCATATTGTCGTAGGGACGATAAGCCTTGTCGATGATCTCGTAGTCAAAGCTCTCGGCCACGATGACACCGCGGTCATACTTGCCGGTGTTCAGCGCATCGTTCAGGATGGCAGCCGGGAATGCACGGAAGATATTGCCTGCGCCGAAGTGCACCCAGGTGGGTTCGGCGTGGGTCTTGGCCTTGACAGCCTCGATATCGAATTTGGGCAGCTCATAGCCCTTCTCTGCCCACTCGGCGGACAGATTGCCGTTTTTGATCTCAGACAGCTTCATATTTATCAGCCCTTCTTTTTCTCTTCATCCAGACGATCCAGCAGATCCCAGACACCCAGCATGTACTGAACGCCCAGAGCACGGTCATACTTGCCGTAACCGGGACGGCAGTTGCCGGGGCCTTCCTCCCACAGCTGACGGCCGTGGTCGGGACGGATGTAGCCCTCAAAGCCGCAGTCATGGTAAGCACGCAGCACCTCGATGATGCCGGTCTCGCCGCAGCAGTCGCGGTGAGCAGCCTCGGAGAAGTCGCCGTTGGGGAAGTGGTGGATGTTGCGGATGTGACCAAAGGCAATGCGGTCGCAGTGCTTGCGCACGATCTCGGCACAGTTGTTGTTGGGGTTTGCGTTCAGGCTGCCGGTGCACAGGGTCAGGCAGTTGTACGGATCATCCACCATGCTCAGGAAGCGGTCGATGCTCTGGGCATCCACCAGCAGACGGGGCAGGCCGAAGATATCCCAAGGGGGATCATCCTGATGGATAGCCATTTTGATGCCGCACTCATGGCAGGTGGGCATCAGTGCTTCCAGGAAGTACTTCAGGTTTTCCCACAGCTTTTCCTTGGTGACAGGGGCGTAAGCCTTGAACAGCTCGTCCAGCTTTGCCATACGCTCCGGCTCCCAGCCGGGGAAGGTCATGTTATACTTCTCAGTGAAGGACATGATGTACTCAGCCATAGCCTTGTAATCGCCCTTGATCTTATCCTTCTCATAGAACAGTGCAGTGGAGCCGTCGCCCACGGGGTGGAACAGATCGGTACGGGTCCAGTCGAACACCGGCATGAAGTTGTAGCAGATGACCTTGACACCGAACTTGGACAGATTGCGGATGCACTGCTTGTAGTTCTCGATGTACTTGTCACGGGTGGGCAGGCCGATCTTGATGTCATCGTGGACGTTGACCGACTCGACCACGTCCATGTCGAAGCCGTAGGCGTGGATCTGATCGGCTACCTTCTGGATCTCGTCGATCTCCCAGATCTCGCCGGGCATCTTGTCGTGCAACGCCCAGACGATGCTGGTCACGCCGGGGATCTGCTTGATGTCGCTCAGGCTGATGGGATCGTTGCCCTCGCCATACCAGCGCCAACCCATTTTCATAGGCATAGGAAAATCCTCCTGTTTTATATTTTCTGCTTTGCATTTTCCGCGCAGCCGTGTGCCGCGCTCTTGTACTTATATTCTAGTATATCAGTTGCGTTTTTTCAATGGTCGCTTTGCCGGTTTTTAATGTTTCTTCTTGTATACTTTAGACAAAAAGAACAAAAATCCGTCGGACATCACCCGCCCGACGGATTTTTACACGATTCAAAATGCCGGTTTCAGCGTTTCAGCTTCTGCCGGATGGACGGAGCCAGCACATCCTTGAAATATTCAAAGGTGTCCAATTCCAGAATGGCAGAGCCTGTCAGATAAATGCCCAGACCAACCACCACCTGAATGATCACCGTCAGCAGATCCGGCAGGTGCAGGAAAATGACCAGATACATGCACAGGCCCGCGCCCGCTGCCAGCAGCAGGGTCGGCAGGATATCACGCATCTGTTCCAGATAGCCATAGCCGATCAGCTTTTTGTTGAGCTGTGCATCCAGGATCTGGGTCACAACATTCGTGATCAGCATACCATATGCAATGGCCTCGACGCTGACACGGAATGTTGCCAGCAGAAGAAGGATGCACACCCCTTCGTTCAAAAGCTGACATTTCAGGTAAAGATCGCTGCGGCCCACCGCCTTGGCTGCATTCAGGTTTGCCGTGATGATCGGCCAGCACACATACCCCAGACAGAACACCCTGAGGAACAGCACACAGGGCAGCCACTTCTCGGTGAGGATCAGGCGCACCAGCGGTTCGGCACAGAACGCAGTGCTCATCATCACCGGCGCAATAATATAGGTACAGGTCTTGATGGAGCGGCGGGTCATGTTCTTGACCTGCGCACGGTCATCCTGCAGTGAGGACATGACCGGGAACAAAACGCTCTCAATGGAAGTATCCACGCTTGACGCGATATTATAAGTCAGGTTATCGCCCTGATTGTAATACGCCAGATCCGCCGAGGTGTACATCTTGCCGATGATCAGGCTGCGCAGGTTGTTGTAGATGACGCTGCTCAGCGACGAGGCCAGCAGCTTCCAGCCATAAGAGAGCAGCCCTTTCAGGTGCTGCCACGAAAACTCCATCTTAGGCCGCCAGGAGGACAGCTTCCACAACACCAGCGTGTCCACCGTGATATTGGATACCTGCTGCACCACCAGCGCCCAGACTCCAAAGCCCATATAGGCAAGGCCCAGACCCAGGACCGTGGATACGATCGCGCCCGCAAAGGCGGAATAGAAAAAATACTGGAACTTCATGTTCCGGGTCACATGCGCCTGCTGGATCGTTTTGATGCCGCAGACCGCCACTGTCAGGCTGATGCCGCGAAAGATCGGGGTCATGCTGGGGTCATTGTAGAAAGCAGCCAGATACGGTGCCGCCACGAACATTCCCCCATACAGCACAAAGCTGATCACAATGCTGAAAAAGAACGCCGACGAGTAATCCAGCTCGTCCACTTCCTTCTTCTGCACCAGCGCGGTGCCAATGCCGCAGTCCAGCAGGACATACATGATATTGTTGAACACCGTCACCAGTGCCACCTTGCCGTAATCATCGGGTGTAAGGATGCGCGCCAGAAGGATGGACACCACCGCTGAGATCAGCTGCACACCGCACCGCTCTGCAAAGCGCCAGAAAAAACCGTTTACAATAACATTTTCTTTTTTCTCGTTCATTCCTGCGTCCACTCAAATTCCTTTCAAAAAACCGGTCGGTCTGCACCCTGCGCAGAAATGCATTTCCGCCGTATCCTTATCATCTTCTTCCCTGCTGCCAAAACAACTGAGCAGAGATAGTTAGTTTTATAATATCACACCCATCCATGCATTTCAACCAACATATTCTTAAGAAATGACGGCCCAAAAATTTCATTTAAAAAGAGAAAAAGCGCTTGACTATCTGCCGGGAACGTGGTAATATATTCAAGCAGTCCGCATCACGGTCTTTCACCTCAGAGATTTCAGGGCTGCGAAAACAATACGGTATGCGAGGGTGGCGGAACTGGCAGACGCGCACGTTTGAGGTGCGTGTGGTTTATCCTTGGGGGTTCGAGTCCCCTCCCTCGCACCAAAAACCAGTACACATTGTGTGCTGGTTTTTCTTTTTGTGCGAGGGAGGGGGCTCGAACAGGGCGGCGGCATTTATGCCGCAAGCAAAGCCACAGTGCGGCTTTGCTTAGCCTGCGGGTCCCAACCCGTAGGAATGTCTATCAGGGGTGTACTCATTTTGTACCGGTTTCTTTTTGTGCGAGGGAGCAGACCTCGAACAACACTATTTATTCTATAAAAGAAAGCGCGATGAATTCTGAGAACTCATCGCGCTTTTCTTTGTATGCGGGTAGTGGGGGTCGAACAACAAAAAATGATTGAGTGACGTCAAAAGCATATCTGCAACGCGCCTAAACACTTGCTAAAAAGGTAGTGTGGTTGGTTTGTATCCCATGTATTTTGCTACGTTTACAAAAAAGAGTGTTACCAAAACTGTTACCAGATTCAGGCCTGTGCCTTTTTGAATGCCGCGGTGGTAGCGGCAGCAAGATCTTCCCTCTGACCGTCAAGCTCGTGCCGATACACTCCGGCAGTGTCCATGTTCTTGCTGTGGCCTACCAGCATTTTTAGTTGGCTGTCTGTCAGCACGCCGGACTCGACGCTGACGAACGTATGCCGCATCTCATACAGCGTAACCTGTGGCTCAATTCCGTTATCCTTCTGGTACTTCTTCCAGCGCTTGAATAAAGCCCTCTGGTTCGGGATCTGGAACAAAGGGGTGGTATAGTTCAGCGGGATATCGGAAGCCTTCAGCAAAGCCACCTGCGCTTCGTATGCCTCACGGGCTTCCTTCCCCATGTCGAACGAACGAATAGCGTTTTCATTCTTTCCGGTGGTTTCTTCATCCATCCGGTTGATGCTGCGGCGCAGATTGACGGTGTTCCCTTTGACGTCACCATACCAGAGCCCCACAAGTTCACCGGGGCGTACACCTGTAGCAACTGCAAACCGGTAGGCATAGATATACTCGTCAAAGACCAGCTTGCCATAGTAAAGGCGGGTGTCCACATCAAACAGGACTTTCAAAGCGGTCGGCTGTAAAATCTTTTTCTTCCCCATGCGGGCATTCTTCGGGATAGACAGCTCAGGGAACATCGTACTGTACCTGTTCCGGCGGCACCATTTCAAAAAGCTGATCTCCGTTGAGCGGATTGTCATAATGGTCTTGCGGCTCAAAGGCTTGTCGCTTGACCTACGCTGACGCTCCTTTTTAAGGCATCGCTTTTTGAAAGACAGATTGATGGCTTTTTGCAGATCGCCTTCGGTCAGCTCGTCAATGCGGATGTCCCCACAGACAGGCAGAATATAGTAATCTCCGTATTTCTTGCACTGCTCAACATAGGATGTGCCGCAGGTGAGCTTCAGTTCTTCTACCCACTGGGCATAGAGGGTGGCTACCTTCTTCCTGCCGTCCCGGATACTGTCATCCAGCCATGCGTCCGCTTTTGCGTTTGCTTCCCGTTGTCCTGTTCGGCCCGGCGTGCTGCTGTAAAAGCGCTTGCGGGTACCGTTCTTCTGCACCGCGATGCACCAGCGGCTTTCCTTCTCGACCCAAAATGCCGTGTTGGTTCTCTTTTTCATAAAATCCACCTCCATACACAAGGGTACACTTTGACAAGCCTGCCCGGAGGTGGTACAATACAAGTGTTCATGTTGGATTGTACCCTCTGGGGCAAGCCACTCTGCAAACGCTCTCGGTGTTGGTAGCACCGGGGGCGTTTTTTGTTTTTATTGAGCTGTTGCAGATTTTGCAACGGCTGGAAGCAATGTGCAAAATTTGCACATTGTTTGGCCTTACTTCTTCGCTTCAGCTTTTTCGCTGAGCTTACGCCACTGGCTCTTCAGGCCGTCAATATGCTCAAACAGATCAGGCTTGATATCAGCCCACATCGGGTCAAGGATAAAGTCCACGCCCTCCCGTCGGGCAAGCTTGGCAGCGGGGACAAAATCACTGTCACCGGCAATCAGAATGATCTGATCAACCTGCTTCTTATACGCGAGTGACGCAATATCAACACCAACACGCATGTCCACGCCCTTTTGCTGAGCCACAAAAACGAAATCGTCCTCGGTCAGCTCTTCCAGCTGCTTTGTGCCAGCAAGAAGCTTGCGGGTCACATCCGGGCGCAGATTGTAGGCCATTTGGTTGGACAATGTACCAAGGCGGAGTGCAAATTTTCTGCGCTTCCGCAATTCTTCCAAAAAGGTCTGCGTCCATGTATAAGTATCAGATTTGTCCAAATCCACATTCTTCTTTGTCAGCGGGTGGTACACGCTGCGGCGGCCTACTGGCTCACAATCGTAATAGAAAATGCGGTACAGCTGACGCTCCTCGTTGCCGTCCTTATCGTGAAGGTGGGCCATACAGTAAGCATTCAGTTCCTTCGCACGTTCCTCGGCGGTCTTTTTGCCCCACAAGTGGGCTGCACGTTTGCGGTAAAAGCCGCCATCAACCAGAATTGCTGTCTTTGCCATTTGTGTTACACTTCCTTTGGTAAAAAATAAGACCCCAGGATTCAGCCTTCCCCATATCGGCGGGGGGCTTACTACCAGGGGTCTGTTAAGCATTTTGAAACATCATGTTTCTGATGGCATCCTGTAAAGATGCACCCCCATTATATGCGTTTTTGTTGATTTTGTCAACTCATTTTGCAAAATAATCAATTATTGGTTATTTTTCGCAAATTTTAGTGAAATATCGCTTTTCACCCTACCCAGTGCGTCCAGCCTACGGCCTTGCCCTCAATGTGCACCTCTTCCAGCTGGGAGCCAGTATAGATCATAGGCGCATAGGCCGGGTTTGCAGGCATCAGGGTCAGCGTGCCGGGGTTGTAATATACCCGCTTGAGAGTGGCTTCGCCATCAATGCGCACTGCGGCAATCTCGCCGTTTTCAACCTCCGGCTGGATGCGGATATACACCACGTCTTTATCGTGGATGCCGGCATCTACCATGCTGTCGCCGTGGCAGGTAAGGGAAAAATCGCACCGGATGTTCTCCGGCACATCCACCATTTTTTCAATGTTCTGCTCTGCCGTGATGGGTTCCCCGCAGGCAATGCTGCCGATCAGCGGGATTTTCTTCATCTTCGGCATCGGCTCAAAGCCCGGCGGGATGGTGGGCTTCTTGGGCTCCGGCTGTTCTTCCCAGCCCATCAGGTAGGCGGGGGTGGTCTGCAGCGCATCAGCAAATGCTGCAATTTTTGATTGTGGGATATCGGCTTTACCATTTTCAATCTTACTTATAGAAGATTTATCTTTATAGCCCATCTTGTGAGCCAGTTCTTCGACTGTTAAGCCAAGCTCCGTGCGGCGGCTTTTGATTCTGTCGTATAGAGTTGCCATAAAATCACCAACCTTCGCTCTTATCTTATCATAGAGTGGAATAATATTCAAGTATTTTTTATTTTTTCCTCAAAAAAAGGTTGACTTTATTTCCACTCGGTGCTATTATGTGGTCAGTGGAATTCAATTCCACTTTGAAAGGAGGTGACAACCATGACCGACACCAATGCGCTGCGTTCCATCATTGCAGATTCCGGGCTTAAATATAAGGCTATTGCCGAAATTATGGGCCTGACACCGTATGCTTTGCAGATGAAAATTGATAACAAGACCGAGTTTAAGGCCAGTGAAATTGACACTCTGGCCAATACTCTCGGCATGGACATGCAGCAGCGTGATTCCATATTTTTTTGCAAGAAAAGTGGAATTTAGTTACACTTTTGCAAGTTCATTCAATAGGAGGTGAAGAAGATGAGCAACAGCAAAAGGCCCCACGCTCCTAAGGAAGAGAAGCGCGGGGCGCAAGAGATTCAGCTGTCGCACTTGGACAATCGTTTTAGCTGCCAGATAGACGGAACGGTTATCCAGAACGTGAAGGATTATTCGTTGGTTCAGTCCAGCAATGGAAAAGCATTGTTAAACTTGACCATCGAGATCAGTGCGGAAGTTGTGTCAACCACGATACAAGCGCAGATGCAACAGCACTTGTAATCCACGAGTGACGTTCCATCGTTTCGGAAAACTTGGACAACAATCCCTTCTGCGGAGGAATCTGGTCATTTACGATCATCTCAACAAGATCAACTAACTTCTGGACTTGCTCTTTGTCCGGTGCATCTTCAGCTTCTGCCCTTTCCCGCAGTTCCTGAAAATTCGTCTGGTAGTTGATGGTCGCTGTATTGGCTGTTCCAATTACAGAACCGTAAGCTGTACCGATATTATAAATATTACTCTGACGCTGTTCGGTTTCTTTTCGCTTTTTCTCGACTTCGGTCATATAGAACGCTTTTATTTCTTCCTGCTGCTTTTGGAAGAACGATGCCTGCGTTTCCGTTACATAAAGCCGTTCATTGGCCGGAGTGATAATAACATCGTCTATTTTAATATCGGTTTTTGGGCGAAATCCAACGTACTGACGGTTCGTTGCCGTTTCTCGGTTTGGCAAACCTGGAACGGTTGCAATAATTTCACCATCTCGCTCAATTTGCATATTCAGACCATGCATTCTTAAAAAATTTTCAAAAATCATTTTTCCATTCACCTCCCTTCTGCCCCTTTATTCTACCGCAGGAGCGAGGTGCACACAAGGAGGTGAAACACATGGACAACAACAAAAAGCCCAGCGAACCTGTGGAAGAGGAACGCTGGGCGCTGAAGGATGTGCCGACTGGAGAACTTTTGAAGGAACTGATCCGTCATGATGATGTAAGGATTCTAAGCCTTCATCATGACCAAAACGGTGTCGGGAATATCTACATATCTTTACAAATCGGATACTTCGGATGCTCCGAAGTGCCGGATTCTCTTAGTGTGAATGATGTTCAGGACCGATGACGCTGCTCCTGCTTATCCTGATTTATAGCAAGGATGTCATTATACAGTTCTTCGCGGTCATGCCGTGCGATGTACCAGTCTTTGAAAAGCACTTCCAGAAGCTTGATAAGCTTTTGGGCTTCGCCTGGATCGATGTCAACAATCAGATTCACATCTGTTTCCATGTGGGCACCGATGTTACCCAGCTCACGAAGGTTTTTAAGCGCTTCATGCAAATCCGCGGGAATTTTATCTTGAATCCTTTCCATTTCTTTCGCCAAGCTTCTGTCATGGACTCCCCAGAAGTCCCGAATCATTCCTTGCAAGCAGCGGCGGGCCAGCGTAGCAGCCGCCCTTGGACTTTTATCCAGAATAGAACAAGCTTCAAGGTAATCTGTTCTGATGGCTTCCGGGATGTAATCTGGCAGAACCATTCCCGTATACGGAGGATACGTCAATGAGAAAGCGTTGTCGAATCCTGTAATCCGAACGGAATATCTCTCACACGCTGGGCAGCAGTGGTAACGAGCTTGGATTTCATGATCAAGCCATGTGTAGCCAGTTATCGCTAATTCGTCCGCATCTCGGCCGTAATCAATCGTTCGGATTTTCGTATTATCACTTTTCTCGATAAATTCAACTCCGCAATATGGACATCTAAATTTTGTTTCAGGCATTTCAACATCTCCCTTCCGCTCAAGTATACCGCAGAAGGGAGCCACCCACAAGGAGGTACATCTTCACCATGAACGACATCATCTTATCCACCCAGAACGGCGAACCGGTGGCATCCAGCCGGGACGTTGCCGAACGATTCGGAAAAGAGCATAAAGATGTGCTCCGCTCCATCAAAAATCTGACGGCGCAAAATTGCGCTCTCCTCAAAATGTTCCACAAGACCGAGTACACCACTGCTCAAAACAAAAAGGCCACCATGTACCTGATGAACCGCGACGGCTTTTCCCTGCTGGCCATGGGCTTTACCGGCAAGGAAGCCGTGCAGTGGAAGCTCAAGTACATCGAGGCCTTCAACCAGATGGAGAAGCAGCTGGCCGCGCAGCACAAAGAGCAGCAGGCCGTGCAGGACGCCAACATCCAGAGCGCCATCGACCGGGTGATCGAAGCCCGGAAGAAACTGGACGAGAACACCGCTTTTCTGGATGAGTGCCGCAAGAACCGCGAGGACAGCAAGGCCAAGTATATGCAGGTCAAGGCCCTGTGCGGCGAGTTCAAGGCCATTTACGGCCAGCATTGCGACACGGTGCGCACCATGGAGAACGTGGTGCGCGGCTCCCAGAGCTTCCTTACCAACGCCATTGACAGCCTGACCATCGTCGCCAAAGGCTACCCGTTCTACGCCGCCCTGATGGACAGCCTGCTGGATGGGCTGCCGGCCGAGAAGAAGGAGGAATAAAATGTTGAACACATCAACCATTCGCGGCACTTTCAAGCAGATCCCGTACTGGAAGCTGCGGGGCCGGTTCCACAGCTGCGGGTTCCGGGATCAGGAGATTGCAAATGCAATCGGCATCGGAACTGACACAATGAGCAAGCGGATGAACGGGAAGCAGCCTTGGACAAGCACTGAGATCGCAGAAATTTGCAAGACGCTTGATATCCCGCAGGATGAAATCGGGGAGCTGTTCTTCCCTACTGTTGAGAAAGGAGAATCCGCATGAAAATCAAATCCGGCGTATGGTACTGGCTGGCAATGGCCTGCTTTGTGGTGGGCCTGCTGTACGGCATGGGGCTGGAGGGCAGCTTCCAGACCGGCGGCACCGTTTCGGACGGCGCGTTCATCACGGCCATGGTGCTGATCTTGCTGGCGGTGTTCTTTGCCCGGCTGGGCTTTGCCGCCCATGACCGGGAGCAGCAGGAGCGCCACAAGGTGCACCAGCAGCCCCGCAACACCGTAAAGAGCGGAAGGAAGGTTGGCTGAACATGAGCGACTTCAAGACCTACACCCGCATCTGCGTGGACTGCGGCAAGGTGCTTAACAATGTCGGACGCTCCGCTCAGCGCTGCCCCGAATGCGGCAAAAAGCACGCCAACGCCCTGAGCCTTGAATGGAATCGTCGGCGCAATGAAGAACTGCAGGCCCAGCGTCAGGGGCTTGCCGCTGAGCGCAGCAGCTTTGCCCTGCACGCCGAGGTCCGCGCTGCGGAAGAAGCCGGTCTGAGCTACGGCAAGTACATGCTGCTGAAAATGCAGGCAAACAAAAAGCCCGCCGGTGCGCCAACACCGACGAGCCCAAAGGGTGATGGAATTTGAAAGCCCCATCACCCCGATGATATCACAAAATCGGAGGTTTTTACAAGAAAATGAACGCAAAAAATAAAAACGCACTGCTGGAGGACATCAAAAACGCGCCCGAATGGCAGTCCGCGCTGATCTACGAGCAGCTTGCTGCCCTGAACAAAGCAGCAGCCGACATCTCCACCGGTACTTCCACACTGGAGCAGGGCTTTGCCGACGGCAAGCTCCGGCCCGACCGCTATTACTGTTCCGACAGGGTCTTCCGCCGGGACTGCAACACCGGCGTTCTGGACAGCATCGCGTCCGCCCTTGGCAGGGCTTTGGCGGCGCTGGAAGTTCTTTCCGCCCTGTCCGATGCATTCCAGCGGGAGTACCTCTCCAGCGTCGAAATCTCGCAGGGCATCTACTACAACGAGCTGGAAAAGCTCTGCCTCAGACATGGGTACACGAAGGAGGATAACACATGAAAGGCATTCTGATCGAACCGGGCAAGGGTCCCGTGGTCACCACCCTGCCGGATACGCTGCAGGGCATTGAAGCATGGTTAGGCGGGCACGCTGACCAGAAATATTTCTCCCGCACGCCTGCCATCCTGATGCACAGTGCCGCAGGCCGGGAGCCGAACCGCATCTGGCGCGGCGAGGTTCTTTGCGGCACTCTTCTGTGCTACGGCTGGCGCGGCGGCCGCCTGCAGCCCCTGAACAAGGCCCTGCAGGCTGAGCTGCTGGACCGCCTCAAGGACACGGAGGTAAGGGTATGACTACCTATATCTGCAAATGCGGACGGCGAGTGAAGAAATCCACCGATACCAGTACCACTGGCAACCGTCTGTCTGGCTATGCACCCGGCCATGAGTGCTGGGGATGCCCCTACGCCATGCCATACGGAAACTTTCAATGGGACGAAAGTGCTAAAACTGTCGCCATGGAGACTCGGGGCTATGAGTGTCGGATGAGCAAGACTCTCACTTATGCATCAGAATTCTCTGGCTCCATCAAGGACAAATGCACCTGTCGAGTGCACAGTTTGGACTTCGACTTTTTGTCTCAGATCTCCGCATGGATCAAAGATACTTATCCAGACAGAGAGATTTTTGGCTCGTTTTCCAAAGATATTCGTGCATCGGACTATGGATCTGATGGCCGTTACTGCCTGACTATCACCTGCGCTCAGAATCTGAAAGGTGTTGCCGCAAAAAGAGAACTGCTTGGTCAGTTTTTTACCCCGAATGGCAGCCGCAAGGACATGACACCGCAGCAGGAAATGGAAAAGATTCTTGCCGACATTAAAAAAGCAAAGGAGATTTTCGCATGTGCACCTGCCCAGAATGCGGATGCTGCTGTGACTACGGCAGAGAATGCTGTCCCGACTGCCACGGCGGCAACGCCGACCACCTCGGAGAGCGGGGCGCATGCAAGCGCATCGACCCCCGCGACATCCCTGCAGAACTGCGAATCGGTCCCTGCCGCATCGGCGGGCGGTTCTTCTGTGTCGATGCCTTCGGCACCTGGCTTTGACTTTTCTGCTCTGGGCGACCTGTCCGAACAGGCCGTGGAGACCGACCAGCAGTTCGATCTGCACTACGGCACCGCACAGGATGAATACCTCATTTCCTGCATCTACGTTGCCAAAATGCACGCACTGACGGCCAAGGCTGGCCGCTATGGCGGCGGTACATGGACAAAGTGGTATGAGAGCAAGGGCATGAGCGAGGGCAGCGCCCGGACAATGACCCAGAACGGAGATGCTTTTAAATCCGCAACAGTTGCGGATTTAAAATTACTGCCGTCCATCTCCCGCAAGGACCTGAACCTGATCGCCCGCTCCGGCTGCGCGGAACAGCTCACCGCAGCCGCCGGAGACAGCCAGCGGGTGCAGGAGCTGCTGGCCCAACTCAAAGCCGAAAAAGACCGTGCCGACGCTGCCGAAGCCCATCTGGAAGCCGCCAACGCCGACATCAACGGGCTGGCCGAACGTGCCCAAAAGGCCGAAACCGAACGGGACAAGGCCCGTGCTGACCAGCTGAGCACCGCCAAGGATTGCAACCGGCTGGGTCTGAAGGTCTCACAGGAAAAAGACCGTGCCGACAAGGCCGAGGCCCGTGCCAAAAATGCCGAGGATGCCCTCAAAAAGCAGCCCATTGTGGGCGTGACTGACCCGGAAGAAGTCCGGCGGCAGGCGGATGCCCTTGCCGCCGAAGCAAAGGCGCAGGCCCGCAGACAGATCGAGGACGCTCAGCGCCGGACTCGTGAAGCCGAAGCCAGATACCAGAAGCTGCAGCAGGATGCAGACGGTTTCCTTGCGCCGGAGCAGTCCTGTGCCCAGCAGGCAAAGATCATCGCCGATTCCATGCGCAGCATGTATCTGGGCTGGTTCGGCCTTGCCAGCACCACCGGCACCCCGCTGGCCCGCATGGCCGCGCCGATCTATCAGGTGTGCGATGAAATTCGTGAATCACTGGAAGAAGATACCACCATCAACCCTACTGCGGAGGGCAGTGTGGAGGACGCAGAACGGGAGGCGTTGTTTGAATGAGATTTGACACAAAAGCATTGCTCAAACTGATGAAGCAGAGCTGGCGGGGCGGCGGCGTGAAGATCCAGCGCACCGAGCACCGCGGGCTGTGGGATTCCTTTTTCATCACCGGCGCGGGCTGGGCGCTGCTGATCCCGAAGGAAAACTGCCCCGGCGAGATCGCAGGCCAGATCGTCACATGGCTGGCGGACATGCCCAAGATCGGCGAATCCAAGTGGGTGGTCAAGGGCTGCGACCCGCAGGACATCCCCGAGGACGACCGCACCATCGATATCAGCCGCTACACCACCGGCAATTATGAGACCGGCATGGCCTGCCTGCCGCTGTGCACCGCCACAGATGCCCTGATCCAGTACGGCGCAGACGACCGGGCCGCAGCGTTCCCTCTGGACGCTTTTGCCGTGGTACAGGCCGGTGCGAACCTCGGCTTTCTGGATACGGAGGCCGGCATCGCCTGCTGGAAAGACGAAGACACTCACGGCCTGTTCTGGCTCTGTGACAACGCGGGAAATGTCCCGCAGGACGTTCTGGACGCCGTGAAACATTTCACCCCGCAGAAACACTAAGGAGGTATTTTTATGGTTGAAGTTACCCGTGCGACCCGCGAAAAATCCAAGCTGCGCATTGCGCTGGCCGGTGTGTCCGGCGGCGGCAAAACGCTGGGTGCCCTGCTGCTGGCCTCCGGCCTGACAGGCGGCGATTTCTCAAAGGTCTGTCTCATCGATACTGAGCACCGGCGCGGCGAGCTGTACGCCAACCGCACAGATCTGGGCGTCGGCGAGTTCTGGTACATCGAGCTGAAAGCGCCCTACTCTCCGGAGCATTACAAGGAATGCGTGGATGCCGCCGTGAAGCAGGTCGGCCCGGACGGCGTGGTCATCGTGGACAGCCTTTCCCATGCATGGAGCAACGCGGGCGGCGTGCTGGAGATCAAGGCCGACATCGCTGCGAAACCCGGCAAGAACAGTTACACCGCGTGGGACGAGGCCGGACGCATCCAGAACGATTTCATCAACTATCTGCTGTCGGTCAACTGCCACACCATCTGCACCCTGCGGGTCAAGCAGGATTATGTCCTCACCGAGAACGACCGCGGCAAGCAGGTGCCGGTAAAAGTGGGCCTTGCTCCGGTGCAGCGGGACGATGTGGAGTATGAATTTGACATCATGTTCACCATCGGACGGGACCACATTGCCACCACCAGCAAGGATGTGACCTTTCTGGACGGCTTCGGGGCGGTCATCACCTCGGATCTGGGCAAACAGCTGGCCGAGTGGGCCAACGACGGCAAGGAGCCGACCCGCTGCGAGGAGTGCGGGCGGCTGGTATCGGCCACCAGCAAAATGACCATTGACCAGCTGGCCGATTACACCCGCAAGACCTACGGTAAGTGCCTGTGCGCGGCCTGCGCCGTCAAGCTCGAAAAAGCCCGCCGTGCCGCTGAGAAGGAAAAGGAGGCCGCCCATGCGCCCCAGTGATACCCGCACCCGCCAGAAAAAGAACCGGTTGCAGCAGGCCCGCAACGCCCGGGGCAAGGTCTGGCAGAATGACCTGCTGGACATCCTCTGCGGCATCCCCAAGGTCTGGTGCAGGGGCTGGCCTGCTGACTATTCCGGGCAGCCCTACGACATCGAGGCCACCATTGACGGCCGCAGCTGGGGCATCGAGTGCAAGCACATCGCCAAAGGCAGCCTGCCCTTTTCGGCCTTCCGCCCCAATGAGGTGGAGAATCTCTCCCGCAAGGAGGATGCCGGCGGCATTGCGGTGGTGGCGGTGCGCCGGGACAGCCCTGCCGTGGACTGCTACTTCCCGTGGTATTACATCCGCGACCGCATCGAGAGTGGCGAGCGCGGCAGCGTGAAGCTGGAAAACCTGCCCACCGACATCCTGAACGTTTTGGAGGTGGTGCACCCGTGATCTACACACTGGACGGCGAACTGCACCTGCAGGACGTGCCGACGCCGCTGCTGCACAAGCTTATCCGGGAGCTGACCGTGCCGAACCCCAAATACACGAACGCCCTGCGGCTGGGCAGACCCACCTACAACATCCCGGAGACCGTGATGCTGTACGAGATCCGCGGCAACGCCCTCACCCTGCCGCGGGGTATGGCAGAGGAGGTCTGGCGGGAAAAGCCGGCCGGAACCACCGCCCGGGACAAGACCCTCAAAGGTGAGCCGCTGACTTTTGACACTTCCCACTTCACCTTGCGGGGATATCAGCAGAAAGCCGTGAACGCGGCTCTCTCCTGCCAGTGGCATCAGGGGGTGCTGATCGCCCCCTGTGGCGCGGGAAAGACCGAGATCGGCATGGCGGTCATCGCTCATCTGGGCAGACCCGCGCTCTGGATCACCCACACGCTGGATCTGGCGCAGCAGGCCAAGGAGCGGGCGCAGCTGCGTCTGGGGCTGGATGAGCGGGAGGTTTCCATCATCTCCGGCGCACACAAGCGCTGCGGCACCAAGCTGACCATCGCCACCGTGCAGAGCCTGTACCGCATGGAGCTGGACGAGCTTGCCCACACCGTGGGCGTGGTGATCGTGGACGAATGCCACCATGTGGTCAACAACCCGGAGCAGGCCAGCATGTTTGCAGCGGTGCTCAAATGCCTGCCCGCCCGCTGGCGCTTTGGCCTGACCGCCAGCGACACCCGCAGCGACGGCCTGAGCGAGACCATCTTTCAGGTGCTGGGCCCCCGCGTGGCGGTCATCGAACCGCAGCAGCTGGAACAGATCACCATTACGCCCCGGGTCGAAACGGTGCCCACCCGCTTCGTCTATACGCCCCGCGCCAATGAAAGCCCCATCGACTATGTGCGCCTGATGCGCTGCATGGCCACCGATGCCGACCGGATGCAGACGGTGGAAGGCGTCATCGACCGTGCCGTCACCGAGGGCAGCAGCTGGCTGGTGCTGGCAGCGTCCCTCGCCATTCTGGAACGGCTGCACACCTACGCGCTCAGCCTGGGCCTTGCCGCCGAGTTTGTCTGCGGCGCCACCAAAAAAGCAGAGCGCACAGCTGCCCTCGCCCGCATGAAAGCCGGGCAGGCCCGCATCCTGTTCGCCACCTATCAGCTGGCAAAGGAAGGACTGGACATTCCCTGTCTGGACCGCCTTGTGCTGGCAACACCCACCCGCAACAAGGTCATCGTGCAGCAGAGCATCGGCCGCATCCAGCGCCCCGCACCCGGCAAGGCCGAGGCCCTTGTGATCGACCTTGTGGACGAAAAGACCCCGCAGCTTCTGGTGCAGTACAAGCAGCGCCGGACGCTGTACAGGAAAATGAACATCACAGAAAAGGAGTAATTACCATGTCTGAACTGAACTATGCATCTGCCCTCGCCGCTCTGGACGGCGAATTTGAATCCGCCAGCGCCCAGACCGGCGGCAGCGGCGTGCCCGCAGGCCGCTACAACGCCATCCTGAAAGAGGCCAAGATCGTTGCCCGTACCGGCGGCGGCATTGCCCTGAGCGTGTCCTTCATCGTGACCGAGGGGCCGTACAAAGGCCGCTATGCCTTTACCAGCTACGGTTTGAGCAAGAACGGTCTGCCCTTCTTCAAGGGCTTTCTGCAGATGATCCAGCTGCCCCTCACCAAACTGAGCGAGCTGGAAAAAGCCCTGCCCCTGTTCCCGGGGCACATGTGCGTCATCGATGTGCGCCCCGACCGCAAGAACCCGCAGTACACCATGACCTATGTGGACCGGTATCTGGGCATGGGCAATGTGACCGACTACCTCAAGCCCCCGGCACAGCCCGCTGCACAGGATGATCTCATCCCGGTGGACGAGCCGGATGATTTTCCTTTTAACTAACAGGAGGTGCGCATGCTCGAACAATTCCCGCAGGCTCTGAAAGAGAGCCGCCGCTGGGTCTGCTTCGATGCCGCCAAAACGCCCATCAACCCCGCCACCGGGCAGAATGCAAAGCCCAACGACCCCGCCACATGGGGCACGCTGGAAGCGGCACAGGCCGCAGTCTCCCGCTTTGGTCTGCGCGGCGTCGGGGTGCTTTTGGGCGATGGGCTGTGCGGCATCGACATCGACCATTGCCGGGACCCGGACACCGGTGTCCTCTCGGACATGGCCCGGGAGATCATCGACGGGATGCAGACCTACGCCGAGGAAAGCCCCAGCGGCACCGGTGTGCACCTGCTGTTCACCGGCCAAAAGCCGGCCGGTGCCTGCCGCAAAAGCAGCATCGGGCTGGAAATGTACGATGGCGGGCGGTACTTCACCGTCACCGGCAAAGCGCTGAACGATCTTGCCATCGAAGAACGCACCGCCCAGTGCGCCGCCGTGCACGCAAAGTATCTGGCAAAGCCGGAAACGCCCCGGGTGCCTGCGCCTTCCGGCGTGTGGCAGAAGGTGGACCGCTCCGACGAAGAGCTGCTGCGCACCGCCTGCGCTGCCCGGGACGGTGAGCGCTTTTCTGCCCTGTATGCCGGAAACTGGCAGGCCTACTACAACAGCCACAGCGAAGCCGACCTCAGCTTCTGCAACCTGCTGGCCTTCTGGTTTGGTGCCGATGTGGAGCGCATGGATCATGTGTTCCGCACTTCCGGCCTCATGCGCCCCAAGTGGGATGAACGGCGCGGTGCCAAGACCTATGGCCGCTGGACGCTGGAACGCGCCGTCAGTGACTGTCAGGAGGTGTACACTCCCTCGCCAGAGCCGGACAAAACGCCCTTCGCCGATCAGGACGAAGCCCTCCGCGCCCTGAACGTCAAGTACGGTGCGCAGTCGCCCGCCGCCGCACCCGCCCCCGGCGTCAAGACCTACTCGCTGGACGACACCGGCAATGCCCGCCGCTTCCGCGACCGGTACGCCGACCGGGTGCGGTACAACCCCACCGACAAATGCTGGATGGTGTGGGACGGCGCCCGCTGGAAGCGGGACGACCTTGCCACCATCAAGGGCCTTGCAGATGAGATGCTGGACCAGATGGACAAGGCCTGCTTCGGCATCCGGGATATCAATACCGCCGGGGCGCTGCGCCGCCATGTGCAGAAGAGCCGTTCCAGCCGCAGCAAGGAAGCCTTCCTGAAAGAAGCCCAGCACCTGCCCGGCATCCCCATGCTGCCGGAGCAGTTTGACCGGAACAAGGGCCTGCTGAACCTGCGCAACGGCATCCTGAACCTTGCCCGCCGGGAGCTTGTGCCCCACGACCGGGCCCGCTACATCACCCGCATGGCGCAGGTGGATTACGACCCGGCCGCCCAAGCCCCCGTGTGGGAGGCCTTCATCCAGTCCGTCACCGGCGGGGACGCCCAGCTGGCGGAGTACCTGCAGGTGATGGTGGGCTACTGCCTGTGCGGCTCCACCCGGGAGCAGTGCATGTTTTTCCTGTACGGCGACGGCGCCAACGGCAAAAGTACCTTCCTCGAAACGCTGGCAAAAATGCTGGGCGACTACTGCATGAACGCCCAGGCCGATACCATCGCCAGTACCCGCAGCCGCTCCTCCGGCGCGGCACGCAGCGATGTGGCCCGCCTGAAAGGTGCCCGCTTCGTCACGCTGGAAGAGGGCGATCAGGGCGCAACGCTGGACGAAGGCCTTGTGAAGCAGATGACCGGCGGCAACACCATCACCGCCCGCTTCCAGTATGGCAAGGAATTTGAGTTCCGGCCGGAGTTCAAACTGGTGGAAGCCACCAACCACCTGCCCAAGATCCACGGCACCGATGTAGGCATCTGGCGGCGCATCCGGCTGGTGCCCTTCACCCAGAGCATCCCGGAAGAAAAGCAGGACATCTTGCTGCCCCAGAAGCTGGAAGCTGAGCTGCCCGGCATCCTCAACTGGGCGCTGGACGGCCTGCAGAAATGGCTGGCCAACAGTCAGGGCGGCAGGCGGCACGGCCTGCCCGCCTGTGCCGCCGTGGACAGCGCCGTGAGCGCCTACAAGCAGGATCAGGACCGCATCGCGGCCTTTCTGGCCGACTGCACCGAGCCCGCCGAGGGCAGCACCGTGCAGGCCAGCGTGCTGTTCCGCACCTACCTGAACTGGTGCAGCGAGAACAACGAAAAATGGCGCATGGCCAACAAGCAGTTCGGCATGGAGGTGAAGAAGCACTACGAGATCCGCAAGGGCATGTACTACAACGAATATGTAGACATGGCCCTCTCGGACGAAGGAATGCGCTGTATGGCGCTTGGCCGCGGCACCGATCCATCTGTTGCACCAGCCAGAAGCCGTCCTCTCTATGAGCAGACCCGCCTGAAAAACTGAGCGTATGGAGGGTATGGAAGCAGGAAGGGCGTTTCCCAGACTTTTTACTGTATATTTTTTGTTACATCTAGGGAGTTTTCAAAAATAGCTTCCTATCCTCCATACCCTCCATAGAAAGGAGCAACCAATTTGACTTACGAAGAGAAAAAGGCATGGCTCTGGCGGTTCCGGACGGCCAAGCGGTTTGAGCTGCTCAAACTTGACGAGCTGGCCACGCTGCAGACCGACGCCACCCACACCACCCAGCGCTTTTCCCCTGTGCCGGGCGGCAGCGGCGACGGACAGGCTCTGCCCCGCAGTGTGGAACGCATCGACGAGGCCCGCCGGGCCGCTGAGGCGCAGTCTGCCGTGTGCGACACCATCCGGACCGAGATCATGGAGGTGTTCCGCCAGCTGGACGATGAGGTGGATTTTATGATCCTGTTCCGGCGGTACATCCTGCTGGAGGACTGGCCGGACATCGCGATCAACATCCGCATTTCCCGCAGTCAGATGTTCCAGCGCCACAGCGCGGCCATCAAAAGACTAGAGATCAAAAGTCCGGACTGAACCGGAGCGAACCGGACTTGATAATACTGTCAACCCCTGCTAAAATTTAAAATGCCGAAGCCCGCAGGAAAGACTTACTCCCTTCATCCCTGCGGGCTTTGTGCTGCCCGGCTGACACAGAGGATCACCTTTCCCGACCAACAGCCTGAATGTACCAGCCGGGCAATTCTTATTTTGCTATCCTGTGGCACCGTCAGGGTCTGCACCCCGGCGGGCTGCTATAGAATAGATACAGGTCATTGTAGCATCATCTTCAGTGCGTGGCAGCATACAGCCAAGCGGGTGCCTTACCATCCTGCCCAGTAAGCTGCTGTTGTGGGCAGCTGCGCACTGACCGCGAAATCCTGCCGTTCGGTTTTCCGGGCGGCTTTTTTGATACCCCGGGCCTGCAAAGCACCCCAGGGTCTTTTTATACCCTGCCCATCCTGCAGATACCCCGCCCCTGAAAAAAGCCCCGGGGTGTGCCGGAAAGGCGCAGGGAGCATCCGGTCTGCACTGATGTGTGCGGGCTTTTCCCCATCAGAAGGAGGTGTGCAGCATGGGCAATCCGCGCTATGCCAACGGCCAGCTGCGGCGCAAGCACCGTGCGCGGCTGCGTGCAATGGGCTGCGAGTGCGGCATCTGTCATGGGCGTTTCGGGCCAATCCATTACGATGAGCCTTCTGATGCACAGCATCCTTTGTCCTTTGTGGTGGACGAGATCAAGCCTGTGTCCAAGTGGAGACAGTTCGGCTACCCGTCCGCGCGGGCCGCTGCGGAAGATTGGTCGAATCTACAGGCTGCACATTGGTTCTGCAATGCACAGAAAGGCAACAAAACCGCCGAAAACGGCCCAAAACAGGCTAAAATCGTGCGGATTCCGCACGTTTCAGACGGCAGCTGGTGAGGGTGGGGAGGGTACCCCTCCCTCGCCCTCGGCGACCCCCAGTGCCGTCAGCGCCGATTTACACACAGGGAAAATTTGAAGGGGGTGTTTCTGGCCTATGGCGACCATGAAAAGTATCACGGCCAGGGGCACCCGGCTGGAGCAGCTCAAACAGCTGGCCAAGGTGCTGGCTTCGGGCATTGATGCCTGCGAGGACTGCCGTGCCCTGCCGCAGCTGACCAAACAATACCGGGAAACCATCCGGGAAATTGAAGAGATTGAAGGAGCAAAGGATGACACGGACGAGATCGGCGCGATCCTCGCGCAGCGAGAGCATGATGGGAAGTCAGGAGCCGTCCGCACGTATCGCACCGGAGTATCCGGCGACTGACGGGCAGGACGCCGTGCGCATCCTGCGGGCAGGCGGCACGGTGCTGGATCCGTGGCAGAGCGACATTTTGGACGACTGGATGAGCCGCACAGTGTCCGGCAAATGGGCAGCGCCTACGGCAGGCGGCAGTGTCCCCCGCCAGAACGGCAAAAGCCTGCTGGTGCAGGGACGTTCCGAGGCTGGGATGCTGCTGTTCAATGAGACGGTCATTTACACCGCACATCTGCAGAAAACCGCCACAGAGACCTTTGAGGAAATGCGGGCCTTTTTTGAAAGCCCAAAGCTGCGCCGCCACGTGGCCGAGATCAAAACGGCGCTGGGCCGGGAGCAGATTATCCTGAAAAGCGGTGCCCGCATCAAGTTTCTGGCCCGCACCCGCAACGGCGGACGCGGCCAGCACGGCGACCTGCTGATCTTTGACGAGGCACAGGAGCTGGACGAGACCGCGCAGGGTTCTTTCCTGCCCGCCATTTCCGCCAGCCTGAACCCGCAGACCATCTACGTGGGCACGCCGCCCGGCCCCGACGCCGTGGGCACTGTGTTCCGCGCTCTGCGCAAGCGTGCGCTGGACGGCGAAGCGAAAAAGGCCGCATGGTTCGAGTTCTCGGTGCCGGAGATCGGCGACGTGAAGGATCCGGAACGCTGGGCCGCAGCAAACCCGGCCCTTGGTCGGCGCATCCAGTTCTCCACCATCGAGGGGGAAGCCGAACAGCTGGACCCGGACACCTTCGCCCGGGAGCGGCTGGGCTGGTGGAGTCCGGAGATCACGGAGCATCTGGATTACGCCATTGACCGCAAGGCATGGGAAGCCTGCGCCAGCGAGGACGAAAAGCCCGAAGGCAAGACCGCCTACGGTGTCAAGTTTTCTGCCGACGGCAGCACCGTGTGCCTGTGCGGCGCGGTGATCCCGAAGGAGAGCCCCGCGCGGGTCTCGCTGCTGGAAATGCGCCCGTCCGGTCAGGGCCTGACATGGCTGGCCGACTGGCTGAACGACCGGTACGGCAAAGCCAGCTGCGTGGTCATTGATGGCCGCAACGGCGTGGATGTGCTGGTGGAACGCATCAAGGATGTGTGGAGGGCAAAGAACTCAGTGATCCGGCCCGCCGCAAGGGACGTGATTGCTGCGGTCAGCGGCTTCACCAACGGCATCAGCGAGGGAACTCTGACATGGTATAAGCCCCAGACCGTGCTGAATGAAAGCGCCATCACCGCCGTCAAGCGGCCCATCGCGGGCGGCTTCGGCTTTGGCGGAGACAACAGCCTGCCGGTGGAAGCCTGTGCGCTGGCGCTCTGGGGTGCCAAGACCAGCCGCCGCGACCCCACCCGCAAAATGAAGATCGGCTGAAAGGAGAGCCATGCAGATTTTGAATTTTGGCCGTGTGCCAGGCCTGACAAAGGAAGAACAGCAGCAGCTTTCTGACCTTGCCGCCGCTTACAACTACCATCAGGGGCGCAATGCCACCAAAGATAAGTATTATGAGGGGCATATCACCCTGAACGATGTGAATCTCGGCATTGCTCTGCCGCAGGGGCTGCACAATCTGGAAGTAGGCTGCAGCTGGGGCCAGAAAGCCGTGGATGTGCTGGCAGCACGCTCCATGTTTGATGGCTTTGTGAGTACCGGCGGCAGTCTGGACAGCCTTGCAAAGCTAGTGGCAGACAACCGCTTTGTGGCGCAGTATGCCAAGGCTTGCCGGGATGAGCTGAAATACGGCTGCGTATTCGCCACCCTGTCCGCAGATGCATCCATCAGCTGCAGAGTGCGATTTCACTCCCCCGCCATGGCGTCAGCCCTCTGGAGCGGTGAGAAGGGCCGCATCGACTGCGGCCTTGCCATCATCGACACCGTGGAGGATGAGCATTTTGAAGGCGTCTGGCGTCCCACGCTGGTGTATTTCTACACCGATACCGACATTATCGTGCTGCGCAGCAACGGCAGTTTCTGGGCGGCGGAGCGCAAACCCCACAAGATGGGCCGTCCACTGATGGAGCCCATGATCTGGAACGCCACCAACTCCAAGCCCTTTGGCCGCAGCCGCCTGAAGCGCCCCATCCGGGCACTGATCGACGATTATGTGCGCACCGCCGCCAACGCGGCCATTGCGCTGGAGTTCGACACCACCCCTCAGAAATACGTTCTCGGTGTGACCGATGAGCAGTATGACGCCATTGTTTCCAACAAATTCAAAACCTACATGGGCGCTCTGATCGCGGCCACCTCCAACCCCGAGACCGGCGAAAACCCAGAGTTCGGCCAGCTGGCGCAGGGCAGTCTGACGCCCCATGTGGAAAAGATGCGGATGACCGCTACCCAGTTTGCAGCGGCCACTGGCCTGACCGTCACCGACGTGGGCGTGGTGAATGATGCCAACCCCACCAGCAGTGATGCCATCCTTGCCCAGAGCCAGACGCTGGTGCTGCTGGCCCAGCAGCTGAACACCGGCAACGGCGATGCCCTGCGCACCATTGCCTGCATGGCGCAGGCCGTGGCACGGGGCTGTGCGCTTTCCGACCTGACCGAAGAGGAGACCGGCATCATGGCGCACTTCAAAAATCCTGCCATGCCCAGCGTGGCCGTTACGGCGGATGCTGCCATCAAAATCGCATCTGCCCGGAAGGAGTTTGCCGGAACGGATACTTTTCTGGAAATGATCGGCTTCGATCAGGCGGATATCCGGCGCATCAAGGCACAGGAGCAACGGGCGCGCGGTCAGAAGCTGCTGATGGAGATGGAAAATGCAGATCTCAGCGAAAACGTGGAATGAGTACATCACCCGGCTGTCCCGGCTGAACCAGAAAGCCGGGCAGCTCATGCGGGACTACATAGACGCCCACGGCACCGCCGACACGGACGGCCTTGTGGCCTACGCCTACGGGCTGGTGACCAAGTACAGTGAAGGCAGCGCAGAGCTGGCCTGCCAGATGTATGAAGCACTGGCCGAGGCGCAGGGCGTGTATGTGCCCGCCGCAGAGCCTGCTGAGACCGCCAGTTACAGCGAGGTGGCCCGCATGGTGAGCGCTACCAAGGACCAGAACCCCGCCAACCTGCCAAACGGCGTCAGCCGCCTTGTCAAGCGTGCCGGTGCAGACACCACCCTGAAAAACGCCATCCGTGACGGTGCCGAATGGGCATGGGTGCCCCATGGTGACACCTGCCCCTTCTGTATCACGCTGGCGTCCAACGGCTGGCAGAAGGCCAGCCAGAAACTGCTGAAGGGCGGGCACGCGGAGCATATCCACGCCAACTGCGACTGTGAGTTTGCGGTGCGGTTCCGTTCCGGCACCACTGTGGCGGGGTACGATCCGGACAAGTATTACCGGCAGTATCGTGAGGCGGGCGGCGACATCAACAAAATGCGCCGCATTGATTACGCCGCCAACCGGGAGCGCATCAATGCACAAAAGAGGGCGGCGTATGCAGCGCAGGCATACCGCAAGGATCTGGGTGCAGCAAGTAAGATCACACTGACCCGCAGAACGGAAGCTGTTGAAATCTCTGTGAAGCAGGTCGAATCTTACAAAACGCCGGTTTTTGTTTCAGATAAAGCGTCTATCAAGCCCAAGGCGCTGCATGAGGTCAACCAGAACACAGAACACGCATTGACCGAATGGGGTGTGAGTATTGACCGCAAGCCTAAAATCGTGATCGTCAGTGATGATGAATTGCGCGGTGCAGTGGGCGTCTATGACCCCTGTGAGAATATCGTTTACTACGCTGAAAGCATCGGCAAGAAGGCAGTGCAGGAAGCATCCGGCGGTGCTGGTGCCGTTGAAGCTCATGAAATGTGGCACATGAAGCAGGCAGATGATTTCCGGCAATCCGGCTGGACGATCACCCGCGAAAATCGCGGGGAGTATCTCGATGTTCTGTGCAAAAAGTGCAAGGAACGCATTGACAAACTTGGCATTACGCGCGATAATGTAGGAGAAATCAGCAAATATGCTGCTGATATGTATTTAGGCGACCGCTTTGATGAAGTCGAGGCGGAATTTATGTCGTTAAGGAGGCGAACGTAACATGTGCATATTGGGTTATCCCCCGGAAATTCAAAAGTTAGTCGATACGTTTGATCCTTACCGTACAGCGATTCTTGAAAAAGACTTTTCTGCTGTTCCAGAGGAAGCGTTGAAAGCGTATCATAAATTTAAAAACTGGGCCTGGGAACAGGATCAGTAATTGAACCACGATGCACATGCACCGTGGTTTTCTTTTGCCCATTTTTAAGCACGATGCAGTTTTGCACCGTGCTTTTTTCATGCCGTTTTAGCTCATGTCGGAAGAGCGCCGGTCTCCAAAACCGGAAGCGGCAGGTTCGAGTCCTGCAAACGGTGCCATGCGGCGGGCGGCGCGTACCCCGCCCACGACCGAATACTGACAGAGAACAGTGTAAAAAACTGAGGTCTCACACACGAAAGGAGTTTCCACCATGAAGCGTGAAGACGTGAAGAACAAGATCCCCGGCATCACCGATGAACAGCTGAACTGGATCATGCAGGAGAACGGCGCAGACATCAACCGGGAGAAGTCTGCAGCCACCGCCCTGCAGACCCAGCTGGACAACGCAAACGCTCAGCTCAAGACCGCGCAGGACGGCCTGAAAGCCTTTGAAGGCGTGGATGTGGCAGGCCTGCAGGAACAGGTCACCAAGCTGAAGGCCGACATGAAGGCGCAGGCCGAGGGCTTTGCCTTTGACAACGCGCTGGACACTGCCATCCTGGGCAGGAAGGGCCGCAGCGTCAAGGCAGTGCGGGCTTTGCTGGATCTAGACGCCCTAAAGGGCTCTGCCGACCGCAGCACCGACATCGGCAAGGCGCTGGACGAGGCTGCCAAGGCGAACCCGTGGGCCTTTGGTGATGGCCAGCCCGGGTACCCTGACGTCAGGGATGGCGGAGACCCGCATCACACCCCCACCGGCTCTACCAGCGAGCAGTTTGCAGACTGGTTTGCGCAGGTGACCAAGTAACAAAGGAGTATTTTTATGGCGACTGATATCAACCGTACCACCTCTATTGCCCTGCCCGGCGAGGTATCCAGCGAGATCCTGCAGAAAACGCAGGAAAGCTCCGCTGTCATGTCTCTGGCCCAGCCGATCAAGCTGCCGGGTCTGGGCGTGACCATTCCCGTTATCACCGGCGACCCGGAAGCCGCATGGGTGGCGGAGACCGCAAAGAAGCCGGTCAAGCGCGGCACACTGGACACCAAGATCATGCAGCCCTACACGCTGGCTGTGATCGTGCCCTTCTCCAACCAGTTCCGCCGCGATGTGCCCGCACTGTACAAGCAGCTGGTGAGCCGTCTGCCGCTGGCTCTGGCACAGAAATTCGACGCTACTGTGTTCGGCGGCGTCACCGCGCCCGGTTCCAACTTTGACACTCTGAAGAGCTGCACCGCGCAGGAGATCGGCACCGACGCCTATGCCGGTCTGGTGGCCGCTGACGCCGACATTGCCGAGCACAACGGCATCCTGAACGGCTGGGTGCTGTCCCCCAAGGGCAAGGCTCTGCTGCTGAATGCTGTGGACGGCAACAAGCGTCCGCTGTTTATCAACAACGTTGCCGAGGGCGCTGTGCCTATGATCCTTGGCTCCCGCACCCTGCAGAGCAAGGGCGCTTACCTCTCCGGCACGCCGGATGTCGTTGGTTTTGCCGGTGACTGGACGCAGGCCATGTACGGCACTGTGGAGGGCGTGCAGATTGCCATTGCCGATCAGGCAACGCTGCAGGATGGCGAGGACACCATTAACCTGTTCCAGCAGAACATGTTTGCCGTGCGTGCCGAGATCGAGGTGGGTTTCCGCTGCGACACCACCGTGTTCAACAAGCTGACCAAGGCGGCGGGCTGATGATGAAGTTCATCAATCAGCTGACCGGCACGGTTATGTATGTGGCCGAGGAGCGCACGGCAGAGTATGCTGCCGCAGGCCATAAGCAGGTGGCGCAGGATCCTCCCGCAGCCGCTGCGGCTGAAAAGCCCAAAACCGTCCGCAAGGCCAAAGCAAAGTGAGGTGACGCCATGCTTTACGCTGAAGTGCAGGACGTGGAAGCAGGCTTCCGCGCCTTGTCCCGAGACGAACAGCCACAGTGCGCTGCCCTGCTGAGCGAAGCCGCCGTGATCATCGACAGCTACAACCCGGATGCAGGCAAAGATGCCAAGCGGGTGGTCTCCTGCCGGATGGTGCGCCGTCAGCTGGGCGAGAGCGACAGCGGGGGCGGCGTGTCTTTTCCCATGGGCTCCACGCAGGGCACTGCCACGGCGCTGGGTTACAGCCAGAGCTGGACTATGAGCGGCGGCTCTTCCGGTGAGCTGTATCTGTCCAAGCTGGAAAAGAAGCTGTTGGGTGTCGGCAGCCGCGTCGGTGCTCACAGCCCGCTGGAGGACTTATGCTGAAAGGGATCGATATCACTCTCTATACCAAGAAACAGACCGGAGAGGACGGCTTCCATGACCCGATTTATGAGGAAACGCCCGTCACCGTGCACAACGTGCTGGTGGGCGAACCCTCCGCCGATGAGATCACCACCGAATTGCAGCTCACCGGGCGGCGGCTGGCCTATACGCTGGCCATCCCCAAGGGCGATACCCACGACTGGGAGGATGCAAAGGTAGAGTTCTTCGGCCAGAGTTTCCGCACCTGCGGCGGTGTCGTGCAGGGCATTGAGAGCATGATCCCGCTTTGCTGGAACAAGAAAGTGCAGGTGGTGCAGTTTGAGTAAGGTGAAGATCGAGCTGAACAGCTCCGGCATCCGGGCGCTGCTGCGCTCTCCTGAAATGCAGGCGGTGCTGAAAGACCGTGCCGACACCGTGAAGGACCGTTGCGGCGATGGCTACGAATCCTATGTGGCCCCCACCCGCGCCGTGGCTGTTGTGGAGACCGCTTCCCGCAAGGCCTATGACGACAACTCGGCCAACAACACCCTATTGAAAGCCGTCTCCGGCAGCCGCAGCGGCGCAACAGTGCATGAACACAAGCGCCGCCTGAAAGATGGGCGTGTCATCACAGTGAGGAGCTACCAGAGAAAGAAATGATCGAAGAAGTCATCTTGAACTACCTGCGGAAAAATGCCTTTTCCTGCTACATGTCCATGCCGGAGAAGCCCTCCGGCAATTTTTGTATCCTCGAAAAGACCGGTGACAGTCCGGACGAAGGCATTTACACGGCCATGCTGGCGGTGCAGTCCTACGGCAGCAGCGATTTTTCTGCCGCTCAGCTGAGCCATTTTGTGGTGCAGGCTATGCTGGACGCCGACACTCTGCCGGAAATCGTCTCCTGCGACCTTGTCACTGAGTACAATTTCCCGGATACCACCCGCAAACGGCCAAGATATCAGGCCGTCTTTTCTATTACACATTACTGACGAAAGGAAGTATCTCTATGGATGCAAAAAATGTAAGCGCCGCAAAGCCCAAGGTGGGCGGTGCCGTCTGGCGCGCACCTCTGGGCACCCCGCTGCCCACGGATGCAAAGTCCAAACTGAACGAAGCCTTTGAATCGCTGGGCTACATTTCCAGTGACGGCCTGACCAACTCGAACTCTCCCAGCAGCGAGAACACCACGGCATGGGGCGGTGATACCGTGCTGACCCAGCAGACCGAAAAGCCGGACACCTTCGCCTACACCCTGCTGGAAGCCCTGAACCCGGCGGTGCTCAAGTCTGTCTACGGCGATAAGAACGTTGCCGGCACGCTGGAGACCGGCATCACGGTCAAGGCCAACAGCGACGAACAGCAGGACTGCAGCTGGGTCGTGGACATGGTAATGAAGAACAACGCGCTCAAGCGCATCGTGATCCCGGATGCGGCAGTGTCTGCCGTGGGCGATATCGTCTATTCCAACGGTGCGGTGGGCTACAACACCACCATCACCGCGGTGCCGGACACCGAGGGCAACACCCACTACGAGTACATTCTGGGCGGCACTGCCGCCACCCAGTCTGCCGCCGAGAGCACCGCAGACAATAAGGAGGTAAAGGCATGATTGCAAAAACGGAATCCGGTTTTGAGATCGAGCTGGACGATGAAGCCATGAACGACGTGGAGCTGGTGGAGGCCATCGTGGAAATGGACACGGACGGTACCAAGCTGTTCTATGTGGCGGACCGCCTGCTTGGCAAGGAAGGCAAGAAGAAGCTCTACGACCACCTGCGTGACGCCAAGGGCCGCGTGCCGGTGGTTGCCTTTGGTGCAGCGATCGGTGAGTTGATCCGCAGCTTTTCCGCAGGAAAAAACTCTGCATCCTCTCCGAACTGATCGCATCGGACGAGGACGCGCTGACCTGCGATTTTGCGCAGTATTACCACGTTCTGGACTGGCGCAGCCTGCCGCCGCGTCTGGCGGCCACCCTTGCTGCAGGTCTGCCGGAGAGCAGCCGCAGTATGCTGCGGCTGGCCGGGCAGCGGGTGCCTATAGAAGATCAGCTGCAGGCATCTGCTGCCGACACGCTGAACCGCATCGAGTGGTGGTTGCTGGGCAAGCCCGGCAGGCCGCCCAAGTCTATTCTGGAAGCTCTGACCGGCACAGGCTCCGGCAGCGACACGGAGGATGTGCAGAGCTTTGCCAGCCCGGAAGAATTTGAAGCGGCCATTGCTGCGCTGAAAGGAGGTTGATGGAGATGCCGGACAAAATCGAGATGGCGAAAGCCTATGTGCAGATCGTGCCGTCGGCAGATGGCATCCGGGCTGCACTGACTGACGTTTTTGACGAAGAAACGGACGGCTTAGGCGCAAAGGTTGGCCAGAGCATTGGTGCCCAGCTGGTCGGCACTATCAAAAAAGTGCTTGCCGCCGCTGGCATCGGCAAAATCATCAAGGATTCCATCGACATGGGCGGTGCCCTGCAGCAGAGCATCGGCGGCATCGAGACGCTGTTCAAGGACAGTGCCGATACCGTCAAGCAGTATGCCGCACAGGCGTACCAGACCGTGGGCCTCTCCGCCAACGACTACATGGAGCAGACCACCAGCTTTGCGGCCAGCCTGCTTTCCAGCGTGAGCAAGGATACCAATGCCGCCGCCCAGCTTGCCAACATGGCCATGGTGGATATGGCCGACAACGCCAACAAGATGGGCACGGATATGCAGGATATCCAGAATGCCTATCAGGGCTTTGCCAAGCAGAACTATACCATGCTGGATAACCTCAAGCTGGGCTATGGCGGCACGCAGGCCGAGATGCAGCGTCTGCTGACCGACGCCGAGAAGATCTCCGGCGTCCATTATGATCTGGGCAACCTGGCCGACATGTACAGCGCCATCCATGTGATCCAGCAGGAAATGGACATTGCCGGCACAACGGCGAGAGAAGCCGCAACGACCCTGACCGGCAGCTTTGCGGCCATGAAGGCAGCGGCGCAGAACGTGTTGGGCAATTGGAGCACCGGCGCAGACCTGACGGCACCCCTGCAGGCACTGACGGACACGGCCCGGATCTACCTTGTGGACAACCTGCTGCCCATGATCGGCAACGTGCTGCAGGGCATCCCGCAGGTCATTTACGGCCTTGTGCCCGAAGTGGTGCAGACCGGCACCGAGCTTCTCGGCTCTCTGGCGCAGGGCTTCACACAGGGCATCCCGGATTTTCTGGCGAATGCTCTGCCGCAGCTGCTTTCCTTTACAGAAAACCTGCGGGAAAATGCCGGGGAGTTCGTGAACGCCGGTCTGGATATGATCACCCAGCTGGCCAACGGCCTGATCGCAGGCCTGCCGGACCTCATCGCCTATGTGCCGGATATCATCATCAATATCTGCGGCATCATCAGCGACAACATGCCGAAGCTCCTTGCAGAGGGCGTCTCGCTGGTGGTGCAGCTGGGCGTGGGTATCGTAAAAGCCGTGCCTGACCTGCTGGCCAACTGGAAGAAGATCCTTCAGGCCGTGTTATCGGTTATTTCTGCAGTGAACTGGCTGAACATCGGCAAGAACATTCTCACCGGTGTGGCAAGCGGCGTCAGGAGCATGGGCTCTTCCATGCTGAATGCCTTCAAGGGTGGTTTTTCCAGTGCTTTAGCCTGGATCAAGAGCCTGCCCTCGCAGGCGGTTCAGTGGGGCAAGAATCTGATCCAGAGCTTCATCAACGGCCTGACCGGCAAGGGTAAAGTGGCGGGTATCGCTACCGCAGCCACTGCCGGTTTTACCATCGCCGATGTTGCCAGCCGTGACGAACTGGCCGACTGGACCTCTGCCAACACTAGCCTTGCCGACAGCGCCCAGACCGTGGCGGATATCGCTATCCCGGCCTATACCAAGTCCGGCAATGCGGCAGCCGCCGCAGGGAAAGCAGCGGGCACAGCCGCAAAGGCCGCCGCATCGGTGGTCAACTCTTACTCTGACACGGTGACCGAGGTGCTGGGCAAAGTGACCCGCACCACCCAGACCGTAAACGAGGAGCTTTCCAACGGAAAGAAGCAGCAGACCCAGACCATCACCGAGACCAGCCGTCAGCTGGTGAACGGTGTGCTGAAGGACATCAAGACTGTCACCGAGATTGACGCGATGGGCAAGACGACCGTCAAACAGACCATGGAAACGGTGCGGGAGATGGCCAATTCGGTCACATCGACCTTTGACACAGTGGTAAATGGCATTGCTACCAGCACCAAAACCATCAAGGAAACACTGACCGACGGCACCGAGACCACCAAAAAGGTGATCACCGAGACCTTCAATAAGGTGGTGGACGGTGCCCTTGTGGTGGTCGAGCGAGTCAAGAACATTGCCGCCGACGGCACCGAACAGGTGGCCGAGACCATCAAGAAGGCCAGTGCCGACAGTTTTTCTGGCCTTGTAAAGGGCTGGCAGGGCGAGGCCGACAAGGGCGTGCTGGGCACTTTTGGCACCTTGTACAAAGCTGTGAAGAGTCAGGACTGGCTCAGCGTCGGGCAGTGGGTCCTTTCCACCCTGTACAACGGTCTTGCACCGGAGACCAAGCTGCTGATCGATGACTTCGGCAAGAATCTGATCCAGCAGGTCAACGGTTTTCTGGGCGAGGGCATCAGCCAGCTGGCCAATGGCGCGTGGGACCTCGGCACCCAGATCTTCGACGGCCTGACTGGCGGCTTTGGAGATGTGGTCAGCCAGTTCTCCGGCCTGGGCAGCACACTGCTGGACATTTTCGGCGGTCTGCAGGGGCCGCTGAGCGCGGCGGCTCTCGCCATCAGCAAGGGCCTGCAGGGCGGTCTGATCTCTGCATTCCCGGAGATCCTTGCTTCGCTGGGCGGCCTGATCGGTGCCATCGGCGGCGCGTTCGTGGCAATGCTGCAATCCATCGGCATGGCGCTGCTGCCGACCGGATTCGGGACCCCGAAGGGCCTGCTGATGATCGCAGCGGGTGTTGCTCTGGTGGCTGCGATCGCGGCCATCGTTGCATCGCTCGGCGGTGCCTTCAAGAAAAAGAGCACACCCGGCACGGGCAGCTCTTCCAGCAGCGCCGCAGGCAGCACCGTCACCGAGGCTTCCAGCAGCCTGTGGGACTACGAGAAGAAAGCTCCGCTGCCCCAGCGCACTCAGCGGCCCAATATCGAAGTGAACCAGTACATCTACAGCAAGGCGCAGACGGCGGCGGACCTGATGCGCGAAGCACAGTATGAGCAGGAAAGGGCGGTGCTGCAGGGTGTTTGACGCTGTTTTTACCTCCAGCACCGGACAGAGCTTTGCCTTTGGCTACAAGGCCAGCGTGCTGTGGAGCTGTGACCCGCTGGGCGACCTGCCCGTGGATCTGGAAACCAGTCAGGGTTATCAGCAGGTGGGTGCTCCTGTGGAGAGCCGCAGCATTTCCGGCGTCACCCGCACCATCACCGGGCGTATCCTGCGCAATGTCGATTACTGCAAGCGTCAGCTGCGGGACGTGTTTGCGCCGGGCGTGACCGGGCGTTTCACCGTGGCCGGGAAATACTGGTGTGACGCCGAGGTGCAGCGCTGTCCGGCCATCAGTGCGGCGCTGCTCTGGCCCACTTTCAGCTTTCAGCTGTACTGCCCCAACCCCTATTGGCACAGTGTAGAGGAAACGCTGGCCGCGACCATCAGGGTGACACCTGTGTTCCGCCTGCCGGTGTGCTACGACGCGCACCAGTTCGGCATCCGGGAGCAGGCCGATTATATCCGCATCGTCAACAGTGGTCTGGATACCCAGAACTTTCGGCTTTCACTGTCGGCCAGAGGGCCCGTGGTCAACCCCGGCGTCCTTAACCCGGAAACGGGCGAATACCTGCGCTTTGTTACGACCCTGCAGGACGGCGACGAGCTGCAGGTCTACCGCGAAAACGACCTGCTGCGGGTCCAGCAGCTCATTGACGGCAAAGCCTACGACGTGCTCTCCATCCTTGACGGAAGCAGTACCCTTTGGACGGTGTATCACGGTACGCAGGCATGGCAGCGCACCGCAGAATCCGGCGACGGCTGGCTTTTCCTGACGCTGACCATGCACGCAGCGTATTCCACCATCATCACGGAGGGTTCCAATGGCTGAGATCATTTCTGCACTGACAGCATCCGGGCACAAGAGCATCTGCGTCTATGATATCCGGCTCAATCTGCTGGGCCGCATTGAAAGCTGGGTCTCGCTGGTCTGGCCGGAACGCTACAACGTCTATAGTGACACCCAGGGTGCACAGCTGGAGCTGCACGACACGACCGCTTTGCAGGCGCTGTGCCGCCCGGACCGGTATCTTTGGCTGGTGGGCAGCGATCGGCTCATGCGCATCGTGTCGGCCCAGAAATCCGACCACAAGCTGGTGATCGCCGCAAAAGACGCCGCCTGCATTCTGGATGAACGCGGTCACACGGACACCCTAAGCAATTTTGCCGCAGAGGAAACGTTGCGAAGTCTGGTATCCAGTGCTGCTGCGTGGCCCTGCCTTGAACTGGGCGATGCTGCAGGACTGACGGACACCTACAGCGGCGAGGTCAAGCCCGGCAGCCTGCTGAAGCTGGTCGAACAGGTGTGTCAGGAGCTGGACATCGGCTTCCGGGTGCGGTTCGATCAGCCGGAAGCGAAACTGCTGTTTGAGCTGTTCCGGCCAAAACTCGACCCGAACGCCCGGTATGCGCCGCAGTACGGCAACCTGACCGACCTGACCTATACCGAGAGCATCACGGACTATAAAAATGTGTGCGTGGTCGTTGGCGCGGAAGGTACCGCCACCGTGGGTGCAGCGGAGAACACCGGCTCTGCCCGGCGGGAGCTGATCGTGGATGCTACCAGCAAAAAGAAGGAAGGCGGCCAGTCTCAGGCGGACTATCTTGCCGCCCTGCGCGCACAGGGCGAGCAGGAGCTTGCCAAACATACCCGGCTGGAAAACTTCCGCTTCACCCCCACCGGAAGAATCACAGTGGGCATGGTGGTGGAGGCCAGCCTGCCCGGAACGGACATTCAGGCCGCTGCCCGCATTACCTCTGTGACCCTGAGCTCCCAAAAGGGTAAAAACTCGGTCAGCACAGAGATCGGCACCCCGATCATCAGGAGGAAACAATGAGCATTATCACATATCCGCTGAACGGCGTGGTTTACAGCGCCGAGGACGTGGCCACCTACCTGTGCACCCGCACATCCGGCGTCTACTCCAAAGAGACCAACTTTGCTGTCAGTATCACCGGTACACGGCAGATCACCGTTGCGCCCGGCCTTGCATGGATCAATTACGACGACTTTAAAGGCGTATCTGTGTGCAGTCGGGAAGAGAACGTCTTGACCGTCCCCGAAGCAGACAACATCCTCAACCGCGTGGATCGCGTCGTGTTGCAGTTTGACACCTCGGAGAATATCACGGCGATCAAGCTCAAGATCGGCACGCCTGCCGTGGCTGCACAGCCGCCCGATATCCTGCAGAACCATAATCAGTACGAGCTCGGCCTGTGCACCATTTCGGTGCCTGCAGGCTCCACCGCCGTTACCGTCGCCGACATCTACGACACGCGCGCAGATGAGACCGTCTGCGGCGTGATGCGGGATGGCGTGACCGGCATCCCGGCGGCAACGCTCATCAAGAAGCTGCGGGACGAGATCGACAAGGTGGACAGCGGCAGCTTCTACGATAAGACTGAAACGGATGCGTTGCTGAATGCATTGCGGAATCAGGTGAACAAAAAGATTTCTTCCGCCATTTCTTCCGCCACATCCATTACTGCTTCCGGTGATGGCTATATCCGTTTTGCCGATGGCACACAGATTTGCTGGCTCAAATTCAATGGCTGGTCTAGAAAGGGCTACGATAACTATTTTCCGTTTCCTGTGCCATTTGCTAACACAAATTATGGTGCCGGTTTTGCTCTTGGCGAAAGCATAACCTACAGTGTCAACGTAGAATGTTACGTATTTGACCGTGCTACTACTGGATTATGTGTATACAGGATCAATAAAGGAAGTATTGTCGTCATAGGTCGCTGGAAGTAAAGGAGGTGCAGCATGGAAATCAAAATTGGATATGCCCTTGCAAAACCTGTGGAGACGCAGGCGCAGTGCGATGCATACACCGCTATGGTGGAAGCAGTAAACGCCCACAATGCCGCCTGCGCTGTGGGCGATACGTTGTGGAGCATCGCGGATAAACCGGGCCGCTACGAGGTAACGGACGGCGGAGTAATGCCTGACCCTGCGGACCAGCCCGAACCGGAGCCGACATTTAAAGAGCAGTTAGCATCCGCTCAATCCGCTCTTGCCGACGCAGACGCTTTGAACCTTGACCAGGACTACCGCCTGACTCTTTTGGAGCTGGGCGTGACCGATGATGAAACCACCGCATAAACAGAAAGGAATGACTACTATGGCACTTTATAGAACCTGCAAACGTATGATCGAGCGCGGCCAGACCGCCGGTATGGAAAAGAAGCTGGATATCTTCTACGCCGCCGCCAAGCTGACCGATGAACAGTACGCAGAACTGACCGAGATGCTGAACAAAAAAACCAGAGCCTGACAGGGCTGTGAAAGGACGTGATACATATGGCGATCAAACAGTACAGCCTGAAAACGGACGGTGCAAAGCAGCTCTCTCCCGCGTTCCGTGTGCGGGAATTCCGCTGCCGCGACGGCACCGACACCATCCTCATTGACGAGGGCCTTGTGGTGCTGCTGCAGTGCATCCGGGAGCACTTCGGCAAGCCCGTGACCATCACCAGCGGCTACCGCACCGCCAGCCACAACACCAAGGTGGGCGGCTCCAGATCCAGCCAGCACCTGCTGGGCCGGGCCGCTGACATTCAGGTGCAGGACACCGACCCACTGGCTGTGGCCGCCTACGCCGAAAGCCTGATGCCCGGCTGGGGCGGCGTGGGCCGCTACCCGGTCAAGGCAGGCCGAGCCAAGGGCTGGGTGCATGTAGACACCCGCCCGAACAAAAGCCGGTGGACACTGTGAGGTGAATAACATGAGCAAGACTATTTTTATCAGCCAGCCCATGGGTGGCTTGTCCGATGAACAGGTACTTCAGGAACGCGCCGCCGCGATCAGCAAGGCAAAGGCTCTGTTGGGTGAAGATGTGGCTCTGCTGGAAACCTTCTTTGATGATTTCGGCCCGGCAGCAAAGCCACTGGACTATCTGGCCCGGAGCATCGAGTTCCTTGCAAAGGCCGATGTGGCAATCTTTGCTCCGGGCTGGAAGGATGCCCGCGGCTGCCGTATCGAACACCAGTGCGCAGAGGATTACGGCATCCCCGTGATGGAGGTGTGAGACCAGTGGAAAGCATCATCTCAGCCATCCTTGCCGGTGCGGTGACCCTGATCGGCGTGCTGATCGCCAACAGCCGCAGTCAGGCCGTGACCGACACCAAGCTGGAAGAGCTGACCCGGGAGGTGCGGGAGCACAACAATTTTGCCCGCCGCGTCCCCATTTTGGAAGAGCAGATGAAGGTGGTCAACCACCGCATCGCTGATTTAGAAGCAGACGAACATGAAAGAGAAAGGAACTGACTATGAACGCACACACCTACAACGCACCCACCATCTCCGCAGGCACCATTGCCCGCACCGCCTGCCTGCTGCTGGCCCTGACCAATCAGGTGCTGTCTGCACTGGGCAAGCCCGTGCTGCCCATCGAGAGCCAGACCGTGGAGCAGCTGGTCACCGCTGGCATCACCACCGTTGCCGCGCTGGTCGCGTGGTGGAAGAACAACAGCTTCACCCCTGCAGCCCTTCAGGCAGACCAGACCTACGACAAGCTGAAGGCACAGGGGAAGTAAGCCGCCCTGCCCAAAATAGCCATACATAGCAGCAGCCCCGGGGAGCCTGACGGTTCCTCGGGGCTGTTTTTGTTTGGCGTGTTTCGACGCTTTACGACGTATATCGACGTAATTGGTAAATTTTAAGTATTTTTCGGTTAGAGTTGACGCATAGAAAGGATGTGTCAACTATGATCGTTTCCGAATTGTCCACTCAGGTCAATGATTTGCTGCGCCCGATGGGCATCACACGCAATCTGAGCGCCTACAGTATCCTGTGCCAGTGTCTTGAGCTGGTCTGTGAGCAGGAAGACCGCCTGCAGGCCGTGGAGAAAGATATCTATACCCCTATCGCCGACCGCAGAAGATGTGAGCCAAAAGCGATTCAAAGCGCTGTCCGCCGGGCAGCTAAAGGTGCATGGCTCACAAACCCGGAGTATGTGCAGCAGCTGGCAGGCTATCCGCTGACCGGTGCGCCCAGCGCGGTGCAGTTCATTGAAATGCTGTATAATGCGCTGGTGAGAGCAGTCTGAAAACTTAATAGTGTTACCAAAAGTGTTACCATGATAAGAAAAAACGCGCTGGTTCTGTACGAACCATCGCGCTTTTTCTCTTATGCGGGTAGTGGGGGTCGAACCCACACGCCTTGCGGCACAGGAACCTAAATCCTGCGCGTCTGCCAATTCCACCATACCCGCGTATTCTTCTATTCTGCAGCTGCGGCCAAACCGCCTTAATATAGTATCAGTTCCGGCGGAAAAAGTCAATCACTGCATTGATATTTCCGCCCTTCACAGCGCATACTATCGCCGGACGATCGTATCATTTTCCATGGCGGAAAGGGGCTTTTTGCCGATGCGCAGATCAAAACTACGCCGCGCTGGCAGCATTGCGGCAACTTATCTTCTGGTGGCCGCGCTGGCGGTGCTGGGCTGGCTGTGGCACAGTCTGCCTGCTGAAATTTTGCTGGAACCCGGCCAGACCCTTACCCTGCCCCGTTTTGCCTATGTGCAGCCGCTGCGCACCGCTGGCTCCCGCAACGCGGCCAGCACGCAGGCTGCGGGCAGTTATCAGGCCACTTTGTCCATTGGCGGGTGGCTGCCCGTCAAGACTGTGCGCGCTCTGGTGGAAACACGTCCGGTGGTAACCGTGTGCGGTACGCCTTTCGGCGTTAAGATGTTCTCCGAGGGCGCGCTCATTGTGGGCTTTTCCGACCTGAACACCCCGGACGGCACCGCAAACCCCGCCAAGAAGGCCGGGCTGCGGCTGGGCGACCGGGTGGTGCGCATGGACGACACCCTGACCGAGACGAACGACGCCGTGCACGATGCTCTGGAAACGGCCGCAGGCGCACCGGTGCAGGTGGTCTATATCCGCAATGGTGAGCAATTCCAGACCCGGCTGACCCCCGTGTGGGACAGCACCGCCGGGCAGTGGCGCGCCGGGATGTGGGTGCGGGATTCTTCCGCCGGGGTAGGCACCATGACCTTTGTGGACAATGCCGCCGGGGTGTTTGCCGGGCTTGGCCACCCCATCAGCGACAGCGACACCGGTGAGAGCGTGGCCCTGCGCAGCGGCGAGATCGTCCCCTGCCAGATCGTGGGGTGTACCAGCGGCACCGTGGGCAGCCCCGGTGAGCTGAAGGGCCGCTTTCTGAGCACCCATGCGCTTGGCAGCATCTGCATCAACAGCAAGACCGGGGTCTATGGCAGAACACGGGCTGCATTTTCCGGCCCGGAGCTGGAGATGGCTTTTGCGCAGGAGGTTGTGCCGGGCGATGCCGAGATCTGGACGACCGTGGACGGCGAGGTGCCCAAGGCATACCGCATCCGCATTGAAAAGGTAAACGACGCAGACCCCCACCGCAACATGATCCTGCGCGTGACCGACCGGCAGCTGCTTGCCAAAACCGGCGGCATCGTGCAGGGCATGAGCGGCAGTCCCATCCTGCAGAACGGCAGACTGGTGGGTGCAGTGACCCATGTGCTGGTAAACGACCCCACGCGGGGCTACGGCATTTTTGCTCAGGCCATGCTCCAGCAGGCCCGCGCTGTTGAAAAAACAGACGATGCTGCGCAGCCATAAAGCTGATCTGCAAAAAAATTTGCGCATTTCGATTTTCTTTGCCAAAATTTACCAATATAAACCGTTGAAAGTTCTGGAAAATTATGGTAAAATCCATGGTGTTAAGGGAACTGCACACATTGGAGGAAACAACCATGGACAAAGTTAGATTTTTGATGTCGGATACTGGTGCCCCGTTCACTGCCGCCTGCCGCGAAGCGCTGGAGCAGAAGGGCGTGGACGTGACCGTTGTGGAAAAGGACGGCAACAAGGTCCTGCAGAAAATGCTCACCGTGCGCCCGCAGGTGGTCCTGCTGGATGCTTTTATGCCCGGTCTGGATGCCCTTGCGGTAAAGCAGCGCTACAATGCCGCCGGTGAGCGGCACACCTCCTTCTTCGTGACCGGTGCCTTCCAGAGCGAAGAGATGGTACAGGAGCTGCTGGACGAAGGCTTTGCCTACTACTTTGTAAAGCCCTTTGATGAGACCGTGCTTGCCGCACGGGTGCTCAAGGCGGCACTTGGCCCGGAAAAGCACATCCTGCACACCAGCGTGGACAGCGATGAGCTGACCGTTACCGAGATCCTGCATCAGATCGGCGTCCCTGCCCATATCAAGGGCTACCAGTTCCTGCGGGATGCCATCCTGCTCACCATGAACGAGCCGGAGTACATCAACGCCGTGACCAAGCGTCTGTACCCGGAAATCGCCAAGAAAAACGGCACCACCGCCAGCCGGGTGGAGCGCGCCATCCGCCACGCCATCGAGGTGGCATGGGACCGGGGCGATGTGGACACTCTCAACAGCTACTTCGGCTATACCATCCATAACCTGCGCGGAAAACCCACCAACAGCGAGTTCATCGCAATGATCGCCGACAAGATGCGGCTGGACAAACGGCAGAGAGTGGGCTGATTTTTTCATAGAATCCGCCGTCGTTCATATTCTGATAAGAGCAAACCAAACAGACAAAGGAGGTTTTGCTCTTGAAGCTTGCAGAATATCTCGCACGGCGCAGGCGGGCCAGAGTTGCGGCCGTGATGCTGTTCGCCCTCATTATGGGGTTTGTATCTGCTGCGCCGCCAGTTGTCACCGGATGTCAGGCGCAGGATCTTACCCCGGCACCGGACACTTCGATGCTCTCCCCCGCCATTTCGGCTCTGGCACAGGAGCAGCAGGAGCCTGCTGCCCAGCCGCTGCCGGAAAAGTGGGTCTGCCTGACCTTTGACGACGGCCCCAGCAAGACCACACCGGATGTGCTTAGCGCGCTGAACGCGGCCGGAGTGCACGCCACATTTTTTGTGGTGGCTACCGGTTACAACGAGAAGTATCTGCCCCTGCTCACCGAAGCGGTCAGCGCCGGGCACCAGATCGCACTGCACTCTGCTTCCCACGAGTACAGCGATATCTACCGCAGCAGCGACGCTTATTGGGAGGACATTGCCCTTTTAAAGGAGCGCATTGCGCCCTATGTGGATGCCGAGAGCATCCGGTATCTACGGTTTCCGGGCGGCAGCACCAACACCGTCAGTCGGCGCTACGGCGGCAAAGGCCTGATGAAGCAGCTGAAAGCCGAAGTAGAGCAGAAAGGCTGGCATTGGGTGGACTGGAACGTGTGCGCCGAGGATGCCGTGGGCGGGCACCCAAGCGCGGGCACCATTTACCGCAATGTGGTGCACGAGACCGGGCAGCAGACGAACTGCATCGTATTGATGCACGATTCTTCCTCCACACACACCACCGCCGAGGCTCTGCCGGACATTATCCGGTGGTACGCAGACAGCGGCTATACCTTTCTGACGGTGGCCGAAGCCTTGCCGGTAAGATAAAAAAGAACTCCCCCAGTCAAGCCCGATAGGGGTTGACTGGGGGAGTTTGCTTTTTTCAATTAGTCCGCGTTCTGGCAGAACAGTGCAAAGGTACGGTAAGCCATGTACAGGTCGGTCTTGTGGATGACCTCGAAGGGCGAGTGCATGGACAGCACCGGCACGCCGATGTCCAGCACCGGGATGCCGCGGTTGGCCACGTACTTGGCAATGGTGCCGCCGCCGCCAAGGTCCAGACGGCCCAGCTCACCGATCTGCCATGCCACGCCGTTGGCATCCAGCAGGCGGGTGATATCCCCTACCAGCTCAGCGGAAGCATCGCTGGCAGAGCTCTTGCCGCGGCTGCCGGTGTACTTGAAGAAGGCCACGCCGCGGCCTGCGTAAGTACCGTTCTGCGGCTCGAAGGCATTTGCCCAGGAGGGGTCGTAGGCGGCGGTCACATCGGCAGAGAGACACACGCTGTTCTGGAAGGCAAGGATGTCGTCCTGACCGGCGGCGCGGCACAGCAGCTGCATAAAGTGGAACACATACATGCTCTGCATGCCGGTCACACCATCGGAGCCGATCTCTTCCTTATCGGTCAGCACGCAGACGGTGGTGTGCACAGGATCTTCCGTCTCGATCTCGGCCATCAGGGCGGGATAGGCGTCCACACGGTCATCGTGACCGTAGCCGCCCACCATGGAGCGGTCAAAGCCCACGTCCCGGGCCTTATGGGCGGGCACCACCTCGATCTCAGCGCGGGTGAAGTCCCGCTCGGTGATGCCGTACTTTTCGTGCAGCAGCATCAGGGTGTTCAGCTTGACGGCCTCCTTGATGTCGGCATCCTCCACAGCGTCGGAGCCGATGAGCACGTTCAGCTCCTCGGCCTTGATGCCCTCGCTGAGCTTGCGGTCGTTCTGCTCGGCACCCAGATGGGGCAGCAGATCGGTGATGCAGAACACGGGGTCATTCTCGTCCTCACCCACTGCAAAGGACACGCTGGAGCCATCGGCACGGGTGAACACGCCGTGGATGGCCAGCGGCATGGTGCCCCACTGGTACTTGCGGATGCCGCCGTAATAGTGGGTCTTGAAGTAGCTGAGGTGGTCTGCTTCGTACAGCGGGTTCGGGCGCAGGTCCAGACGGGGGCTGTCGATGTGGGCGATCACCAGACGGAAACCCTCCTCAAAAGATTTCCGGCCGATGGTAGCGGCCACCACCGCCTTGTGCTCCTGCACAAAGTAGATCTTCTGGCCGGGGGCATAGGTCTTTTTCGGCTCAAACTTTTCGTAACCGGCCTCCAGCAGCAGCTTTTCGCTGGCTGCGGCAGCTTCGCGCTCGGTCTTGGCAGCGTTCAGGAAGGCTTTGTAGCCTTCGGCAAAGGCTGCAGCCTTCTCCTTCACGTCGGCTCTCTTGTCGGCAGCGTACTCCGGCTTGTAAAGCAGCTGTTCGGCAGCCTGCTTTGCGGTAAGTTTCTCGCTCATGTTCCTTATCTCCTCTCAGCTTTCTGCATAGATGCGCTGATACCGCGCATAGCAGGAAGTGATCTTTTTTACGTAATGGTTCATCTGGTTATAGGGAAAGCCCTGCAGCGTTTCGCCGTCTGCGGAGTGCTCTTCCATCTGTAAAAGAGCATCTACCGTGCCCCACCCGCTGTGATAAGCGGCAGCGGCAGTGGCAACATCGCCGTTGTAGCGCTCCATGCACAGGTGCAGGTAATAGCATCCGAACCGGATGCTGGTCTCCGGGTCGTAGAGATTTGCAAAGAGCAGTCCTTCGTCCGGTGCGATCTTGCTGCGCAGCCAGATAAAGGTCTCCTCGGTCATCTGCATCAGGCCCCGGGCATCCACAGTGGAGGTGGCCTGCGGGTCAAAGCCGCTTTCGGTGCGGATGAAGGCATCCACCAGAAGCGGGTCAAGGCCGTAAGTCTCCGCCCACTGGTCCACCAGCGCTTCGTACTTGCGGGGGTATAAAAGCCGTTCTGCCCTGCCCCACAAGTTGGGCACCAGCACAAACAGCAGGATCAGCGCCATGCCCAGCAGGAACAGCCTGCGGCTGCGCATTTTTTTGCGGCGGCGTGCCTTCTGGGCGCGGAGAGCGCGGCGGATGCGGGCCGTCTCCGGGTCGTACTGCGGTGCAGGATCTTGTTCGTTATATCGTTTGTTCAAAGCTCTTTTCCCGCACCTCCTTCTGCCAGAAGCTTTGTGCAGAGCTGCTCTGCCGCAGCCTGCAGATGTGCAAGGCTGGAATCGTTGCGCAGCACATAGTCTGCCTGCGCGGTGAGGGTGCTTTCCGGTGTCTGGGCGTTCAGGCGGCGGGCGGCCATCTCGGCCGAGATGCCGTCCCGGGCCACGATGCGGGCCACACTGGTCTCAAACGGTGCCGTGACCACGCACAGGCGGTCACACTCGGCCTGCGCCGCAGTCCCCACGATGACCGCGCCATCCAGCACGAACAGCGGTGCACCGGCATCCTGTGCTGCCTGCTTTGCCGCACGGATGCGGCGCACGATCTCCGGGTGGGTCAGGCTGTCCAGCGCCGCCTTGCCTTCCGGGGTGGCAAAGGCGCGGTCAGCCAGCAGGCGGCGGTCTAATGTGCCGTCTGCTTTTAAAATGTCTGCGCCGAACCGCTGAGCCAGCCGGGGCAGCAGCGGCGAGCCGGGCAGTAAAATCTCGCGGCTGATCTGGTCGGCATCGGCCAGCGGCACACCGTGGGCCGAAAACACCGCCGTGACCGTGGATTTGCCGCAGCCGCTGCGGCCCGTGATGCCAAGCGCGATCATAGCTTGATCACCCGGAAGGCCGCAGCGCGGATCAGGCGGTTGTACACCGCCATGGAAAGGCCGTCCTTCTGCGGGCAGCGGGCGTAGACCACGGCATCGCCCTGCTCATCCAGCGCACGCAGGCAGCGGAAGATGTGCTTTGCCTGATCGGCACCGTCGCCCTCGCGTCCATACTCCACGCAGGGCACACCCAGCTTTTCCGCCTCGCCCGTAAAGCACAGGCAGCTGGGATTCTGCTCGGCGTGGGCATCCACATAGGCTTTGAACTGCTCAAAGGTGCCGTCCAGCAAGGTCACATCCGCCTTGGGTGCGTAGTGCTTGTACTTCATGCCGGGGCTGCGCACCACAGCACCCTCCGGCAGCTTTTCGAGGATGGCTTTGGACACTTCCACCTCTTCGCCGAGGGCACGCTCGAGGTCCTCCAGCGTGATGTGGCCCGGGCGGAACAGGGTGGGCTTTTCGCCCACCACCGACACCACAGTGCTTTCTACGCCCACGTCGCACTCGCCGCCGTCCAAAATCAGCGGCAGGCGGCCGTCCATATCGGTGAACACATCCTGCGCGTTGGTGGGGCTGGGCTTGCCGGAAAGATTGGCGCTGGGGGCGGCAAAGGCGCAGCCGCTCTTTTCAATGACGGCGCGGGCCACCGGGTGGCTGGGCATCCGGATACCCACGGTGTCCAGACCGGCACAGCACTCCGCTGCCACCTCCGGGCCGCGTGGCATGATGATGGTGAGCGGGCCGGGGCAGAACGCAGCCATCAGCAGCTGGGCGCGCTCCGGCACCTCGCTGACAAGGCCGGGCAGCATTTCCGGTCCGGTGACGTGGACGATCAGGGGATTGTCCTGCGGGCGGCCCTTGGCCACAAAGATCTTCTTCACAGCCTCGCCGTTGCGGGCATCGGCAGCAATGCCGTAAACCGTCTCGGTGGGCAGGGCCACCAGCTCACCGTTCTGCAGCAGGGCAGCGGCTTTTTCAATGCTTTTTTCGTCCGATGCGGGCAAAATTTCAGTTTTCATTTCCATACGGATCATCGTTCTTTCTATCTGTAAAGTATTTATGCTTTTCAGCATTTATCGACAGGATATCGTTTTATTTTAAAACCACATTTCAGCCCTGCTCGTTGAGCTTTTGCAGCTTTTCGGCCTGTTCGCGGGTGGCCAGTGCGTCGATCAGCTCATCCAGATTGCCGTCCATGATCTTGGAAAGATTGTGCACGGTCAGGCCGATGCGGTGGTCGGTGCAGCGGTCCTGCGGGAAGTTGTAGGTGCGGATCTTTTCGCTGCGGTCGCCGGTGCCCACCTGCCCCTGACGGCTGGCGTTGATGGCATCCTGCTGCTGTTTCTGCTTCTGGGCCAGCAGGCGGCTGCGCAGGATCTCCAGCGCCTTGTCCTTGTTCTGGAACTGGCTGCGCTCGTTCTGGCATTCTACCACCATGCCGGTGGGGAGATGTGTCACACGGATGGCGCTGGAGGTTTTGTTGATGTGCTGACCGCCCGCGCCGGAGGAGCGGAAGGTGTCGATGCGCAGATCCTTCATGTCCAGCGCAAAGTCCACCTCTTCGGCCTGCGGCATCACAGCTACCGTGGCCGTGGAGGTGTGGATGCGGCCCTGCGTCTCGGTCTCCGGCACGCGCTGCACACGGTGCACACCGCTCTCGTACTTGAGGCGATTGTAGGCCCCGGCACCGTCCACCGAAAAGATGGCCTCCTTCACGCCGCCAAGCTCCGTCTCGTTGAGGTTGAGCATTTCCAGCTGCCAGCCCTTGCTTTGCACATACATGGTGTACATGCGCAGCAGGCTGTGGGCAAACAGGGCAGCTTCCTCCCCTCCTGCGCCGCCGCGGATCTCCACAATGACATTTTTGCCATCGTTCACATCCTTGGGCAGCAGCAAAATTTTGAGATTATTTTCCAGCTTTTCCACATCTTGACTTTTTTCGCTGATTTCCTGCTGTATCATCTGCTTGAAGTCCGGGTCAAGTGCGCCCGGTTCTTCCAGCAGGGCTTTGGCCTGTGCCAGATGATCCTGTGCGGTCTGCCACGCGCGGTAGGCCTGCACCACAGGTTCTGCATCGTGGTACTCCCGCATCAGCCTGCGGAAAAGCGCAGGGTCTGCGGCGGTATCCGGCTGGTTCAGGCGGATGGAAAGCTCTTCAAAACGGTGGCAGACGGCATCCATCTGGGTAAACATGTTCGGCATAATTCCGGCAGTTCTCCTTACAAACTCAGATTCATGTTCGTGCAGCCGAACGGCTCCGGGGCCTTTCCGCCCCGGATGCGTGCTGCGCCGGGCGCTAGGCCTGCCCGGGTTTTACCACCTTTTTGATGTTCTTTTCAATTTTAGCACGCGGCAGCATCACCTCGCGCCCACAGCCGGTACACCGGATCTTAAAATCCATGCCGACGCGCAGTACCTCGAAGCTGGACGCTCCGCAGGGGTGCTTTTTGCGGGTGAGGATGGTATCGCCTACAGCAATGTCCATAGCTCTGCTTCTCCCTTCTGCCTGCCCAAAACAGCAGGCGGTGTGTGCGCAAAGCCCGGCGTGCCGGTTTGCTGCGCATACAGATATAGTATAATGCAAAGCCGCACAAAATGCAAATATCCGCCCATGCGGATGCATAAGTTTTAACAGAAAGGCCGCTGCCGTTCCAAGCACGGCCTAAAAAGCAGAGAAAGAGGAATGAAAGATGATGCAAGCTTACCGTACCGAAGGCAACTACCGTTCTGCTGCGCGCCTGTCCCCCGCTGAACTGCGCGCCGCCATGGCAAACCGCGAGATCCTGCAGGCCACTGCTCTGGCCTTTGATACACAGCGCCAGCTGCGGTTCGAGATCGGCGGGGTGAGGGCCGTGATGCCCTTTGCCCAGTGCGCCGATGGTGCCGCAAACGGCACCGTGCGGGACATTGCGGTGCTGACGAGGGTGGGCCGTCCCACCTGCTTTGTGATCGAAGCGCTGGACACCGACGAGAACGGTCAGCCCTTCTACCGGCTCTCCCGCGCGCTGGCGCAGCAGATGTGCAAGGCCGACTATCTGGACGCCCTGCAGCCCGGCGATATCCTGCCCTGCACCGTGACCCATATCGAGCCGTTTGGCGCGTTCTGTGATGTGGGCTGCGGCATCAGTGCCCTGCTGCCCATCGACTGCATGTCGGTGAGCCGCATCTCCTCCCCCGCCGACCGGGTGAGCGTGGGCCAGCAGATCTTGTGCGCCGTCAAGAACCGGGATGTACAGGGCCGCTTTGTGCTGACCATCCGGGAACTGCTGGGCACATGGGAGGAAAATGCGGCCGGGTTCACCGTGGGTGAGACCGTGGTGGGCATCGTGCGCAGCGTGGAGGAATACGGCACCTTTATCGAGATCGCGCCCAACCTCGCGGGCCTTGCCGAGAGCTGCACCGACCTTGTGCCCGGGCAGGCGGTGAGCGTCTACATCAAGAACATCCTGCCGGAAAAAATGAAGATCAAGCTGGTGATCGTGAACCACGCCCTGAGCCAGCGCCACCGGTTCGAGCTGAAGTATTTCATCACCGAGGGCCATCTGGACCACTGGGTGTACTCCACGCCGGAAAGCCCCAAGCGCATTGAGACAGATTTTGCCGCTGCGGCTTGCAATCCGGCGTGAAAGCCTTTATACTATAAAAGAAAAGGAATGCAAGGGGGATGTATGGAACGATGGCCGCCAATGATGCTTTTACTGCCGGTGTACGTCCCGGCGGGTTGACCAGCAGCACCGAGATCCGGCTGCTGCTGTGCTATCTGGTCAAAAATGCCGGACCCATTGCCCGGCAGGAGATCGAAAACGCCCTGATGGAAGAAGCGCTGGTGAACTATTTCGAGATCGGCTCGTGTCTGGACGATATTACCAGGCAGCAGCTCGTCACCCTGACAAAGGGCAGCTACACCATCACCGAGAAAGGCCGCAAAGTGGCGCAGGAGCTTGCCTACGACCTGCCCCGCAGTGTGCGGGAGCGCGCTGTGGCCGCTGTGCTGCGCTGCCAGACATGGGCCCGCAAGGAAGCCAAGTACAGTGCCAGCATTACCGAAAAAGAGGACGGCCACTGCACCATCCGCTGCACGGTGAAAGGGCTGGACAGTGAGCTGTTCTGTCTGGATCTCGGCACACCGGACCGGCTGACCGCCGAGCTGGTAAAAAAGCAGTTCATCCTCAAGGGCAACGAGATCTACCAAATGCTCATCAATAAGCTGACCGAAGAAGAAAAGTGAACAAATAAAGAGGGAGGCACCCGCGCGGCGCTTCCCTCTTCTGTTTTGTAGCGGTCAGATCAGGATGCAGATGAGCCCGGTGCAGCCCTCATTGATGACCCGTTCCAGCGTTTCCTGCAGGCGGGTGCGGGCCTCCTGCGGCATGTGCAGCAGCTTGTTCTGCAGCCCTTCGTTCACCAGCTCGTGCAGGCTCTTGCCAAAGATGTTGGACTCCCACAGCTTTTCCGGGTCGTCCTCAAAGCCGGCCAGCAGGCTGCGGGCAAGGTCCTCGCTCTGCTTTTCGGTGCCCACGATGGGGCTGATCTCGGTGTGGATGGTGGCCTTCATCATCTGGATGGAGGGCGCGCAGGCTTCCAGCCGCACGCCGTAGTTCGTGCCCTGCCGCACGATCTGGGGCTGTTCCAGTTTCAGCTCGCTGACCGTGGGCATCACGATGCCATAGCCGGTGGCTTCCACCTGCTCAAGGGCACTGCGCACCTTCTCGTACTCCCGTTTGGCCTTTGCCAGCTCCATGATGCAGGGCATCAGGCCCGCTTCGTCGCCAATGGCAAGGCCGGTCTGCTCGCTCAGCACCTGATAGAAAATTTCCGGCTTCAGCTCCACCGTGATGCGCACACTGCCGTTTGCAAGGTCGATGCCGCTGATGGCCGAGCGCTGCACCGCGTCACATTCCAGCGCAGGTGCGTCTGTTCCGGAGGGCACATCCTTCATGCGGGAGACCTTTGCCGCCAGCTGCATGGCCGCATCGTACACCTGCGTTTGCAGCCAGTGGCCGTTTTCCAGCATCGTGACCCAGCGCGGCAGGGCAAAATCCAGCTCCTGCACCGGGAACTCGTACAGCACCTGCCGCAGGATGCTGCCCAGTGCCTCCGCGTCCAGATCCACGCAGCTCACCGGCAGCACGGTGTGGTCGTAGTCCCGTGCCATGCCCTCGGCCAGCTGCTTCGTCTCCGGGGCATCCGGGTGGGTGCTGTTGAGCAGGATGATGTAGGGCTTGCCCAGCGCATCCAGTTCTTCCACGATGCGCTTCTCGGTTCTGGCATAGCCCTCCCGCGGGATGTCGCTCACAGAGCCGTCGGTGGTGACCACGATGCCGATGGTGGAATGTTCGCAGATCACCTTGCGGGTGCCGGTCTCGGCGGCAAGGTCGAAGGGCACCTCATGGTCGAACCACGGGCTTTTGACCATGCGGGGCTTGTCGTTCTCCTCGTGGCCCATAGCTCCCTCCACCATGTAACCCACGCAGTCGATGAGCCGCACCCGGCACTCGCCGCCGCCCTCCAACTGCAGGGGCACGGCTGTTTCCGGGATGAATTTTGGTTCCGTGGTCATGATGGTGCGGCCCGCTGCCGACTGGGGCAGCTCGTCCCGGGCACGCTCCCGCGCAGCCGCCGGGCCGATGGCGGGCAGCACCAGCTGTTCCATGAAACGCTTGATAAAGGTGGATTTGCCGCTGCGCACCGGGCCAACCACCCCAATGTAGATATCTCCGCCGGTGCGTGCGCCGATCTCGCGGCAGATGCTCTTCTGTTCCTGATTTGCCAAATTGCTCTCCCCTTCCCGTTTGCGCTGTGCACCGGACAGGATTCCGGTCCGCTTGTTGTAATCGTATGAAACAGGACGGGGCATTATGCCGGAACGATTTTGAATGCCCTCCGCTCTTCTCTGGGCATATTCAGCGGAAAATTTATTTTATAATTGCAATTCAGGAAAATCTGCGGATTTTCCTGAATTGCTTTTTCACAGATGGGGTCGTAGAGGAAAACAGCATTTACAGCGCCGCTTTCTGCGAAAGCGCGGCGCTGTGGAGGGGCTACCTGTTTGCTTTCAGCATGCTGAACCCTCTCAGGCTCACATTCGTTCGCCAGCTCCCCCGAAGGGGGAGCTTTTTGCAGTAACGGCGCAGTTTCCAGATAAAATGCAAGCCTTGCGGATGCGTCAGAAGCGCCCCCTTTCGGGGGAGCTGGCAAATCCGAAGGATTTGACTGAGAGGGTGAGGATGCTTTCCCTTCTCCCAAGGGGACGACTGAACTCCCTCTGGCAAAGTCGGACACCTTCTTATTGCAATCGATACTGATGCCATGCAAAAGCCGTTTTCCGTCACAGCCCCATCTGTGAAAATGGTCTAGCGGAATGCCCGCAGGCATTCCGCTAGACCAAAATCTAAAAATTATTTTCCGCTAAGAATGGCAGAGCGAAGCGGAGCCATTTTAAATCGTCCAACAAAAAGAGAGCTGCCGTGCAAAATGCACAGCAGCTCTCGGTATGATCTCTATAAAATTACGGGGTCAGACGGTTGGGGCCGCGGAACAGGAACTCGGCGTCCTTGATGGTCAGGCCGCACAGCAGCATGGTCAGGCGGTCGATGCCCAGACCGAAACCGCCGTGGGGCGGGCAGCCGTACTGGAAGAACTCCAGATAGAACTTGACATCATCGGCCAGACCCTTTTCCTCGGCCTGCTTCTTCAGCACCTCGTAGCGGTGCTCGCGCTGGGCACCGGTGGTGATCTCAACACCACGCCAGATCAGGTCGTAGCCCTGGGGCACGCCGTTCTCGTCGCGCATGTGGTAGAACGCACGCTTCTCGGCAGAGTAATCGGTGATAAAGAGGAACTCGTGGCCGTAATGCTTCTTCACCCACTCATAGCTCAGGCGCTCGGCCTCAGTGGTCAGGTCGCCCTTCTCGCTCTCATCGACGGTGTAGCCGAACTCTTCTTCCAGACCCTTGTACAGGTCAGCCAGCTTGACCACCGGGAACGGAGTGGTGGGAACGATCACTTCCTGCCCGAACATCTCCTTGATCTGGTCGCCGTAGTTGTCCTTGACAGCCTGCAGACCGGCAGTCAGCAGCTCTTCTTCCATCTTCATCACGTCTTTATAGGAAGTGATGTAGCTGAACTCCAGGTCGAAACCGGAGAACTCGGTGGAATGCTTGTTGGTGTAGCTCTTCTCGGCGCGGAACACAGGGCCGGTCTCGAAGATGCGCTCAAAGCCTGCAGCCATGGCCATCTGCTTGTAGAACTGAGGGCTCTGTGCCAGATAGGCGTTGCGGTCAAAGTAGTCCACCTTGAACACCTCAGAGCCGCTCTCGCTGGCAGCAGCGATCAGCTTTGGGGTGTGGATCTCAATGAAGTTACGGTCCAGCAGGAACTTGCGCATGGCGTTCACAAAGCAGCTCTGTGCCTTGAACATGAGCTGGTTCTCGTCGGTGCGCAGGTCGATCCAGCGGTAATCGATGCGCTGGTCGATGCTGGAGCGCTCCACAGCCTTCTTTTTCTTGGTGGCTGCGATTTCCTTGCGGACGATGGGCAGAGCGTTGGCGATGCTCTCGATCTCGATGCTTTCGGGGATCATCTCCACGCCGCCCATCTTGACGTAGTCGTTCTCCACCACCTTGCCGGTGACGGTGATGACGGAATCCGGGGTGAGCTGATCGATGGTATCCACCAGATCGGGGTGATCTTCCTTTTCCACCGTGATCTGCAGCTTGCCGGTAATATCCTTCAGCACGATAAAGGCCATATACTTGCTGTTGCGCAGGTTCTCGATAAAGCCCTGCACCTTGACCGTGCCGCCGATGGCCTTTTGAGCCTCGTTGATATAGGTGCGTTCCATAATACAGGAATCCTCCTTTGACGTCTTGTGTACTGTTTTATTATACGCTTTTCCGGGGATAAATCAAGAGATATGGCGATTTAGAATGGCCTCCGCTGCGCTCTGGCCATCTTCTGCGGAAGAATTATTTTTATTTTGTGTTTGTCGCGGCCTGCGGGCCGCTCCAAGCACCTTTTCACAAATCAGGACAAATCAGCAAAATGCAGTTTCTGGTCACAGCCCCTCCGTGAAAAAACAGTTCTGGAAAATCCGCAGATTTTCCAGAACTGCAAACATAAAATCTTTTTCCGCTGAAAATATTCGGGTTGCGGCACGCGGCGGCTATTCTTAATGGTTCTCTTTGCCTGTTTCTTCGTGCAGAGTGCCGGTGCCGCCCTCCACCACGCCGTCGTGCTTCAGCACCGCGGCAATGGTGCCAAAGAAGCATTTCACATCCAGCCCAAAGCTCAGATGCTCCACATACCAGCCGTCCAGCTTGGCCTTCTCGGCAATCTCCAGTTCATCGCGGCCGTGGATCTGTGCCCAGCCGGTCAGGCCCGGGCGCACATCGTTTGCATGGTACTTGTCGCGCTCTGCCAGCAGATCATACTGGTTCCACAAAGCAGGCCGCGGGCCGATGACCGCCATATCACCTACAAAGATATTCCACAGCTGGGGCAGCTCGTCCAGACTGGTCTTGCGCAGGAAATGACCCATGCGGGTGATATACTGGTCCGGGTCGTGCAGCAGATGGGTGGGCATATCGTGGGGCGTGTCGATGCGCATGGTGCGGAACTTTAAAATGTAAAAGTGCTTTTTGCCAATGCCCACACGCTTCTGTTTGAAGAACACCGGGCCGGGCGAGTCCAGCTTGATGGCGACGGCCAGAATGAGAAAAAGCCAGGACAGGCAGATCATGCCGCACAGCGACAGCACCACCGCCAGCAGGCGCTTGATTCCATTGCGATACATGGGTTTCCTCCATTTTCCGATTCAAAGTAGCAGTTCCAGTATAACAGTATGGGCCGGAATTTGCAATTGCATCCGCCGCCTGCCGCCGATATTTTTATGCTTTGGCTGCGTTCTGCCGGTTTTGTGGCAAAAAAGTGCCGGTTTTGTCTCTTGTTTTGCAGCGTGGCCCGGGGTAAGATAAAGAAAATGAGAAGTCCACTCCCCCAGTCTCGCTTTCGCTCGACAGCCCCCTCGGAGATGGGGCCTTTGGCAAAACCTCTCACTTTGAGAGAGGTGGCACGCCGAAAGGCGTGACGGAGAGGGCAAGGATGCTACAAGGAGGTTCCCTATGATCCAGCGTTTCCGTTTTGGCCTGCCCCTGCCCACCGACAGTGTGGTGCAGGAGATCCCAGTTTCCGCCGGGCCGGTGCCCTTCCTCACAGCCGAAGAAGACGGCTGGGCCTACCGGATGGCTCCGGATGCCATCGTGTACGGTCTGGGCGAAATGCCCCGCGGCATCAACAAGCGCGGCTGGCACTACGTGACCAACAACACCGATGAAGCCCGCCACAGCGAGGATAAGCTTTCCTACTATGGTGCGCACAATTTTCTGCTCATTGACGGCGGTGCGGGCCGTGAATGCTTTGGTGTGTTCATCGATTTCCCGGGCAAAGTGCGTTACGATATCGGCTACACCGAATACGATGCCCTGCGCTTTGCCACCGAAGAGCCGGATCATGAGCTTTACATCATTACCGGCGACGACCTGAACGCTATCAGCCGCCAGTTCCGGCAGCTCATCGGCCGCAGCTATATCCCGCCCAAGTGGGCCTTTGGTCTGGCACAGAGCCGCTTTGGCTACAAGACCGCTGAGGACGTGCGGGAGGTGGCCCGCCAGTACAAAGAGAACGATCTGCCGCTGGATATGATCTGCATGGACATCGATTACATGCAGGACTACGCGGATTTTACCGTAAACAAGCAGCGCTTCCCGGACCTTGCCGCCCTGAGCGCCGAACTGAAGGCACAGGGCATCCGGCTGGTGCCCATCATCGATGCGGGTGTGCGCATCGACCCGGAAAACCCCGTCTGTGCCGAGGGCCTTGCAAACGGTTTCTTCTGCACCAAAGCCGACGGCACCCCCTTTGTGGCGGCGGTGTGGCCCGGCAAGGCTTACTTTGCGGACTTCCTGCGCCCGGAGGTGCGGGAGTGGTTCGGCCGGCAGTACAAGGCACTGACCGACTGTGGCATCGAGGGCTTCTGGAACGATATGAACGAACCTGCGCTGTTTTACTCACCCGAGCGGCTCAAGGCTTTCTTTGAGAGCATGGACGAACTGAGCCGGAAGGACAACATCGTGCAGGATGAGTTCTTTGGCAAGGTGGTGGGCGGCGCGCTGGGCCTGATGAACGCCCCCGCGGACTACGCCAGCTTCTACCACGATGTGGACGGCCAGCGGGTGCGCCATGACAGGGTGCACAACCTCTACGGCGGCAATATGACCCGTGCGGCAGGCGAAGCCTTTGCCCGCCTGCGGCCCGGCAGACGCACGCTGCTCTACAGCCGTTCCAGCTTCATCGGCAGCCACCGCTACGGCGGCATCTGGCTGGGTGACAACGCTTCCACTTGGGCACAGCTTCTGGCCAATATCCAGATGATGCCCAACGTGCAGCTGTGCGGCTTTCTTTATACCGGTGCCGACCTGTGCGGTTTTTCCTACGATACTACGCCCGATCTGGCTCTGCGCTGGCTGGAGTTCGGCCTGTTCACGCCGCTGATGCGCAACCACGCCACCGACGGCTCCCGGATGCAGGAATACTACCGCTTTGCGGATATGCTGCCTGCCCTGCGGAAGATGCTCCGGCTGCGGTATGCCCTGCTGCCCTACCTTTATAGTACCTTCATGAAGGCGGCATTGGAAAATACCAGTTACTTCCGGCCCTTGGGCTTTGATTTTCCCGCTGACCCGGATGCCCGCGAGGTGCAGGACCAGCTGCTGCTGGGCGAGGGTGTGATGGTAGCGCCTGTTTACACCCAGAACGCCAGCGGACGGCATGTCTACCTGCCGGAAGCAATGAAGCTCTACCGCATCCGCAGTGTGGACGACTACGACACCGAGCTTCTGCCCGCCGGGCACCACTACGTCCGCTGCGCACTGGACGAAGTGCTGCTGTTCATCCGCCCGGGCCATGCGGTGCCGGTGGCAAGACCCGCCAGCTGCACCGCCCAGCTGGACGAGACCAGCCTGACCCTGTGGGCCTGCCCGGACGAAAATGGCAGCGCCCGCTGCCGGATGTACACCGATGACGGCGAGACGAGCGATTTTGCCGCACCGGAGCACTGGAAGACGGTGGAAGCGTAAACTTATTTTATCAGGAGACCGCTGCCCGACAGGACGGCGGTTTTTTTGTAGGATCTCACTTTTATCAGCTGCAAATTTTACGTTGAATTTCACAGCAGCATTTGTTATACTACAGATGAAGGGAGTTGATCTTATGCCGAACATCAAACCTATTTCTGACCTGCGGAATTACAACGAAGTCCTTCGCGATGTGGAAGCAGGATCGCCGGTTTTTCTTACCAAAAACGGCCGTGGAAAGTATGCCATTCTGGACATGGAAGATTATGAGAAAACGCAGGCTACCATCCGGCTTATGAATGAAATTGCAAAAGGACGGTGCTCTGGTGAGACGGAAAAGCTTTACACTCCGGAAGAAATGAGGGCGCATTTCCGCGCAAAAGCCAATGGAAAATAACCTCATTTATACAACTCGTTCCCGTCAGGACCTGGACGACATCTGGGATTATATCTCGTTCGACTTGCAAAATCTGCCTTCTGCAGAGCGCATTCTGAACCGCATCATGGATGCTGCTGAACAATTAAAGCTGTTCCCGGAAAGCGGTGCATTGCTTTCTTCCGTAGCTCCGCTGGATCATGAACTTTATTTGGATGAGCGCTTTCTTGTCAGCGGAAAGTATCTGATTTTTTATCATGCTTTTCGGAACGATATTTATATTGACCGCGTCCTCTACGGCGGGCGGGATTATCTGCGGGTTTTGTTCCGGGACGCTTTGCAGGAAGAATAAACTCTTCTGCCGTGCTTCAAGAAATGTTTTTGATCGTTTTATAAGCGGCACCGCCGGGAATTTGCATTTTTTCGGCGGTGCCACTTGTATTTTTCTGCGCCGCGCGTTATAATATGCCTTCGGTTCCCTTTATTTACGAAAAATTTACATCTCAGATGCTGTCCTTCTAAGCAGTGTGCAATGCTTCGGAAAACAGCTTCTCCGCGTAAACGATAAAAAGGAGGCGCTCTTCTCATGGCTCAGACAAGCCGCTCCGCTGACCTGACCAGCGGCCCGATGCTCCAAAAGATCATCCTGTTCTCCATCCCGCTGGCAGCTTCCAGCATTCTGCAGCTGCTGTTCAACGCTGCGGACGTAGTGGTCGTGGGCCGCTTTGCGGGCAGCACCGCACTGGCCGCCGTCGGCTCCAACGGCTCCCTCATCAACCTGCTGGTGAACCTGTTCGTAGGGCTTTCGCTGGGCGCAAACGTGGTGGCGGCCCGCTGCTTTGGCGCAAAGGATGACCACGGCGTACAGGACACGGTGCAGACCTCGGTGACGCTGGGCCTTGTCAGCGGCGTGCTGCTGGCTGTGGTGGGGTTCTTTGCAGCCCGGGGGCTGCTGGAGCTGATGAGCTGCCCGGAGGATGTGATCGACCTCTCTGCGCTGTACCTTAAAATTTATTTCATCGGGATGCCCATGACCATGCTGTACAACTTCAGCAGTGCGCTGCTGCGCGCTGTGGGCGACACCAAGCGCCCGCTGTACTGTCTGGCAGCAGCCGGCATCATCAACGTGGTGCTGAACCTTGTGTTCGTCATTGGCTTTTCCATGAGCGTGGCAGGCGTGGCGCTGGCTACTATCATCAGTCAGACCGTTTCCGCCTGCATGGTGACGCGGATGCTGATGAAGGAGGAGGGCGCGCTGCATCTGGATCTGCATCATCTGGGCTTCCACATGGGTGCCCTGAAGCAGATTTTGCTCATCGGCCTGCCTGCCGGTCTGCAGAGCACCGTGTTCAGCCTGTCCAACGTGGTCATCCAGTCGGCCATCAACTCCTTCGGCTCCACGGTGGTGGCAGGCAGTTCGGCCTCCGCCAATCTGGAGGGCTTCGTCTATACCGCCATGAACGCCTTTTCGCAGGCTGCCGTCACCTTTACCAGCCAGAACATGGGCGCGCGCAAGTACCAGAACCTGAACCGTGTTGTCCTCAACTGCCTGCTGTGCGCCATCGTGACCGGCGTGGTGCTGGGCGGCGGTGCGGTGCTGGCAGGTGCCCAGCTGCTGCACTTCTACTCCTCGGATGCGGCGGTGATCGCCGCCGGATACGAGCGCCTGCGGGTGATCTGCGGCACCTACCTGCTGTGCGGCATCATGGATACGCTGGCCAGCAGCCTGCGCGGCCTTGGCTACAGCGTGCTGCCCATGGTGGTGAGCCTTGTGGGCAGCTGCCTGCTGCGGCTGGTGTGGATCGCCACCATCTTCCAGCTGAACCGCACACCGTTCATGCTGTACATCAGCTACCCCATCAGCTGGGTGCTGACCGCCGCCGTACATCTGGCCTGCCTGCTGGTGGTGCGGCACAAGATGCGCCAGAGAGGTCAGACACTACAGGCGGCGTAAAGAGAAGCCCTGCGCCCTTGACAATCCCTGAAAAAAGCACTATACTACAAACAGAAAAGGCGCTGTCCGCAATGGTCAGCTCCTTGCCCGTTTAGTCAAGAAAAGATTGACCGCACGAGTTGGTAGCTGGGCGGTCAGTCTTTTTTGCTATCATCGGCTTTGTGCTTGGAAAACATTGTCATGACCTCAACGGCCAGACGGATCACGTCCACGATCAGACCCAACAGTGTGAGAATGAAGGTGAGCAGTGCGAAGGTTTCCAACAGAGTCACCGGATATCCCTCCCTTCGCCTTCAAGGCTCCGGGAAGTTTCATTTTGCAAAAAAGTTCCACTCCCGGAACCTCTGCTTCGTTCTATGTAGAAAGAGCAGCGATAACGGGCAGGAAGCATGACCACCTGCGCTTGCAGACAGCACCTTAACGCCACCCTTCGGGGTGGCGTTTTTAGTTTAACATACTTTTTGACGAATTACAACTTTTTACAGCTCCTTTGCCAGCAGGTAGCGGTCGTGGCCGCCATACATTTCCCGCCGGGAGACGATGGCAAAACCGGACGCAAGGGCGTTGTGCAGGCTGTACTGGTTCTGCGGGCTGACGGTAGCACCGATATGGGTGATTTTTTTCGGGAAAAGCGGCAGCGCTGCTTCTAGCATGAGCCGTTGCAGGCCGTTGCCGCGAAAGTCTGCGTGGACGATGGCGCTGTCCGCATTGGCCCAGTGCTCCCACTCGGTGCGCGGCACATCCATGAAGGCCGCATAGTTGTGTGCGCTGCGCCCGCAGAAGCGCACGATGAGATACCCGCCAAGGCGGCTGCCCTGCCATGCGCCGATGCACAGGTCATTGCGGACATAGGCCGTGATGTTTTCCAGCGTGTCCGGCACGAACTGCTCCGGGTCCGGCATGGCGGCGCGCACCTCGTTCTGCAAGGCGTACACCGCCGGGGCCTGCTCCGGCGTGCAGCGGCGCAGCTGCATGGACACCGGCGGCTGCACCGGCTGGCCGCAGATCTTGTGCAGAAAAACTTCCATCTTGCGTTTCCCTCCAAAATAAAATCATACTTTTTCACTGTTTCCAGTATAAATGCCGCTTTTATAAATGTCAATTTATGTTATAATAAAGTATAAAGGGGTTTGCGGCGTATGGCGTGGTCACAAAGGTGCCGTGCGGCGCAGGCTTCAAGTCCCGGCGGGGAGCATCCCCTGCCCGTGAACGGAGGAACCGAACCATGAAGGAATCTGCACTTACCTCTTCCAACCGATTGGGCGGTGCTGTGATCAGCGACCGCATCGTTGCCAGTCTGCTGGAAGAGCTGCGCACCGGGCGCTATGCCCGGGCCGACCGTCTGCCCGCCGAGGTAGATCTTGCCGCTGAGCTGGGCGTGAGCCGCACCGTCATCCGCGATGCATTGAGCGAGATGGAGCGCGCAGGCTATGTGGAACGCGTGCGCGGCATTGGCACGGTGGTGAACCGCGCTGTGCTGAGCCTGCGCAGCCGGCTGGACCAGAAGCTGGAATACTACCCGCTGATCCGCAGCTTTGGCAGCTACCCCCACGCCGACGGCATTCAGGTATTTCCCATCCGTGCCGGTGAAGAGCTGGCCCGCGATCTGGAAATTGAGCCGGGCGACGACGTGATCTGCATCAAAAAGCGCATTCTGGCCGACACCACCCCGGTGATCTACTCCATCGACTACCTGCCCAGAGCACTGTTCGGTGCCAGAGACTACACCCGCATCGACCTGACCGGCGGCGTGTTCGATATTCTGGAACGGGAGTGCCACCAGCAGATCTCCTCCAACGTCGCCCACCTGAAGGCAAGCTGCGGCGACGATGCCATCCGCTCCGCCATGCGCCTTGCTCCGGGCGAGGCCATGCTGCTGCTGGACGAAGTGTGTTTCAATCGTTTGTGCCGCCCGGTGATGCGTTCGCTGAGCTACTACACAAACTTCTTTGATTTTTCCATTTTACGCAAGCTGCTCTAAACCAAAAAACTGACGGAGGTATGCACCCATGCGACATCTGATCGACCCGTTGGATTTTACCCAGCAGGAAATTTCCACTCTGCTCGACCTGGCCGACCGCATCCATGACGACCCGGCCGCGTATCAGGAAGTGGCCCGGCATAAAAAGCTGGCTACCCTGTTCTACGAGCCTTCCACCCGCACCCGCCTCTCCTTTGAGGCAGCCATGCTGAACCTTGGCGGCCATGTGCTGGGCTTTCCCAGTGAGAACGTGTCCAGCGCAAGCAAGGGCGAAAGCGTTGCCGACACCATCCGCGTGGTGTCCTGCTATGCGGACATCGTGGCCATGCGCCACCCCAAAGAGGGCGCACCGCTGCGCGCTTCCCGCTACTCCCGCATCCCGGTGATCAACGCGGGCGACGGCGGCCACCAGCACCCCACCCAGACCCTGACGGACCTCATGACCATCCGCCGCCGCATGGGACGGCTGGATGACCTGACCATCGGCCTGTGCGGCGACCTGAAATTCGGCCGCACCGTACACTCCCTCATCAAGACCATGGCCCGCTGCAAGAACATCCGGTTCGTGCTTATCAGCCCGGAAGAGCTGCGCGTGCCGGACTACATCGTGAAGGACGTGCTGGAGGCCAACGGCATCCCCTACAAGGAGACCCGCAGTCTGGAGGAATCCATGTCGGAGCTGGACATCCTGTACATGACCCGCGTGCAGAAGGAGCGCTTCTTCAACGAGGAGGACTACATCCGCCTGAAGAACAGCTACATCCTCACCAAGGAAAAGATGAGCCTTGCAAAGCCGGATATGGCTGTGCTGCATCCCCTGCCCCGCGTCAACGAGATCGCACTGGACGTGGACGACGATCCCCGCGCCGCCTACTTTGAGCAGGTGCAGAACGGCGTGTATGTGCGTATGGCACTGATCATGACCCTGCTGGGCCTGCGCGACCCCAAGGCACCTAAGGAGGAAAACTGATATGCTGAACATCGATGAAATTCAGAACGGAATCGTGATCGACCACATCAAGGCAGGCACTGCCATTGGCCTGATGGACCTGCTGGGCATTGCGGGCAACCGCACCGCCAGCGTGGCGCTGATCCAGAATGCACGCAGCAGCAAGACCGCCAGCGGCCGCAAGGACATCATCAAGGTGGAGGGCGATGCTTCCTGGCTGAACCTGGATGTGCTGGCCTACCTTGACCCGGGCATCAGCGTGACCATCATTGAAAACGGCAAGGCCGTGCGCAAGGAAAAGCCGATGCCCCCCAAGCGCCTTGTGAACATTGTAAAATGCCGCAACCCCCGCTGCATCTCCTCCATTGAGGAAGAGTGCGACCAGATCTTTGAGCTGAGCTCCAACGGCAAATACCGCTGCATCTACTGCGAGCAGGAGCTGCAGGTAAAGCCGGAATAACGACACAGAAAAAGAGCTGCTGTACTAGGCAATTTTGCCGTACAGCAGCTCTTTTTTTGCAATAAAAAATCCGACGGAACTCTCACCGACGCAAATGCCCTGTGCGGCAGATGCTCCATTCCCACAAGCAGCACCTGCCGGACAGAAATGCGACGTACCGAGTGACTTTATCAGCAGCAAACCCCAAAGTTCGCCGTTGAAAGCCCCGCCAGATGAGCTGCGCAGCGCATGAGGACTGCACAGCGAAGAGCAAAGGGAAAACAGAGCAGCTTAACACGCACCGCTGCCCGGATCACTGCACAGGGGGCAAAGCTTCACCAGGTTTTCCTTTGGCCGCAAATCCGCCCTGCCCCGGCAGGAGGTCACCTTTACTGGCCTTAGTATAGCATTGTTGCGTGCCTGTTGCACAGAACATGTCATAAATTGTCGGTGCTCATGTCATGAACTGCGCACGGGATGGCGCAGGTAAACCGGAACCACCGGTCGCGGCAGCTCACGGTGTACTCGGCACCGTACTTGCGCAGCACGTCCTGCACATTGGCAAGGCCCATGCCGTGGCCGCTCTCCTTTTTGGTGGTGCCGGGCAGCTTGCCCTCCTCCAGCAGTAGGTCTTCCTGCACGCGGTTGCGCACCGAGATCAGATATTCTTCCGGCGTTTTGCGGATGCGCACATGCACCTCCGGCGGCAGGGCCTGCGCTGCGGCGCGGGTGGCGTTGTCCAGAAGGTTGGAGAGCACGATGACCATATCCATGCTGTCGAAGGGCATCCGCTTGAGATCGCACAGGTCAAAGTAAATATTCACGCCAACTTTTGCCGCCTCTTCGTATTTTTTGCTCAGAATGGAATCCAGCAGCGGGTTGTGGGTATCCATGATGGTGGTACCCGCCGCCACCGTTTTGCTCACGCTGGCAATGTAGGCCTGTGCGCCTTTCAGATCCCCCTGATCCAGCAGGGCGGTAAGGGCTGTCATGTGGTTGGTGAACTCGTGGGTCAGGCGGCGCTGTTCCGTGTAGGAATCCAGCAGGGCTTCGGCACGCTGCTGTTCCAGCTGAGCACGGTAGCGGGAGTTCTGCCGCTGCACCACCTGATCGTTGAACATCTGCACGATGGCGATATGCACCAGCACCGCCACGCTCATGCCAAAGGTGAGCAGCATGGTCATCCGGGTAGCGGGCTGCTGGGTCCCTGTGACCATCAGCACGATGTTCAGCACCACAGCCACCCCGGGGAAAAAGGACATCACCAGCGCCTGCAGCGGCTGCAGAGCACACTTCTGGTTCCAGCTGTACAGGGAATGCGCAACTGCTGCACCCACGATAAGGTTCGCGGCGCACAGCGCGATCAGGCAGCCGGGGTGCTGCCATGCTTCGCCGGTGCGCACTCCTGTGAACCAGGAGTAGGTATAGTTGACCGTGTTCTCCACCAGCAGACACATGGTGCCGTTGATCAGGCAGGCGGTGAGCTTATCGGCAAAGGTTCCGCCAAACAGCTGCGCCGTAACAAAAAGGTACAGCACATTGAGCAGGACGCTCTGCACATTGAAAAATGACATTCCTGTTGCGAGTGACAGGCCCAGCTGCCCCATACACAGCAGCTCTGCCCACAGAACCGGCCATCGCAATTTTCCCCTGCCAAGGTAGGCCCACTCCACCAGAATAAAGGCGTTCCCCTGGACCAGACACACCAGATGCCCCAGCATCATTTCCGCAAATGCATCACTCATCCACATACTGCCCCTTCCATTCCAGATATGCGTTCTGGATGGCCGCATAGCCTGCGCGGCTCACGCTCAGCTCCACCCCGTTTTTCAGCAGGGCGCGGTAGCTGCGGATGCTGCGCACATATTTCATGTTCACCACATCGCTGCGGCTCACCTGCAAAAAGCCGTTCTCGTAGAGCATAGGCGGCAGGTCGGCGATCTTGCCGTAGTAGGTGCAGATGGGCCGGCGGGCAATGTCGCCGTAGACGTTGATCTGGCGCAGGTCGCTTTCCAGATAATAGATCTGATCCAGCGGAATTTCCGTTTCGGTGCGGTTGTGGTGCACCGTCAGAGTCTTGCGCTGGTCGGTCAGGGCGGCAAGCAGGTCGTCCAGACACTTGGGCAGAGTGCGCGCAATGTCCCGCTTGAGCAGGTAGCGGTAGGCGTTCACCGTGTAGCCTTCCAGCGCAAATTCCAGATAGGCCGAAACATACACCAGCATCAGTCCGGGGCACTTCTGCTTGAGCTGACGGCCCAGCACCATGCCGTTTGCACCGGGCATGTCCACGTCCAGAAACGCCAGCTGATACAGCTCCAGCCCCGGCGTTGCAAGCACCTCGGCTGCGCTGGTGCAGACGGCGGTGTGCACCTGCACGCTGCGGGCGGTAAAGTAGACGGTGACATATTCTGCCATGCGCGCGCCGAACGCCGCATCGTCGTCACAGATCAGGATATGCATGGAAGGTTCCTTTCTGCCGCAAAAAGCCCCTCTTGCAGTAAGAGGGGCCAAAGTAACTATCAGAGGAATTTATCGTAGAGGCCAAAAGCAAAGATGAACAGCACGATCACCGGCAGCACGCAGGTCAGGTAACCGCGCATCCAGTCGTGCATCTTGAGGCCCTTGCCGGTGTTGACTTCCTTTTTATAGTTGTCCCAGCCCCAGCCGTACTTGGTAACGCAGAACAGCAGGTACACCAAGCTGCCCAGCGGCAGGAACAGGTTGCTCACGAGGAAGTCCTCCAAATCCAGCACAGCGCCGCCGAACACGGCAAAGCCGTCCCATGCCCACACGTTGTAGCCCAGCACGCAGGGCAGCGAAAGCAGAGTGATGAGCACGAAGTTCACCAGACTGGACTTTTTGCGGCTGCAGCCGGTCAGCTCCATGCCGCAGCAGATGATGTTCTCGAACACGGCCAGCACGGTGGAAAGCGCTGCAAAGGCCATGAACAGGAAGAACAGGGAGCCCCACAACCGGCCCATGGCCATGTTGGCAAAGATGTTGGGCAGGGTAATGAAGATCAGGCTGGGGCCGCTGGTCTGGTCCACACCGTAGGTGAAGCAGGCCGGGAAGATGATGAGACCGGCGGTGATGGCCACGAAGGTATCCAGCACCACGATGCGGGCGGACTCGCCCAGCAGGGAGTGCTCCTTGCCGATGTAGCTGCCAAAGATGGACATTGCGCCAATGCCAAGGCTCAGGGTGAAGAAGGCCTGATTCATGGCGGACACCAGCGTGTTGACCACGCCCACCTCTTTCATACGCCCGAAGTCGGGCACGAGGAAGAAGCTCAGGCCTTCCTTTGCGCCGGGCATGAACAGGCTGTTGACGGCCAGCACCACCATGATCACCAGCAGGGCGATCATCATGACCTTGGTCACGCGCTCAAGGCCGTTCTGCAGGCCCTTGGCGCATACAAAGATGCCCAGTGCCACCACGAACACCATCCAGAAGGTCATCACGCCGGGGTCTGCCAGCATTTCGGTAAACTTGCCAGCCACCTGATCGGCGTTCAGGCCCGCCAGCTTACCGGTGGCGGTCATGTAGAAATAGTGCAGCATCCAGCCTGCCACGGTGGTGTAGAACATCATGAGCAGATAGCAGCCAATAAGGGTGAGGTAGCCGTGGATGTGCCACTTCTGGCCCGGCTTTTCCAGTGCCTGATAGGCCCGCACCGGGCTTTTGCGGGAAGCGCGGCCCACCGCAAACTCCATGGTCATGATGGGCAGGCCCAGAATGATGAGGAAGATCAGGTAGAACAGCACGAACGCGCCGCCGCCGCCTTGACCTGCAATATAAGGGAACTTCCACACGTTGCCAATGCCGATGGCACAGCCCGCCGAAAGCAGAATGAAGCCCAGCCGGGACTTCAGTTTTTCTCTTTCCATGATTCCAAACTCCTTGTTTTCCGTTCTGCTCTGCCCTGCCCTTTGCGGGGCCGGGCGAAGCGTTGCTTTTGTATTATAGCACAAATTTGGTCGAAGAACAGGGGCGCTTCAGTGAGATGAACTTTTGTTGTCAAAAGTATTTTTTGTCTTTCCCGCGTGCACAGCCCGTCCTGCCGCAGGGCCGTACCGCAATTTTCGTTGCAGATGCGTCCGTTTTCGGTGTATTTGCGGCAGGCTGCAATTTTTCTCACCTGAAAGGTGAAGAGCTGACAGTTATTCACTTATATAAAAATGCCTTGCATAACAGCCGAGAACCATCTCTTGACAAACCAGCAAAAAGAAACTATACTACAAATAGAGAAGGTACTGTCCGCAATGGTCAGCTCCCTCCGGCTAATTGGTCAATAAGAAGAATGACCGCTCACCGTTTGGAGACTGGGGCGGTCATTTCTTATTGTTATGGATCTCTTTGAAGATTGCCCATGCGATCTGAAATGTAATCCCAACTGTGCCGCCAACAATGACGAACAGCTGCAGAACATCGTTCAACACCATGATGCATCCCCCCTTCCGCGTTTGCGAACGGGGGAACAAACAATAAGCTTTTACGTCCCCCGGACGCTTGCCGGAGGAAAGCATGACCACCTGCGCTTGCAGACAGCACCTAATCACCGCCTTTTCGGGCGGCATCTTTATGATATCATAAAAAATAACATTTTACAATAAAGAAAGCACCCGCTGTACAGGTGCTTTCTTTTCGTTTATATAGGTATATAGGCTTACTTCCGCTTTTTGGGGGCAGCACCCTTGCCCACCGGGCCGCGGGGGCGGCGCTCGGCAGCCTTGGACTGCACTGCGGCGCTGCGGGTCTGGGCGCGGCCCTTGGCGGCAGCGGCACGCAGACCGTTGATCTCTGCCTTGGTCAGCTCACGGTAGGTGCCGGGCTTGAGCATTCCCAGCTTCACCACGCCCTCGGCATTGCGCTTCAGGCGCACCACCTCAAGGCCCACGGTCTCGCACATGCGGCGGATCTCGCGGTTCTTGCCCTCTTTCAGGGTCATTTCCATCACGGTGCGGCCCGGCTCGTCGGTGACAACGTTGATGGCGCAGGGCATGGTCTTGGTGCCGTCGTCCAGCACAACGCCGCTGCTCAGCTTCAGGATTTGGCTTTCATCGGCGCGGGGCTGCACGGTGACGCGGTACAGCTTGGAGATGCCGCCCGACGGATGGGTGACGGCCTGCGCAAACGCGCCGTCGTTGGTCATGAGCAGCAGGCCCTCACTGTCCTTATCCAAACGGCCCACCGGGTACAGGCGGGCGGGGATATCGCTCACCAGCTCCATCACGGTCTTGCGGCCCAGCTCGTCGCTGGCGGTGGTCACATAGCCGCGGGGCTTGTACAGGGCCAGATAGTACATCTGCTGATCCTTGCGGATATAGATGCGCTCGTCGTCCACGTGCAGCACGTCGCGGTTGGGGTCCATCTTGTCGCCCACCTTGACGGGGTGGCCGTTGACCTTCACGCGGCCCTCGGCAATGATCTGTTCTGCCGCACGGCGGGAGCACAGACCCTGTTCAGCCATGATCTTTTGAATACGTTCTTCTGCCATAATAAAACTCCTTGTGCGCCTCCCGGCGCTCAAAATGCGCACCTCTCCCCTGCTTTGGGGTGCGGGTGCGCCTGTATCAAAACTGTGAGTTGGAAGCTCACAGTCACGGCGATAGTAGTTAGCAGGCCAGCAGGGATCGGCACCGGATACTCCGGCAAGATGCGCGAAGCCATGTCTAAAGTGCAGGCTGCGACTAAAATCGACAAAAAAGCCTGCCGGGAAGTGCGAGGGCTACACCACGCTGGTGGTCTGGCGAGCGCAGGCGGGACGGAGTGTCCGGTGCCAAGCCCCCTCCCTTACTGCTCAGCAGGAGCAGCAGGCTCTTCCTTCTTTTCGTCCTTCTTGATGAGGGCGGCAACCTTGTCCACCAGCTCCGGCAGCATGGTCAGGGCACGGTTGATGGTGTCGGCGTTGTCCGACAGCTGGATGGTGCGCACGCAGCCGTCCTTTACCACGAGGAAGGCCACCGGTTGGATGTTCACACCCGCACCGGAGCCGCCACCAAACAGGTCCTTGTTGGCGGCGTTCTTGCCGTCAAAGTCGGTGCCGCCGGAGGCAAAGCCAAAGCTCACCTTGGAAACCGGCAGGATGGTGGTGCCGTCCTCGGTGATGATGGGCTTGCCAATGATGGTGTTGGAGTCCACCATCTGGTGGATCTTCTCCATGGTAACGTTCATCAGGCCCTGAATGGGATGCTCAGCCATAAAACAGCTCTCCTTTATCGGTTTGATTCGGGCAAAGGCCCGTTGTCTGCAGATCCGGATACTCTTATAGTGTACCACATTATAGGAAGATGTCCAATACTTTTTTGCACCAGAACTCGTACAGCACCCGCACCGCCGCAAGGACGATGAACAGTGCCTGCGCGCTCACCCTGCAGGACACCCGGTCCTCCACGGTGGGCTGCCCGCTGCCAAAGTCCGGCAGGATGCGCAGCTCATCGAACTGCAGCCAGAGAAAGCGGTCCAGCACGCCCAGCACCGGGTACAGCCACGCCTGCAGCTTGCCGTAGCTGCGGGCAGCGGCGGCGGGGTCCTCCCCGCGCACACCAAGGCGCACCTGTATTTTTGTGATGCGCAGCGCACCGAACACAGCTTTGGTCAAAGTGCCCGCACCTTTGAGCATGGTGCAGAGGATCTCCAGCGTGATCTTTGCCTTTTTGCGCGGCTGGGCGGGCTTGTTTGCCTTGGCGGCAGCGGCGGCGGCCTTTTTGCGGGCCTTCTCCTCTGCCTTTTTCCGCTTGCGCTCGGCCCGCCATGCGGCAAACTTTGCCTTGACCTTGCCAAAGCCCTTGGGCGGCTCCGGGTTTTCCGGTGCAGGCGGCGGTTCCGGCTTCGGGTACTGGAACACCGGGAAGGTGATGCCCAGCGCACCGGCCTTTACGGTGAGCACGCCGTGCTCCCAGCACAGGTCTGCGCAGAAGGGGCACAGCAGCAACAGCACCAGTAAGATCAGCACCACCAGCAGCAGAATGCCAATCACCCGGAGGATGAACAGCAGCACTGCGCCCAGCGCGGCGAGGAATGCTCCCATGCGTTACCCCTCACTTTCCGTCGGTGATGCGTTTGTTTCCGTTTCCTGCCCATGCACCGGCGGCAGGTCGGCCAGAGAAGAAAGGCCGAACACCCGCAAAAAGGTGTCGGTGGTGCGGAAGCTCACCGGCCTGCCCGGCAGGTCAAGGCGTCCGGCTTCCTCAATGAGGCCCTTTTCCAGCAGGCCCGACACGCTGGACGAGGAATCCACGCCGCGCACCTGCTCGATGAAGGCGCGGGACACCGGCTGGTTGTAGGCGATCACGGTCAGGGTCTCCATGGCGGCGGGGCCAAGGGGCACTGCGCGGCGGCTGTCCAGCAGGCGGCGGATGCAGTCGGCCCACTCGGTCTTGGTGGCAAGCTGCCAGCGGGTGTTCAGGTGCAGCAGGCACAGGCCGCTGTCCTCCCGGGCGTAGCGCTCCCGCAGGGCTTCCAGCGCGGCTTCCACGCTGAGCTGCGGCAGCTGCACCGCCTGGGCCAGCTTGTCGGCACCAATGGGGTCGCCGCTGGCAAACAGCATGGCTTCCACGGCTGCACGGATCTGTTTCTGGTTCATTCCTTCTCCTTATCACGTTGGATGCGGCCCCGCTGCATGGTCAGCCGGCCCTCGTCGTCCAGCTTTACGCGGCCACCGCGCACCAGCTCCAGCAAGGCCAGAAAGGTGGCCACGTTGGTGCTGCGGGTCTGCTGGCGGCTGAACAGCTGGCTCATTTTTGCCGCTGTACCGCTGATCAGGTGCCGCAGAATGTACACCACCCGGCTCGTCACCGACACCATGGGTGCTGTGACCAGCGGCTCGAACTGCTGCTGGGTAGGCTCCCGGCGCAGCTTGGTGCGGCCGGAAAGAACGGCCCAGTAATCCGCCAGCACCTGCGGCGCATGGTGCAGGTCGTAGGTGTTATCGAACTCCATCTCCATGGGCGGACGCACAAAAACCGGCGCAGCTTCGGCCTTTTGGCGCAAAAGCGCAGCCATGCGGCGGCACTGGTCGTACTCGATCAGCTGGCCGGTGAACTCCTGCTTCATGCGCTCGCCCTCTTCGCTGCGGGGCAAAAGCAGGTAGCTTTTCATCTCCACCAGCCGCGCGGCCATCTCGATGAAGGCGCTGGCGGCTTCCGGGTCCGGGTCGGCCCGCGCCACCGTGGCGGTGTACTGGTCGATCAGCTCCAGAATGGGGATGTTGTGCAGGTCCATCTTATGTTTGGCCACAAGCGCCAGCAATAATTCCAGCGGGCCGTCAAAATCTTCCAGATGGAAGGTCAGTTCTTCTGCCACGCTCACACCACCGTCCCAAGGCCGGCATAGTAGATGGAATACGCGATCTTATCAATGTAGCCGGTGCCCTTGCCCAGCAGCTCCCACACAATGTTGTTCAGGTAGTACAGGGGGGTATCCAGTGCGCCGAACCACACTGCCGCCAGCAGGGCGATCATGATATAGCGCTCGTACTTCATCAGGCCAAAGTAGATGCGCCGGGGCAGCACCACCAGCAGGATGCGGCTGCCGTCCAGCGGCGGCACCGGGATCAAGTTGAACACGGCAAGGCTCACGTTCATCAGCACAAGGTACTGCAGGAACATGGCAATGTAGATGGTGGCATCGTTCACCGGTGCCCAGTAGTACATGAGCTTCCACACCACCATGCCCACATAGGCAAGGAGGATGTTTGCCGCAGGGCCAGCCAGCGCGGTGAGGGCCATGCCCCACTTGGGGTTTTTAAAGTTGCGGGGGTCGGTGGAGACGGGCTTTGCCCAGCCCACGCCCGCAAACACCATGCACAGCGTGCCCAGCAGGTCAAAGTGGGCAAAGGGATTCATGGAGAGCCGCCCCTGCCGCTTTGCGGTGTCGTCGCCCAGCAGCCATGCCGCCAGCGCGTGGCCGCACTCGTGGAAGGGGATGGCCACCAGCGCCACCAGCGCGCGGATGAGATAATAGATGCCCTGAGAGGTCATTCGATATTCCTGCCTTTTTTCAGTATACCATATATAATACTATTTTTTGAGGTTTTAGACAAGGGGTGTCCAGACGATTTAAAATGATCTCCGCTTCGCTCTGATCATTTCAGCGGAATTTTATTTTTAATTCGTGATTTGTCTACGAGTTGCGGCACCCAGCATTCGTTTCGTGCCTTGAACGGCACTCACGTCTTGCTGGCCGCTGCCCCAACAGCTTCTCCCTGTTTCCGCCACTGGCGGCGGTCGTCGCCGTTGCAGCCTGCGGGCTGCTCCAAATCACATTTTCACACAAGGGGTCGTAACAAAAAACAGCATCTGAGTGCATCGGGGCAGTTTTCCAAAAAACCGCAATATTTTTTGAAAAAAGGCTTGCATTTTGCCCGGCAATCTGCTACAATAGTCAAGCTGATTATTTTGATTCCTTACTTCACTGCAGGAGGTGCAAGTACCATGGCTAAATGTGAATGCTGCGGCAAGGGTGTTGCCTTTGGTATCAAGGTTTCTCACTCTCATCGTCGTTCCAACCGTACCTGGAAGCCGAATGTCCGTCGTGTCAAGGCGGTCGTTGAGGGTTCTCCCAAGTACGTCTACGCATGCTCCCGTTGCCTGCGCGCTGGCAAAGTTACCCGCGCTGTCTAATTTGGTGTATGTGGCCGGTCACTTTGTCGAGTGGCCGGCTTTTTTTGTTGCTGTAAGGAGGCAAAACACATGGCTCTGCCCAACGATCCCATCATGCTGCTGAGCGTGGTGAACCTGAAGCTGCGTGATTTTTACAAAAACCTCGATGCTCTGTGCGAAGACATGGATGCCGACAAGGCCGGCCTTTGCGCAAAGCTCCGGGCCGTGGGCTACGAGTACGATGCCCAGCGCAACCAGTTCGTGTGATATTTCCAGAGAAAGCTTTCTTTTGATCGCTAACGACCGGCACCAACGTGCAGCGACTGCGCCCGGGCCGGTGAATATAGAAACAAGGAGTGCTTGATTTATGATCCAGGGTACCTATTACAAAGAGTGGAGCAGCGTGCTGAACCGCGAGATGGAGTTCAAGGTATACGGCAGCGCCGGTGTGCCGGTGCTGGCCCTGCCTGCCCGCGGCGGCCGCTTTTATGATTGGGAGAACAACGGCATGCCCGATGCCATTGCCCCGCTGCTGAACGAGGGCAAGGTGCAGCTGTTCTGCGCCGACAGCATTGACGGCGAGGCCGTACTGAACGGCGACATCCCGGTGCGCCGCCGCGCCGAGATGGAGGAAAAGTACTTCGTCTACCTTACCGCCGAGCTGGCTCCCCGGGTGCTGGCCCTGAACGGTGCCGCAAAGGATGCCAAGCTGTGGTGTGTGGGCATCGACCTTGGCGCTGTGCACGCCGTCAACTGCCGCCTGCGCCGTCCCAAGCTCTTTGCCGGTGCCATCGGCCTTTCCGGCATCTACGATCTGGCCCGCTTCTGGGGCAGTGAAGCCGACGATCTGGTGCTGCGCTGCTCTCCCCTGCAGTATCTGGCCGAGAACGGCATCGCCGACAAGCTGGCTCTGGCCAAGGCCGAGGAGAACAGCCTGATGCTCTGCGCCGGTCAGGGTGCCTACGAGGACGATGCCAAAGCCGACACGCAGGCGCTGGCCGATGTGCTGGCCGCACAGGGCCTGCCCGCCCACCTCGAGATCTGGGGCGGCGATGTCTCCCACGAGTGGTACTGGTGGGGCAAGATGCTGGGCCTGTTTGTGCCGCGGATTCTGGAGAAGTAAAAGTGATTTGATAGAGGGAAGGCATTTGCAGTGCCTTCCCTCTTTTTGTTTGTATTTTTCAATTTCCTACTTGATTTATCGGGTTTGCTGTGCTATACTCATGCTGTAAGAAGTATACCCCCTATGGGTAAAGGAGATATTTTATGGACAACGAGAAAAAGCCCTGCTGCTGTTGCGGCACGCCCGCCCAGCCCGAAGCTGCCACGGCTCCGGCCATTGACGCATCCGCTGTGCCCACCGAAAGCGTCACCCCCTCCTGCTGCCGCCACAAGGACCGCACCCCTGAGGAGCACAAGGCCCTGCTGAACCGGCTCAGCCGCATCGAGGGGCAGGTGCGCGGCATCCGCGGCATGCTGGAAAAGGATGCCTACTGCGTGGACATCCTTGTGCAGGTGGCGGCGGCGAACTCGGCGCTGAACAGCTTTTCCAAGGAGCTGCTGGCACAGCACATCTCCACCTGCGTGGCGGACGACCTGCGCGCGGGCAGCGAGGCAAAACTGGACGAGCTGGTGAATCTGCTGCCCAAGCTCATGAAATAAGAGGCCCTTTCCCGTGCATACTCAACGTAGGAGTGATATTTTATGGAACAATACAACGTTACCGGCATGAGCTGCGCAGCCTGCTCCGCCCGGGTGGAGAAGGCCGTGAGCAAGGTGCCCGGCGTTGCCAGCTGTTCGGTGAGCCTGCTGACCAACTCCATGGGCGTGGAGGGCACCGCCAGCTCTGCCGAGATCATCAAGGCCGTGCAGGATGCCGGTTACGGTGCCAGCCCCAAGCGTGCGGGCGCGGCGGCTGCCAGCTCCACCAGCGCCGACCTTGACGCGCTGGCCGACCACGAGACCCCCAAGCTCAAGCGGCGGCTCATTGCGTCGCTGGGCTTTCTGCTGGTGCTGATGTACTTCTCCATGGGCCACATGATGTGGGGCTGGCCCCTGCCCCGCTGGTTCGACGGCAACCACATCGCCATGGGCCTTGTGCAGCTGCTGCTGGCGGGCATCGTCATGGTCATCAACCAGAAGTTCTTCATCAACGGCTTCAAGGGCCTCCTCCACGGCTCGCCCAACATGGACACGCTGGTGGCCATGGGTTCCATGGCAAGCTTTGTGTGGAGCACCTACGCCCTGTTCGCCATGACCCGCGCGCAGGTGGACGGCAACAGCGAGCTGGTCATGCATTATATGATGGAGTTCTACTTTGAGTCCGCCGCCATGATTTTGACCCTCATCACGGTGGGCAAGATGCTGGAGGCCCGCTCCAAGGGCAAGACCACCGACGCGCTCAAGAGCCTGATGAAGCTTGCCCCCAAGACCGCCACCCTGCTGCGGGACGGTGCCGAAGTGACCGTGCCCATCGAGCAGGTGCAGAAGGGGGACATTTTTGTGGTGCGCCCGGGCGAGAACATCCCCGTGGACGGCATCGTGCTGGAAGGCACCAGCGCCGTGAACGAGAGCGCCCTGACCGGCGAGAGCATCCCCGTGGACAAGGCTGCGGGCGATAAGGTGAGCGCTGCCACCACCAACCAGTCCGGTTTCCTGCAGTGCCGGGCCACCCGCGTGGGCGAGGACACCACCCTTGCTCAGATCATCCGGATGGTCAGCGATGCCGCCGCCACCAAGGCTCCCATTGCAAAAATCGCCGATACGGTGTCCGGTTTCTTCGTGCCTGCGGTCATTACCATTGCGGTGGTCACCACCATCGTGTGGCTGCTGCTGGGCCGGGAGCTGGGCTATGCACTGGCCCGCGGCATCTCCGTGCTGGTCATCAGCTGCCCCTGTGCGCTGGGTCTGGCAACGCCGGTGGCCATCATGGTGGGCAACGGTCTGGGTGCAAAGAACGGCATCCTGTTCAAGACCGCCGCTTCGCTGGAAGCTGCAGGCCGCACCCAGATCGTGGCGCTGGATAAGACCGGCACCATCACCAGCGGTGAACCAAAAGTGACCGACATTCTGCCCGCCGAGGGCGTTTCCGAGACGGAGCTGCTCACCCTTGCCGCCGCACTGGAGCGCAAGAGCGAGCACCCGCTGGCAAAGGCCGTGCTGGCCTGCACCGACGCGCAGAAGCTCACCGCCCCCGAGGTATCCGGCTTTGCCGCCCTGCCGGGCAACGGTCTGGCCGCAAAGCTGGACGGCGTGGAGATCTTTGGCGGCAATGCGTCCTTTATCGGCACCAAAGTCACCGTGCCTGCACAGCTGCAGGAGAAGGCCGCAGCCCTTTCCGCACAGGGCAAAACGCCCCTGTTCTTCGGCGGAGCAGGCCGCCTGCTGGGCATCATCGCGGTGGCCGATACCATCAAGGAGGACAGCCCCCGCGCCATCCGGGAGCTGCAGGCCATGGGCATCCGCGTGGTCATGCTCACCGGTGACAACCAGCGCACCGCTGCTGCCATCGGCAGGCAGGCGGGTGTGGACGAGGTGATCGCAGGCGTGCTGCCCGACGGCAAGGAAGCGGTCATCCGCCAGCTGCAGGCATCCGGCAAGGTGGCCATGGTGGGCGACGGCATCAACGATGCCCCGGCCCTGACCCGTGCCGACACCGGCATCGCCATCGGCGCAGGCACCGACGTTGCCATCGACGCGGCGGACGTGGTGCTGATGAACTCCAAGCTGTCGGACGTGCCCGCCGCCATCCGCCTGAGCCGCGCTGCCCTGCGCAACATCCACGAAAACCTGTTCTGGGCGTTCATCTACAACATCATCGGCATCCCGCTGGCCGCAGGCGTGTTCATCCCCTTCGGCCTGACGCTGAACCCCATGTTCGGTGCTGCTGCCATGAGCCTTTCCAGCTTCTGCGTGGTAAGCAACGCCCTGCGTCTGAACCTGTTCGACGTGCACAGCACAAAGCACGATCGTGCGGCAAAAAATGCTGTTTCCCTGCCCGCTGTCTCCGCACAGCCCGCAGCGGTTGCAAATAAAGAGAGTACCAAGGAGGACACTGCTATGAAAAAGACCCTGAAAGTGGAAGGCATGATGTGCGGCCACTGCGAAGCCCGCGTGAAGAAGGCTCTGGAAGCCCTGCCCGAGGTGGACGAGGCCGTGGTGAGCCACGAGGCCGGCACCGCCATCGTCACCCTGAACGCCGAGGTCGCCGACGACGTGCTGAAGAAGGCCGTTGAGGATCAGGACTACCCTGTGACCGGTATCCAGTAAACCGCCGCTGAATACTCCCCATCAAATGGAAAGGCCGCTGCATGTGAACCGTGCAGCGGCCTTTTGCATTGGGTTATGCTGTTTTCTTCACAGGAACGCTGTTTTCGTACAGCTCATGCGGGGCGATATCCTGCCCCTCTTCCCACTCGATGCCAATACCGCCCGGCAGCAGATGCACGGTAGCAAAGTAACGCTCATCCTGCAGCTTGCCGTACCACGAGCCGGTGGCATAAGGGGCTGCATCGAACAGCTTTACCTCGCCCGTCTCATAATAAAGGCAGAGCTTCATCGGTTTTACGGGTTCCACCTTTGTCAGCTTCGGCTGTAACATCCAGAATCACTCCTTACTTCAGCGGGTCGATGCATCATAGTGTTGAACGATGTTCTGCAGCTGTTCGTCATTGTTGGCGGCACAGTTGGGATTACATTTCAGATCGCATGGGCAATCTTCAAAGAGATCCATAACAATAAGAAATGACCGCCCCTGTCTCCAAACGGTAAGCGGTCATTCTTATTGATCCAACCGGAAGGAGCTGACCATTGCGGACAGCACCTTTTCTATTTGTAGTATAGTTATTTTTTGCCGTTTTGTCAAGAGAAGGTGCCCGCCTTCTCTTTTTCTTTCCCCATTTTCCTGTGCATTTTCACCCCGGAAGCTGTGGCTTTTTGCGCAAAAACTATTTGTTGACACGTTGTTTTTTCAGAGTTATACTTATGGCAACAACATTTGGTTTTGCTTCCAGTTATAAACCACAGCGAAAGGAGAAATGTATTTTGGGAGTATCCATTCAGGACCGCACAGACTTTCTGAACATGCTGGATGCCTGCAGGACCGAGCAGCAGCTGTTCAGCCGCCTGACCTTTGCGGTAATGTTCCACCAGACCGACCCGGATGCACGGGAAGACCTGCTGGACGACGTGCGCGGCGCAGCCTGCAGCATGCAGCTGCCCGCCGTCAATTACAAGATCGATCAATGGCTCAACACCTGCAAGCAGGCATGGCAGGCCGACCCCGCAGCCTTTATGGCAGCCGTGAACGCGGACGCAAAGCAGCGCAAGCTTGCGCTGGAGGGCAGCGCGGCGCAGCCCGGCCTGCTGGCCGATGTGCCCATGCAGAGCGTGGCGTGGCTGGTGCCGCAGCTGCTGCCGCTGGGCGAAGTGTCGCTGCTGGGTGCCGACGGCGGCACCGGCAAGGGCATCTGGCAGGCACAGCTCATTGCCTATGTGACAGCGGGCAAGACCTCCGGCTTTTTTCCGCTGCCGCCGCAGCAGACCGGCAAGGTGCTGCTGCTTGCGGGCGAGGACGACCCCGGCAAGGTGCTCAAGGCCCGTCTGCTGGCGGCCGGGGCCGACATGAACCGGGTGCTGGTGCTGACCGCCGACGACTACTTTGGCAAGACCGGCCAGCCCCTTACCCTCAAGGATCAGGCACTGGCGGATTTTGCCGCCAAGGCCGGACCGCTGCTGCTCATCGTGGACCCGCTGCAGAGCTTTCTGCCCTCCGATGTGGAGATGGCAAGCCGCAACCAGATGCGCGGTGCCCTGCTGCCGCTGCGCGCCATTGCCGCAAAGCAGGGCTGCGCGGTGCTCATCGTGATGCACTCCAACAAAAAGCAGGGCGTTTCCGGCCGCGCACGTCTGGCCGACAGCTCGGATATCTGGGACATGGCCCGCAGCGTGCTGATGATGGGCCGCGCCAAGAACGACGGCAAAATTTATCTCAGCCACGAGAAAAGCAGCTACGCCCGCCCCCAGCAGACGGTACTGCTGCACATCGACGATGTGGAGGTGGAGGGCGTAAAGACCGCGCGGGCCGTGTTTGACGGCTACACCGACAAGAAGGATGCCGACTTCATTGAGGAGCGGCGGGTGCGCACGGCGGAGACCCGGCAGGACACCCGCAGCGCCATCCTGAACGTTCTGTCCGAGAGCCGCCTTGGGTCGATGGCAAATCCTCAACTCAAAAGTGCTGTACTTCAGGAGATCAAGTGCAGTGAAGCCACTTACAAACGCTCGTATGCTGAGCTTGTACGGGATGGCGACATTGCAAAATATCAGCTGTGCCAAAAGGACGGCGCGCGAGGGTGGTTTACCCGGCTGGCCTACCGTGGAGAAACACATGATACAGTGAGAAATATATAACTTACTTATGTTTCTTTTTGCCAGTGTATCAAGTTGATACACTGGCCTGCCCTGATACACTGACGCACTGTATCAATCAAGGGGCACTGTATCAGCTTGACATAGTGCATTTTTCATCGCATCAGCGTCAATAATCCGTCACTGTATCAGATAACGCTCCTACAGTAGCACCTGATAAAGTTTCCTGAAACCGTAGGCTGCGTGCTGGCAGCTTTCTCCGCGAACAGCCCGGAACCCACGGTTCCGCCCCTGTGCT